>Ga0307516_10000358_pt1 | contig 59213 bp, 61 predicted proteins | sample 19_EM_MG_FD_203310 | JGI IMG/M metagenome (GOLD analysis project Ga0307516, IMG submission 203310) | Populus trichocarpa ectomycorrhiza microbial communities from riparian zone in the Pacific Northwest, United States - 19_EM | ecosystem: Host-associated > Plants > Roots > Unclassified | place...
CCGAACACTACCACCGAAACCCACACACAAGATCTAAGATTATTCCGTTGTGAATTATCGAAAGTAGCCTGATTACCTTTGATTCAACCCGCACTCCGGTTACGAGACAACCCCAGTGTCACAGATGCTGCCCATACACACAGCATCGAAGAAGCTTTCCATCGCTCCATTGGTAAACCTGGCACCGGAACAAATTGTAGATAGAAATAGACCATGGGAACAGTAGTGGTAGTCCTTTTTGCCGAGTCCTTCCATTGTGCCGAGTCCTTCGTCGCGCAGATTCCGCCGTCGCATCAAGGATGTTTGGCTGAACAGAGTACTCTTATTAGTCATTATAATTTGGAAAATAGTGTGGCTGTGCGGCGGGCTCCTAAAAGAGCTAGTGTGTACTAGCGTGCCCAACGCATGAATCGATCCCGATAGGAGACAATCTCTACCGCTCCATCATCGGATAGTCTACCCGGACCCGCTTGATCCCCCTCCTTGAACCGCGATTGACTCATTCTGTAAATTCACCACGTTTTATGTCTCAGGCACTTTCCATCTCGAGTGAGAGTTCATGCAAATGTTGCGACGCAGTAATGTCTTCAACACAAAACGGATCAGGAGTAGCTATTGGCACGAATCGATGGTTTCTACACTAGGTATGCGGCTGCAAGCACTTGGGCGTGTGGTGGCCAGGCTTTTTACGTGAGCCGCAGTCGTTCCGATGGCTGGTTGCCTGGCCTCGAACATTTACGGTTGCGCACCAACGCGCAGGTGATTATTCAACGGCTATTATTTAGGATGGGTCGCATGCCAAGGGTGAGTCACTTTTTTTTGCGTGTCTAGGATCGGCCCACGTTTCTCGGGTGACAGCTGCGGCACCAACCCGAAAACGAGGAGAAAAACATTGCGACAGGTGACTACATACTACAGTTATTCCCCTTCCACTAGGTGGGCGCCTTGGACGATAACGGACCAACTGGGCCGTTATCTGCAGTCGACTGCCGAGTCTCCAATAACAGGTGCTCGATTGACATGCCGTCGCAGCACAGGCACGAGCGTGTCTTGACGCAGCTCTAGTCGAAAGCCGGCCGGAATCATGGTGTGATTTTTGGGACATCACAGATCTCGCCGGCGGTCCCGGAATGGCCTTCCATAGGACACCCTTCGGCACGGCTACAGGAGCGAATTCCGGGTCGGCTAGGAGTAAACCCCGGACCGGCTTACAGGAGCGGCCAACAGCAGTGATCTTCCAAGTGGCCTAGACTCTTCCGGTTTCTGGATATACGAGTCTCCAGGGCTGTGTCTTGGCGTGATGTTTGATTGCCATTGCCTCGCGAGCGTGCCATTATGTGGTAAGATGATAGTTGGTACAAGAGTGACGGGTCACGTGGGCTGTCCTGAGGTCAGACTGTGCGGCCTAAATATCGTCCGGACGAGATGAGCCGCCACCTGGACCGGGCTATTCAGAAAACTGTTCCAGTGAGCTCGCACTATGAACTTACAAGTCTTCTCCAAAGCCGCGATGTTGATTGTGCAACTGGATTCTCTAATCGGGGTTGGAACCCCTCCTGTACAGTCCATCAGAACATTTCCTTCTTAACTCCTGAAGTCTGCAAACTGCTGGCCCACAAAGATGCAATGTGCGGTCGTCCGCAACTGCTATGTACTAGGCGGGCTTTCGCTTGTCTCCGTTTCCCGAGGGAAATCCTTCGCTGTAGGTGTGGCCAGAAGAGCCGCAGCCATGGTATTGCTATTGTTTGTGGAAGGGTTGTCTGCGTTGTCAGGTTGGTGGAGTGTGGTGAAGCTGCGAATTAGTTAGTGGGTTGTGAAATTGGGTTGTGCTCGTGCGGCATGGCGAACCATCACTCGAGGATATTATTAACCTAGATATCTTCGACAAAAGCCGACAGTGTCCGTTCTACGCATTGGTGTCATGTGTACCATCAGGCAGTTGTCGGCACCGACTCCGTACGCTAAGCGAAAGACTTTCGCTATACTGTATGTCGATTCCAGGCTGCCAGTTCACCGCAATTCACCCGTTCCATGAGGCTCATCGCAATCGCATTTATGTGGCGACGAACTCGCGCGGACGATCCGAGCACCTTTTCACTTCATGACCTGAACCGCAGCTTCGTTTCACCGCCGATCACGCTGCAACTGCCTGCAACCTGTCGCAGTTGTGCGCGTTCCGAGTCCCTCGGCAAAACCGGAGCGGATACACCTGCACGAAAGAAAGCTTGCAATCTACGTCCGGGGTTTTGCCCCCACCGCTACTGTGGGCCAATTCTCCAGAGACCCCAACGAGCTTCCCGCCACACGCGCCGCTTCGCCAGCACCACACATGCAGATGTCGACTCGACCCGCACAGCAGCAACACCACACTCGGCAACCTCCGTCCCTACCCCATCTCATCTTGAGGAGCAGTACCATGAGCGGGCATTCGAGCGTGAGCCACACCCCGGACCTGATGGCGGGCCAGAACGGAACCCACCATCACATACAACCCCCTACATACCCTCCCAAGATTAACCCAGCGATGACGACACCAACCATGGCTGTCGCCAAGCGCAACACCATCGCGGTACCGCTCGCGGAGCCGGCGGAGCTGCTGCGGCAGACACTACAGTCGGCACCAAACTCGCGCCCGGGAAGCAGATCGAGCTTGAGGAGGAGACCGCCGCCCACCCCGACCGCACCCAAGCTCACCATCTTCACGCCGAACGGCAGCACCGACGGCTCGGATGGCGGCTTGAGTCCCCGCGCGGAGATGGCTGGGATCGACTTCCACCGCATGAGACACGGCTTCGAGGACGAGTACAATTCGGAGGACTATCTGGCGGTGCTGGAGCAGGTCAGGGCATACCCACTTCAGGCGGTGTCGAGGAGGGCCCTTTGCTTACCCCGGCGGGCTAATGCGTCGCAGGTGTTTTATATGTACTACACGGATAAACGACACGAGACCGGCGGCAACCCCAAGGCCGAGACGCAGCACTTCCCGCTGCAGGAATGGCGGATGCGCGACAGGCTCAAAACCGTGTCCGCGGCACTCGTGCTATGTCTAAACATCGGCGTCGATCCGCCCGACATCGTCAAGACGAATCCGTGCGCGAAGCTGGAGTGCTGGGTCGACACCACTGCCCACCCGGCGGCGAAGGCGCTCGAGATGATCGGAAAGAACCTGCAGCAGCAGTACGAGACACTGAGCATCCGCACGAGATACAAGCAGTACCTGGACCCGTTCGTGGAGGACACGAAGAAGTTCTGCTGTTCGCTCCGTCGTAATGCAAAGGACGAGAGGATTCTGTTCCACTACAACGGCCACGGTGTGCCGAAGCCTACATCCAGTGGAGAGATATGGGTTTTTAATAAAAACTTTACGCAATACATCCCGATTTCATTGTACGACTTGCAGAGCTGGCTGGGAGCTCCGAGCCTCTTCGTGTACGACTGTAGCGACGCGGGGAACATCGTCACCAGTTTCAACCGATTCATCGAGAAGCACGAACAGGAGGCGATGGAACAGCGTGCTAGAGACCCGCTGGCACTGGGCACCTCCTCGTTCGCCGACTGCATTCAGCTGGCAGCTTGCAGTAGCAAGGAAACCCTGCCGATGAACCCGGAGCTTCCAGCCGACCTGTTTACCTGTTGTCTGACGACGCCGATCGAGATTGCAGTGCGGTTCTTTGTTCTTCAGAACCCACTGCCGTCGACACTGCCGATGGAAATGGCAATGAAGATCCCAGGACGCCTCCAGGAACGTAGAACACCTTTGGGGGAGTTGAATTGGATCTTCACCGCTATCACCGACACCATTGCATGGAACACTCTCCCGCGTCCCCTGTTCAAAAAGTTGTTTCGGCAGGATCTCATGGTGGCTGCTTTGTTTAGAAACTTCTTGCTTAGCCAAAGGATCATGCGGGTACACCATTGCCACCCGATCTCGTCTCCCGCACTGCCGGAGACGCATCACCACCCGCTCTGGCAGTCGTGGGATCTTGCGGTCGAGATGGTGCTAGCACAGCTTCCAGCGCTCCACGCTGCAGAAAAGGGCGGCCAGATGTACGAGTATAATCACTCGTCGTTCTTTACCGAGCAACTCACAGCATTCGAGGTGTACCTTTCGCAAGGTGCTGTGCACCGCCACCCACCGGATCAACTCCCCATCGTCTTGCAGGTGCTGCTAAGCCAAGTCCACCGACTACGGGCTTTGATTCTGCTCAGCAAATTCCTCGATCTGGGCCCATGGGCGGTTAACCTGGCGCTGAGCATCGGAATCTTCCCGTATGTGCTCAAACTACTACAGTCCGCGGCGCAAGAGCTCAAGCCGGTAATGGTCTTCATTTGGGCGCGAATACTCGCCGTCGATTCTTCCTGCCAGACCGACCTGCTGAAGGATAATGGTTACAGCTACTTCGTCCAGATTCTCAGTCCAGCCTCTGGTATACCCGTCGGTAACGCTAGTGAACATCGGGCGATGTGTGCTTTCATCCTCGCCATGTTCTGTCGCAACTTTCCCCAGGGGCGGGTCGTGTGTGCGCCGCCAGGCGTTATGAATGCATGTCTCGCCCACCTCGCCGATGAGAATCCCCTTCTACGACAGTGGGCTTGTCTCTGCATATCGCAGCTGTGGGATTCCTACGCAGAGGCGAAGTGGTTAGGTGTCCGCGAGGGGGCCCATCTGAGACTGTGCGAGCTGGTTACGGATAATGTTCCCGAAGTCCGTGCCGCTATGCTTTACGCGCTCACGACGTTCTTGGGAATTCCGGATATGAGCGAGGACGTTATGAAGATCGAACAGTCCGTAGCCAGCCATGTTTTGTTCATGACCACCGATGGCAGTAGTATGGTTCGGAAGGAGCTGGTTGTGTTCTTCAGTCATTTCGTTAAGAGGAACGAAGAGAAGTTCTTGGTCACAGCCTACGAACAATTGGTTCAAGAACGGGAGTTCCTATACAACGGCGGGGCTCGGGCGGGCAGGGGGTTTCTGCGGACATCTAGTGCCAATGGTGCAGCACTAACCCGGTCTACCTCTAACCCTGCGAATCTGGGCGGTGGAAGTGCAGAATTTAAGCAGCCCCGCCAGCATAAGGATTCTGCTCCTCGACGGTCCGACGGCACCATCTACGCGGCGGTTTGGCAGGCGCTGTTGATGATCTCATCCGATCCGTTCCCGGAGACCGCGCAAGCTTCCAAGGTCGCAGTGGACTACGTTCACCTCGCGCTATTGGAGAGCCCCCTGGGCCCAAGCACGCACACACTCATCGACGATATCACGAGGGCTAGTCTTAAGTCTTTCAGCCTCAAATTACCCGATACCGCGATGAATGAGAGAGCGAGGCCAGAGTCTCCCGGTGCCGCTTCGTCTCGCGAAGGCTATTTCACCAGCTCCCTGCGGAGATCAGCAAGCATCGCGGCAAGTCTTCGGAATCTTGCAATGGGCTATGGCAACACTGCTTCTTCAAGCCGAACAGAGTACGCACAGCCGACGAAATCAGGTAGGTTTCCCAATGGTTTGGCGGGCAAAGACCCGGAGTGGAATCGTCCGCCAGATGTCAACCATTACTCCAGCACAACGACCAACTATCGCTCAGCGAAGGAGCCCGTGAGCCGGAACTTCCAACCTCGGGATTCCTCCGAACCTCCGACCATCCCTATTCAGAGCAAGTTCATGGACTGGTCGATTGAGTACTTCAGAGAGCCGCAAATGAAACCTAATGAGGCCGACGAGCCGGGTAGTGTGGATTATAACCAAAGACTGTGGCGGCGAACAAGGAACGACAAGATAATCATCGACACGCAAGCACAGAAAGAAAGGGCAGTTACTTCGAGATGGGACCATCCCAAGGCGCTGTTCAATAACCTTGCTCAGCCCACGCGACTGCTTTTTCACCAGTTCGAGAGCTACCTTATCGCCGTTGATGACAAGGACAGTGTAGCGGTGTGGGACTGGGAGGGCGAAAAGCTGCTGAGTCGGTTCTCGAACGGAAATCCCGTCGGCACTAGGATAACCGAGATCAAGCTACTGAATGAAGACGATGTTGCGCTGCTGATGACCGGTAGCGGCGATGGCGTTGTCCGCATCTATCGGAATTACGAGAGTGACAAAGATATCGAACTCGTTGCCACCTGGCGTGCGCTTACAGACCTCCTGTCGTCGCAACGGAGCTCGGGGTTGATCGCCGATTGGCAGCAAGGACGGGGGACGATGCTTGTAGGCGGTGATATGAAGGTCATCAGAGTGTGGGATGCGCCAAGGGAAATGTGTATGAGTGTAAGTTCGATTGCAACGACCGCCTCGCCACACGTCGACTAACGGCATACCAAATAGGACATTCCCGCGCGCTCCGGCTCCTGCATCACCAGTCTCACCTCTGAGCAGGTTGCAGGCAACATCTTCGTCGCAGGTTTCGGCGACGGCGCCGTCCGCGTCTACGACCGCCGTATTGCCCCACGCGACAGCATGGTCAAAGTGTGGAAGGAACACAAATCCTGGATCGTCAAGGTGCACATGCAGCGCGGCGGTATGCGAGAACTCGTCAGTGGTAGTGCCGGCGGCGAAGTAAAGCTTTGGGATATCCGCATGGACTCGCCGGTGAAGCAATTCGTCGCTCACACCAAGGGAATGCGGAATCTGAGTGTACACGAACACGCACCTGTTATCGCGACGTCTGTCAATCCTCCTTAAATATTCCCCGTGGGTACTGACGCATTTTGGCAGAGGCTCGACCTACCACGACGTTCAGCTGTGGAACATGAACGCAAATGATTTCTCGGAGCCGCTGACGACCGTAAAGCCGCACACTAGCTTTCTGCAGCAGAACAGGTCGAGTCCGGTCACGGGATTAGCGTTCCATCCTCATAGAATGATGCTAGCGTGCTCCGGCGCGGGAGATAGTCATATCAGTCTGTTTTGTTGCGATGGCAAGGGTGGGATTTAGTTTGGTGGAGGTGGGATTTGGGGTATAATTAATGGGTTCGTTCTTGATAGCGGGTGCAATTACATAGCGATAAATGAACTTGAGACTACTCTGGTTGTGCCTATGGTGGGAAGGGTTTTTGTTATAGTAAAGCGTGCGGCTCTCAAGTACTTTTATGCCGGGGACGTAGATTAAAGGCGAAACTGGATTGACTCATCCTCTCTGTTTGACTTGATGCATTCACGTCTGGGCCTAATTGATACTGCTGGTAGAGATTAAGTCGGGATTGTGCATGTGACTTGCGAGGGCGACCTTACGCCACACCTCTACGCGTCTCCCTCCTCACGCTCTCCACTTCCACTCATCTCCCCCCCCCCCCCCCTCCCTCCTCACAATAATGGCGCCTAAGCGCAAGAAACCCTCTAACAACGGCTCCTTATCCAAGCAGAACAACAACCAAAAACAAAAGCGCGCGCGCACGTCTCTCGACCATGACGCCGACGGGGGAGACGGCGAAGGCATCAAGTTCGACAAAGCGGGCGGCTTCATCGATCCCTCTACGGGACAGCGGGGCGCGTTCCCTGGTCTCGAAAACTACGGCGAAGACTTCTACGGGCCGCCCGCGGACGGGATCGAGTACCTGCGCATGGTGCGTAGCGAGGCGAAGGGCGTTCCGGACCTGCTGCTGGCACCGCACATCCACATTTCCAACCGCCCGCCGGTGTCGAAGCCGCTGCCGCCATTGGCGACGAGCAGCGGGGGTTGTGTGGACGATGTGGTGCTGGATTACGACGAGCCCCCGCGGGAGGAGGAGGGGGAGGAGCAGGAGAAGAAGCAAGCCGAGGACGGCGACAACTGCTACTTCACGGAGAGTACGTACATATCCCTCCACCCGTCGCTCCCGTGCTCCGCCGTACCAGCCTTCCACGCCCCCCTCCTGCGCCGCTTCAAGGACCTTCGCCAACGCCTCGCTGCTAATCCGCCGCGTGGCTCCAATTCCCGGCCATTCCCTCGCTGGCACGACTCGCGCGCGTGGCGCACGCTGCTCTCCTCCACCCCGCCGAAGCTGTGCTGGATCTGGAGCATGCAACAGTGGGAAGTTGTTCGGCTGCTCGGCGACGTCGCCGGTTGGCTCGAGTGGAGGACAAAGGTCAGGAATGCGAGGGGCAGGGGACTTCCCAGACTCTGGGGTGCTTGGTGCTGGGCTTTGTTGGTCAGGTGCCACGATGTTATGGTCGCCGAAGACGCGGCGGTCGTCAGGGAGCTCGGGAAGGTGGCCGTTAGGATGAGAGCGGGGATGGTGGTGGAGGATGAAGAGCATGAAGATGAGACGGAGGGAGGCAAGGATAACAGGGAGGAGCTCGAGGAAGGAGGAGTTGCCGGGACGGAAGACACAAAGGATGAAGAGATCAAGGAGGAGCCCGCGCAGGAAGACGGAGAGGAAGGCGAAGCCATTGAGCCCAAGATGCCCGGCGTCGTGTTTTACAGTCGCGAGGACTCGATCAGCATGCTGGATGTGATCATTTCTCTTGTTGGTGATTTCTTCGGACAGAGGGACTTGTTGGAGGAGAGAGCGGCAACGGGCGGTCTTTAAAGCTACTTAAGGTTTGCTCTGGGGAGATTTGCGCGTATTCAATGGTAGGTTTCTTTTGTACATGCGGTCTGCAGAGAGTGAGTGATGATACCAAATATGCATTCATCAATGTGCGGCATCTAGTTCGCCAGTACTCTCCTTGTAATGGCTGGCACTGGGTTTTGCTCGATCTTGCGGTGACCGAAGACTTTTCTGAGTACCCTCTTCCTCGCACGCGGATGCTCGTAAATGTCGTCATGTGCCTCAGGCTCTACTTCAGGGATCCCCTTCTCCCTCTCCAGCGCTTTCACCTTCTCCACCAGCTCCTTGTTGACCTTGCAGTCGAGCCCCAATTCCGTGGCTTTCTCAACCACCCACCCATTGAGTTCCCGCACTTCCGTTTTCTGCCCCGCCTGGAGATCCTGTAGCATACTACACCTATTCTCGCCAGTCAACTCGACAACCCTCTGCACGCTCCTCCACAGTGCCTCGTCTCCACCCTCCACCAGATCCCCCCCCAACATCGCCCTCGCCACTGCGGCTACTTCCCGCACTGCCGCCTTCATCGTCTCCAACGCCTCTGGCATCGCCAGCAATTCCCCATTCTTGACGCCGTTCACTGCCGCCAACGCGTTGATGGCCGCATTCGCCGCCAACTTTTCGAGTTGGCACTTCAGCAATTCATCCTTCGAGTCTAACGTCCTGGTGCCTTCGATGCCCTCCAGTGTCTGCACCAACCACGGCTTCTTTCTGTCCTCGCTCTCCTCCCCGAGGGTGCGGTTCACCGCGGGGCCAAGCACGATCTCTCCGCGCGCAGCAAGCCTCAGACTGAACTTCCGGTCGCTATTGATCCCGTGGGTGACGACGCCGGCCCAGATCTCGCGCGGCCGCGTGTAGGTATCCGGAAATAACTGCTCGAGCGGCGGCGTGATTCCGTTCTGTAGCAACACCACGGTGGAGTCGCGCGTGAGCCGCGACTGAAGCGTCGCGATTGCCGCCTTTGTCTGGTGCGTTTTGGTGGCGACCACGAGGCTCGGAATCTCCAAGGGCAGGAGCGCCGACCCGCTCGGAAGCGCCTCCGTGATCTGGCGCACGCTGTGCGTGGGCGGGTCCGTCGTCTGGTCCGAGAGGAAGACGGTGTAGCGTTTGAGAAAGTTACGGTACGTCGTCCCGCGCAGAAGGAAGGTCACATCAGGGCTGCGGGACGGCGATGAGCGGAGACTGTGCGCGATGAAGCTGCCGATGTTGCCCCCGCCGAGGATGTAAACCCGTGAGACCATTGTGGTTGTTGGTTTGGTGATGGTGGATGAGTCGGTGCAGCGGACACTGGGGGGTCGCTGCCGAAAAGAGAGCCGTTACACCAAGCCCCGCCATGGACTTACCTAGTGACATCACGCCGCCTTCACTCTGGCCCTCCTCTACATATCTGCTACACATGCCGCTGCCTCTCCACCACATCCCGCTGGGACGAATCCCTTTCTCCGCCGCCTCAGCGCTACAAGCCCACATCGTATCCCTCTTTCTCTCCTCCAGAGCCCCGTCTCCCCCGCATGCCGCGCCGCCACCAACTCTCCTCACCGCCGAATTCCCGCCCACCTACACCCTTGGTCGCCGCGAGCGCACGCTAACGCCCTCGCAAGCCTCGCATCTCAGCACCTCCGGCCGCGCATCCGTCGTGCCCACCCTGCGCGGCGGACAGACGACCTTCCACGGTCCCGGGCAACTCACCAGCTACGTCATTCTCGACCTGAAATCGCACTCGCTCACTCCGCGCTGCTACATCCGGCTACTCGAGGACAGCATCATCAGCACGCTCTCGTGCTATGGTATCCGCGGCTTCACGACCGCCGACCCCGGCGTCTGGACGGGCGAGAAACGGAAGATCTGTGCGGTCGGCGTGCATATGCGCAGGAACATCACGAGCTACGGGATCGGACTCAACGTCGACACGGATCTGTGGTGGTTCGAGAGGATCGTGGCCTGTGGCTTGGAGGGGAAGGAGGCCACGAGCTTTGTCAGGGAGGGTGTTGAGGGTCCGACCGTCAACGATGTAGCAAGCGTCTGGGCAGCAGCGTTAGCCAAGGGGTTGAAGACCGAAGCCAGGGAAGCGCAGGTGGACGACGTCGCAGGAGCGGAAGGGAGGGAGGTTTTTGAAGCGGCGATGCAGGCGGCGGAGAGTGAGCGGCCAGGCCGTGGAGGCGGTGGAGAGGGCACAATGCCTGTGTAGAGCGGTCACCCGCCATGTACGATACCGAGAGTAAAATGAGCTTTAATATCAAAAACAAGCAAGACCAGCAAAGGGGATGCGGCACACGCGAAATCGACGCGTCCATCACACTCTCTCCCCAACTCAACATCTACACCAACGACATCACACATCGTGTGCAAAAAGGCTTGTTATTCTCCAGCTCGATCTACGCGCTCTGATTCGCCCGCGGTCCCACTTTGTTTCCCATACCCACTCACACTGCCTGGCAGCACAACCATCCCAGCCTCCTACGTGCCTCTAGGGTGTGTTTACTGTCCTGCCTTTCCGGCTATATTTGGTTTTCGCAGTGTGTGGGTGCAGTGCGGTGCGGACAACGCATCATTGCAACAGACTGGCAGGAAAAAAGAAGTGAGAAACGAAAAGCCGGGACTATCTATCTGCCTGTCTGTCTGCACGGGTCTGTGGGCTATATATCGAGAGTTGTCTGAGGGAGGAGAGTGTGTGGGAGAGGAACAGGAAGGGGAAAGAGACAGCGAAAGAGAGGTCAATTGAAGCCGAGCGGAATATTGATGATCGATACCAGACCACCTGCGCTTGCCATCGGAGAAAAACCGGCATCCGAGTAACTGCAGGTCTGTTTGACAGTTCCGTTTTGTCCGTCCGGAGGTCGACTTCCCCAACCTCCTTGATCGCGTAGGTAGGTAACTCTTTGCCTCCACCAGCCACCCTTGTTTATTTACATCTCACACCGCTGGCTGCCGTCAAACGGAGAAGGAGGGAAAAAAGAACGAGGATGTGCGAGAGCTGACAGACAACGCGGGGACCGGGTAGGATTTTTGGAGCGCTGAAAAGCATCGCCTGTGCTTGCGATTGCTGCCGACGAATACGCATTGCAGGACACAGACTGGCCTGTAGTAGTAGAAAGAAGAGCGAAAAGGACGGCAGCCCTCTTCTCCCGCCATCTCTTTCCGCCACCAATTTGGCGCCCACCACTCACTGCGGACCAGTACTACTCGCTGGCTCGCTCGCTTCCCCAGTCGACCCCGTCTCTGCCGTTGCTGGCGTTACGAAAAAGAGGTGTTGTTGTTACGCCAATACCCTTGCGGCTGCTCGCTCTGGTTTCGCAGCCTCCCATTTTCCCAACCTGCCCTGCGCCGAGACACCCACACCACCGCCACCATCTTGTCCAGTTCCTCCTCCTCGCCTCCAACCTCGTCGTCACCCACACCGACGAGGGGAGAGTATCTGCGCAGATCACACGCTCCGATCCCAACGACGCTTCCCACTCTCCAAGATACTCTCTTCGAACAGCACCCGAGATTCGTCGACCAGAGAACCCTCTCCGCAATCCTGTACGTCCTCGAAGAAGCGCTCCGCGGCCCCCACCAGCTCACCCCTGATCTGGAAGAGGAAAACGCGTCCATGTCCGCGATGATGGCAGCCAGCGCACCCGGCCCCATTCCTGTTCAGCAGCAGCAGCAGCAACAGCAAAATTACGCTCCTGGCAATGTTACCGTGCAGCGTGGGCACTCGCGACAGCAATCTGCCGCTGCCGGTGGAGGTGGTGGGGGTGGGGGAGGTGCAAGACCGGCAGCAGCAGCCGCCGCGGAGCCATCGCCGAGAAGGTATACGCAGAACCCACGGACCGGAGCAGCAGCAGGCGCTGCGGTGCGCACGGGAGAAGGCGGAAATGGCACGGGTGGAGCGGGCAGTGCTGAGGAGAAAGCCAGGCAGATCGGACCCGCAAGTGGGCCCCAGGGCAGAGCCATGCCGCCGAGGGCCGCGAACGCGCAGAGGCCCACCACGTCGCATCAGCAGCAGTCGTCGCGCGGCGGAACTGCACAGCAGAAACAACCGCAACCAGCCTCGTTTCGTCCCACCGCCGCGGCGGATCCTCGTCGTCCCGAACCTGTGCCTCAACCGCAGGGTCAGTCTCATGCGCCCCGCCCGGCCACCTCCAACCCGCCTACCGGAGCTGCTGCTGCGGGCACTTCGTCGGCGCGAGGCACCAGTAGCAGTCACCACCAGCCGAACTACCAGCAGCAGCAGTCCGCAAACAGCAGCTCGTTCCCGCACGCGTTCGAGCGCTGGGAGATGCTTTCGTCCCGCTGGGAAGGGCTGACTGGGTACTGGGTGTCGCGTCTCGAACAGAATCGACAGGAATTGTCGCATCTGCCGCTCGAGCAGGAGATGTCCCGACAGATCACGGACTTGGCCGCTGCTGGAGCGAACCTTTTTCAAGCGCTGATCGAACTCCAGAGATTGCGCGCGTCCTCGGAGAGGAAATTCCAACGCTGGTTCTTCGAAACGCGTGCCGATCAGGAGCGCGCACGCGAGATGAGCAGTGAGCTCGAGCGCTCGCTTCGAGTCGAGAGACAGCAGCGTGCCGACGCGGTCGCACAGGTAGAGCAATTGGACAAGGACAAGACCACTGCCGAGAAGATGGTCGAGGAGACGCGTCGTGAGCTGCAGATCTCGAGGGAAGAGTGCAGGCGGGCATGGGAGGAGCTCGGTCGGCGGGAGCAGGAGGAGCGCGAAGTCACCACCAGTCTCAGGGATGGCCATCCTGCTCTGGTGGGCGGTGTCCAGGTCACGCCGATGCCGATGCCGGGAGTTCCATCGAGAAGCAACAGTCAATCGAACAGACCGCGGACAGCGACTGGCCCGCCCAATCCGAGCGCTGCTTCTGGACCTCAGTCGGAGGGCCACAGTGACCGCTCGCAATCGGGCACGTCGGCTCCTACCCCTCGTCAGCCGCACCCGCTCGCGCAGGAGTATCGCCAGTCGCACCCGCCGTCGCAGCCGCAATCGCCGTCGCCGCTCCACCCCGAGTCAGATCTCATCGATCTCCAGACGCAGCTGCCTCCGCAGCCTACCTCGACTGCAGCTGCAACGGCCAGGACTACGACCGTTGGCGGAACGCCATCCCCCGCGTATCCATCGGTCCAGTCGCCGCAGCAACAGCAACAATCGTCGGTGTCGGAACGAGGGTTCTACCAGCAAACACCTGCTTCTCTCCACGACATGGAAGGTTCGCAGCCGGGCCCGCCATCGACGACGTCGCCGGTCTCGTACGCGACCAATCCGATGGGTTCACCGGCGCCGACCGCCAGCACGTCATCGGCGGCCTTCGAGACGGACGAGCACGGTAACATCGTTGTCGGATCCAACGGGGAGCCCGTGATGGCTCGGCGACCCGGCGACCTCTCGAGTGAAGAAGACGAGGACAACTACCAGGAAGGCAGAGAATGGGGTACGTACCCCAGTTATGACGGATCCGGATACGGCGGTAACAGTGGCAGTGTAGGATACGGGGGCAGCGGTGGTGTCGGTATCGGAAATACCTGGGAGCCAATCTCAAGGCATCACCATCCGACGCGCTTGAGCGACGTGCTCGAGGAGGACGAGAGGGCCACCGTTAGCGATGGAAGGAGATCAGCTCTCGGGTAGAGGAGGTATACGATGGATAGCGAGATAGTTAGGATTGGATGGATGGGTGGCGGGCTGGGTGGCGTCGGTGGCATTAAAATTCGGCATCCTTCGGATGCTGCGTTTCGTTGTTTTCTTGTTCTTTGTTATTTTTTTTTCTTCCTCCGTTCTATTATTTATTTGCATCTCTGTATGGGGGGGGTTTTCCTTTGACATCTATATAAGTAGGTTTGTGTGTGTGGAGTGTCTGCCTGTCTGCATTTTTTTTCAGCTTCTCTGCCATATACCTAGTCTATATCGCCCTCGTTTGGATGCGCCTTTTGTCTTGTCTTATCTTGGTCTTCTAGATACGATGGCGTTGAAGTGAGTACATGATGTTCGGTTATTCTTGAGTGACGACTTGACGGTTAATGATAATGGTTGCAGCGGGAGACGAGACTTCTTTACAATGGTAGCGAGTATGGCTCCATTGCCACGGCGATGAGTGATCGTGGTAGCGGGCTGGCCATCCACACGTGATAGATATTAATAATGTGCTTGCTAGCCGTTTCGATTGATAGATATTTGCGGGGCGGAAAGACCCCTTCAAAAACCCGCTGTTCTTCGACAGCACCGCCCATTCTCGCCTCCCTCGCACAACAACCAAGAAACGACGACTGCTATGGATATCGACGCCCCGATCGCCTACACGCCGTACACCGCGGCAGCGGCAGCGGCCGCCAACATCCTCTGCGCGACATGCGGAGCGCCCATGAGCGGAACAGCCGGAATGGCGATGTGCGAGTCGTGCATCCGACTGAACGTCGACATCTCGGAGGGCATCCAGCGCGAGGCGTCGGTGCACTTCTGCAGCGGCTGCGAGCGGTGGCTGCAGCCGCCGCAGCACTGGGTGGCCGCCCAGCTGGAGTCGAAGGAGCTGATGGCGCTCTGCCTGAGACGTCTGCGAGGCCTGGCCAAGGTCCGTCTGGTCGACGCCAGCTTCATCTGGACGGAGCCGCACAGCAAGAGGATCAGGCTCAAGATCAAGGTGCAAGATGTGAGTGTCGCCCTCTGGGGGCTCGGCGGAGATCTGCGGGAGGCTGATACCGGCGGCGTGGGATCACAGGCGTATCAATCCACCTTCCTCGTGCAGTCCTTCGAAGTCGAGTTCGTCGTTGTCTACACGCAATGCCCCGACTGCGCCAAATCGTACACGCCAAACACGTGGCGGGCGTGTGTGCAGGTGCGCCAGAAGGTCTCGCACAAGCGCACGTTCCTCTACCTCGAGCAGCTCATCCTCAAGCACAATGCGCACAAGGACACGATATCGATCCGCGAGACGAAGGACGGGCTCGACTTCTTCTACGCGCAGCGCAACCACGCCGTCAAGATGGTCGACTTCCTCGGCGCGGTCACGCCCGTGCGCAGCCAGAAATCGTCCGAGCTAATCTCGCAGGACATCCACACGTCGACCAAGTCGTACAAGTTCACGTACTCGATCGAGATCGTGCCAATCTGCAAGGACGACCTCGTCTGCGTGCCCGCGAAGCTGGCGAAGCAGCTCGGAAACATCCCGCAGCTGCTGCTATGCACCAAGATCGGCAACGCCGTCCACCTGATGGACCCCAACACGCTCCAGGTTGCCGAGATCTCCAACCAGGTCTACTGGCGCGACCCGTTCCCGGCGCTCGCGAACGTGACCGAGCTGACCGAGTACGTCGTGCTGAACGTCGAGCCCATCGGCGCCACGCGCGGCAAGTTCATCCTCGCCGACGTCGAGGTCATGCGCAGCTCCGACAACGCCCAGTTCACGGTGCGCACGCACCTCGGCGGGATCCTGCACCCGGGCGACGACGCGATGGGCTACCACCTGACAGGGAGCAACTTCAACAACACGCACTTCGAGGGCATCCCAGAGAGCCAGGTGCCGCCCGTGCTGCTGGTCAGGAAGCACTACCCGCGCCGGCGCAAGAACAAGACGCGCGCGTGGAAGCTGCGCCATATCGCGCGCGACCAGGGTGAGATGCTGCCGCGCAAGCAAGACCAGGACCGCGCCGAGCGCGACTACGAGCTGTTCCTACGCGAGATCGAGGAGGACACCGAGCTCCGCCAGACCCTGCAGCTGTTCAAGAGCACACGCAAGAACCCGCCGCGGACGCAGAAGATGGACGGCGTCGAGATGCACGACACTTCTGCCGCTGTCGTGCGGACGGACGACGAGATGGACGAGGACGGCGGCGACGACGACGAAGGCGGCCTGCCCGAGATCGGCCTGGACGAGCTGCTGGACGAGTTTGACGAGCTAAATATGGGCGAGGACTAGAGCGAAGCATGAGCAAATTCTTGCTAGGGCGTAAAGTTGGGATGGGATACGTTCTCTGCTTCTCTGTTTCTGTCTGCATATCACTGGTTTATTAGAGGGATGGTTTTCGTCGCACGACCCGACGTGCCCGAGATATGGCCACTACTTAGCGACCCATGAGCAAGTGATATCCCGTCATCCACCTAACGACCCTGCGCCGTACGCGCATGCCCGTACCACCTCTGCCGAGCGACGATAGACTGGCTGATCCAACAGCGGAGCGGACACGCTGATGATTATCATTGATCGCATGCGGACCATGGAGCGGACACGCCAACGCTATGTAGGAACTCTGCGCCACAATTTGTGGACGAGTGATATTCGATGTAGGCGTCGGCGCCAGAAACCACACGTTCCAAACAACTCGCATAAAGCCCATAGAGACGTCAAGAGGGAGACGCATATCTACAGTGCTGAAGATCGCTCGCGGGAGAATATCGCGGATGTCAGTTGCGTTGGTTCCGTCAGAAAACCCGGCAAGTTCCGTTCAACAGCAAACACGGCCCTAGCAAGGGCTGAGCCTCAGCGGAAAACGACAGCACAATGGCCTGAAAGCTGTGTTGTGTGCAGTTGACACCGAGTGATATTCTAGTGGCCCGACCTCGGATGCTATGGCTGGAGGGAGGTGATGGTGACGATTCACCGATCGCGTGCGACCCTATCGGACCGTGGCGATATTATATAGTCCTTTTTTCCCGTCCACCGTCCACCACGACCTCGAACAGTCCGCGGACGGCCCCCTGCTCCCGCTTGGCCTTTCCCCCCAAAATTGCAACTACAAGAAAGAAGGAAAGGGCGAAAGAAAGACAGACAGAATAAGTAGCGGCCGGCAGGTTGAAGAGAAAGAAACAGAAGAGAAAGGGGAAAGGAAAAGACTCTTCGTCCCCCACCCTCTACTCCTCATGGAACCGCTCAGTCAGCCGCTTCGGTCCCGGGCCACCGCCGGCATTCTGTGCTTCTTCTTCTTCTTCTTCTTCTTGACCCTCTTTGCCGACCAGCTCCGCGCCTCTTCTCCGCAATCGCGCGCTTGATGTTGGCCGGCGACGTGAGGAGCGGCATTCGTCGCCTCACCATATCGATCCGACCTATTTTTTAACGCATGCGAGTACATAATGAATAAACAAAAAAAAAACCCCCATATCGATCCGTGCAAGCCCATCCATTCGACCCCTCGTGTCTGCTGCTTGCCCCGCTGCCTTGTCTGCCTTCTCGTTTCCCGCCACCCCCTCCGTGGACTGGGCGCCGCCGCACTTCGATGCTAATATGTCAGGTGTCGCTGCTCTCAGTTGCGCTATCCATCTTCGTCGCCTTTAGGGCGCACTGCTGGCCTGGTCCCGGTTCGTCCGACGCGATTCTCGCGATTGCTGCCTGCGCATCCGTGAAATATGGTGCCTTTTTTTTTTCTTTTTTCTTTTCCGGGGCGAGTCTTCTCCTTCTTCTGGCTGGTTGAAGGGAGGGTACTGCACTAGAGTCGGCCGCGTCGGCAGGCTGAGCAGACGAGTGAGTTCTCACGATGGCGTTCTGTCGCCTTTGCAGGGAGCGGTCGACAAGGGAGATGGGAATAACGCTATTTCCCGCTAAAACGCATACTATGTATCTACCATTTTGTCCAGGATATGATAGCAGAACCGCAATTTATATGTATCTACATACCCCTCCCCCTCCCCCGACTATATGTATGTACATAAGTACAGTATGTAGAGATCCCCCCGGACCGGACAAGGGCAAAACAATGACTGGGTATACAGGCGAGATGGCCGAAATTTGCTTTTGATCCTCGCGGTCGAGTCTCTACACGAGAATCCCATATATTTATTCATTACCCGCATGCGACCTACCTACATATGTAGGTAGCTAGATCATGGCGAGAACAAACTGTCCCTGGCCCTCCGTCCAGGCCTTGTCCCGAAAGTGATATCCAGACCGCACCAAGGAAAAGACAAGGAAAAGACAAGAAGCACATCTCCCGACGAACAAGTGGGGGTGGGGTTGGGGGTTTGTGTTTCCGCGAGCGAGTGACATCGCAGTGTCCACCGCGCACTGTGCACGCAGCAGCACCCTCGCAGCCGGTATACACCCTCGACCGCACAAGAAGAGTTATAGGATCCGCGCATCCCGTCTGCCAAACCCAACTCGAAAAAAAAAAAAAAAAAAATGCCCGCCCAAGCCGCGCTCCGCACCCGCCGCCGCAGCTTCTACCCACACGGCACCGCGCACGCGATGCGGTGGAGCGACAACGACCAGTACGGCCACGTCAACAACAGCGTGTACGCGTTCCTGATCGACAGCGTCGTGAACGAGTACCTGATCGCGTCGTGCGGGCTGTCGCCGTCGCCGTCGCCGTCGCCGTCGTCGGAGGCACGCATCGGCCTGGTCGTCGCTAGCTACTGCCACTACTTCGCCCCGCTCGCCTTCCCCGAGCGCGTCCGCCTCGGCCTCGCCGTCCGCCGCATCGGCGCCAGCAGCGTCGAGTACGAGGTCGGCTTCTTCAGAGATGTCGCCGCCGCCGACGACGACGACGAGCAGCAGGTCTGCGCCGTCGGCGGGTTCACCCACGTCTTTGTCGACCGTCACACCAGGCGCCCCGTCGGCCGCATCGATGGCGCGCTCAGGGCCGGGCTGGAGCGCATACTGGTGCGCGAGGAGGCGCGGCTGTAAGTTTGGGGGTTTATTGGATTTTTTCTTTCTTTCTCTCGATTGAATATGCAGGTACTTTACATTCCCGTTCGGCTATCTGCCCCGGACAAAAAAAAAATACAAAATAGTTCCCATGTACACCCGCTTGTAAAATGAATGTGAAAAGCAAAAAAAAAAAAAAACCCCCCCCAGTCCCCAACGATCACGACCGGACATCCAGCCTCAGGTCAAGCACGCGGCTCTCGATCCTGCGTCCGCTGTTGCCGAACTCGACCTCGGCGCCGGGATGGGCCCGGAACTCGACGGGAGTCGTCGGCGTCGGTGGCGTGCTGGTCTGGGGGGCCTCCGTATTGCGCGTGGCGTGGTGCGCCTGGTGGCTGACCCACGAGCTGACGGTGCGGTGGCGGACGGGCTGGCTCTCGAGCGACTCAGACGAGCGCACGCTCTTGCCGGCCGCCGTGATCCAGCTGAACCGGCTGATCTCGCGCGCGGTCTCGGGCGAGTCCGGGATCGCCGGCGCCGGCGGGAACGCGGTGGCGGCTGGTGGCGCGATGGTCAGCGACTCGCGCTTGGTCTTGCGTGTCGGCATCGACCGGCGGCCAACAGCCTCGCGCTGGGGAGGGATCGTGTTGTTGTAGTCGTCCGGGGTTGCGGCCGTCTGCGCCGGCATCCGCCCCATCTGCGTGGTCGAGGGCGCCAGCGCGGCCTCCGGCGGGTGCGGCATGTCGATGCGGCCGTGCTCGGTGTCCCCCGTCGCCGCCATCGGCGCGCCGAAGAGGAAGCTGCGGTGGGTCGACGCGGCTTCGTCGTCGTCGGAGTCCACGGGCCGCCAGCCGTCGGTCGGGCCGGTGATGGTCGGCGGCGACTTCTCCGGCGGCGACGAGAACGAGTTGCGGTCGCCCCGTCTGGGGAAGATCTTCCGCACGATCACCGCCCGCCACTTCCAGAGGAGAAAGCAGAGGGCACAGATCACCACGAAGGACACTGGTGGCCGTCAGTTGGCTGGGAAACGTGTGGTGGAGAAATGGGGGGGGGGGGGGGGGGAGGGGCAATACCAACGGAGCCCATTGCGATCATCCAATGCTCCTTCGTCTCCTCTTCCGCCGACTGGATCCGCGTCTGCACGGCGGTATCGGATTCGGGCACGGGCGTCAGCAGCGGGAGTCCCGCCGAGACACTCCCGGACTCAGCCGCGTCCTCGTCGTCGCTCTCGGCCCCGTCGCTATCCTCTCCATCGCTCTCGTCGTCGCTGTCGGCCCCGTCATCCGCGCCCGGCGGCTGGAGCGGCGCAGTTCCGTTGCGCGCTTCGCCAGCGGGATACCGCACCTCGATGTTCCGGACACGCATGCCGCGGACTGTTGGCGTCGTCGCCGTGGGCAGCGCTATTACCGCCGTCGGCGCCATCGCGAGTCCGAGATACGTCCATGCGAGACGAGTGCGGGGAGACATGTGTGCGGGTTATATCCGGTGACGGTGAAGTGGAGTGGGGTGGGGTGCCGATGGACAAACACGGAGCGAACGAACGAGCGGGCGCAACGAATGCCAAACCGTGCGCGAGATCGGGACCTGCCGTGCGCGACGGAACGAAAAGCGAGTCGAAGAAAACAACGGAAACAAAAGCGAGCACGCTCGTGTGTGTGTGTGTGTGTGTGTGTGCAGTCGACGTCAACGCGGAACAGCGAAAAGCACACAGCAAACAGCAAACAGAAAAAAGGGCCGTGAACGCAAAGAAAGAGAAGAGAAAACGACGACGAGAAGCTGGCGACGGGTACCTCTGCTCCTATGTAATTAGCTGCATGCACGGCAGATACTTGGCTACATAGCTATGTATCGACGCGGCCGTCGATGTTGCCGCACCAGGCAGTTTCAGCTCTGTTTTGGATTTGCCCGCCGCGACACTTCGCGTCCTCCCATAGGCTGGCGGACAGCGAGGGGCCGGCGTTCGACGGAGGAAGGCCGTCTGCTGTTTATCTATCTAGCCGCCCTGCCCAACTGTCGTCGATCCGGCGGGCGTGGGGGACTGCAAATAGCACACACTGGAGCGGGCGCTAGCTGGCGACTTGGCGACATGTGCAGTGCTTGCAGTCGCGAACCGACACAACGTGATGTCTGCCGGGGGTGGCTTGGCATTCTCGGCGGCGTCAACGCTCCCACCGCAAACGCCTCCTGGATCGCCATCTCCACAGCCGGGTGTGTTGCGTCGCCCCTGGCCGACACATCCACGCAACTGCCGCATCATCATCGTCGTCGTCGCTCTGTACTCGTCTCCGTCTTGAAATTGCAGACGGCTACGGTAGGACCGCCGCTCCGGATCCGGCTGCCCGTTCCTTTCGCTCTGCTGTCGCCATCCGCACAATTGTCTGCAGCACGCTCGGGCTGGGCGCGTTGCAGACTCGGCGGACGCGTAACCTGTGCTGTGCATGAATCGAAGTCGCTGGCGCGCAGCCAGTATCTAGACACCGTCTGTCGCGCCGGCGCTGCTCCGCCGCTCGATCCGGCGCTGCACTTGCAATTTCGCCGTTGTCTGCGCGTTTCACAGATCGGAGCGTCGTGGCGACTCTATCTAGAGCTGCGAGGTTTCTTTCTTCCTTGCTCTTGTTTGTTTAGCTAGTTGTTTGTGTTTTTGTTTGTTTCTTGTTCCCCCCCCGGGATGTGCCGTACCTCACCGTGTTTCGTGTTTTGGGAGGCTGTCACCCCGTGCACATTCTAGTTGCAGTTGTCGTCGCGACGGAAACGTACTGCGAACGCGCCAGTCGGGCTCATGTGCCTATCCCATATCTATCTACACGAAACCACTACTCCGCTCCGAAGCGTCCTCCCTGCCCACGTTCCTCCCGTCGCCTCACGTGCCATCCCCCGCGATCAGCCCGATCACGCACGTGACCACTTCGTCGTGCCCGTGCTGCAACGCCGTGTTCGGCGAGTCGATCATGCCGTCGAGCGCGCTGTCCAGCATCGCCCGCAGTCGTCGCACCAGAACGCCGATCCGCCCCCATCCGCGCAATCGCACCCACCCGTCGATGGTGATGCCGCGGCCCAGCATGTCGACTTCGACCTTACCGCCGAGCAGGAGGAGCGAGTACGTGTTCACCGCTGCGAGATCGCGTTGGTTAGCCGACCGGAGACGATGCGGGGGGGGGACGGACGAGTGCAGTCACGCACGAACACCTTGCTGGTGGCCATCTTGCCGAAGAAAGCCATGAACCCCGCGTTGCCCGGGAACGACTGCGCTTCGAACACCGTGCTGGACGGGTGCACAAACACTCGCCCGCTGTCGTGCGTAAAGTATTTGATCGTCTTCGCCTCCGGATCTATGGCGAGCGCGCCCGACGAGCTCGACGCGAACTTCTGCTCCGGCATCTGGATGCGCGCAATCTGCGGCGTGAAGGCGCCGGCGATGAGAGCGCGGATCAGGATGTCGTTGTCGCCGTTCCTGTCGAGCTCCGTCGGGAGTTGGCTGCGGCTGCCGTACGGGAGGAAGCCAATGTCGCGCAGCGAGTCGATGTATTGCGACCGGTTGGACGCGATGTCGACCATGACCTGGGCATCGAGGAAGTTCTCCTGGCACCACTGGCGCAGCTCTCGGTGGGAAAGAGCGTTGCGCTGTTCCGACCATTGCTCCCAGGCGCGGCAGTCCGCCAGGAGGTCGCCTTGCGACCCGGAGAATCGCACGCGAGACTTCTTGGAATCGTCCCGTGCGTCCGTCCGGAAAGTAAATGGTGACCGCGTGGTGAGGATAGCTGCGATGGTGAGTGCTGGGCTGAGACACCCAAAGAGTACGCCGTACACCATGAGCTTGGAACACCGCAGGTCCGCGGGTATCATCGACATGTGTCTTCCCAGCGCCGAGAGCTCACCGTCGACGACGGCGCCCATCTTCTCCAATAGAGCCAGCGCACCCTCGACGGCAACAGTGTTGGGCGGACTGATTGCCGCAGCCAGGAACGCTCGCACGTCTTTGATGCCCATGGCCTTGACGCTGAGACATGTCTGTTCCAGCGGCACACGCTTCAGCTCTGGCTCGGGGCGTTCCGGCATCTTATGAGCTTCCGTGGCCTTCGTGTAGAGCTTGTAGCACTGGCCGGCACGAACCCGACCGGCGCGCCCGCGACGCTGCTTTGCTGCTGCACGGGACGCCCACACTTCCTGCAGTTTGACCACGTTATTCGCAATGTCGAAGGAAGTTTCTTTGACCCGCCCGGTATCGACGACACAGACGACATCCTCGATGGTGATGGAGGTCTCGGCAACATTTGTAGCCGCGATGATCTTTCGCAGGCCCTCCGGCGCCGCAGGGAAGACCCGGCGCTGTTCCGACGGTGTAAGGGATGCGTGGAGCGGGAGGGCATGAAACCGCGACGAGCCACCGGGCAGGGACCGGATGGCTTCGAGACAGCGAGAGATCTCCATCGTACCTGCGCCGTTCAGCATCTTTCGGGCCCATAACGCCCACTGAAAGGGGATTTACCAGGCAGGAAGATGAGGATTGCACCCTCCGTATCCCCAAACTGTTTGTCGATCTCCGTCACAGTCGCAGCGATCAAACTGTAATTGATTCGGTCGCCCAGGCTCCGAATGATCATGCTTGTCGACGGATCCGCGTCGTCCCAGTCCGGGTCGTCGAGTTTCTTGCCATCTCTCCTGCCGGCGGACATGCCTCCGCCGGTGAAGCCGGTAGCCTTGATTATGGTATCCAGATAGATGTCCTTGACTGGGAAAGTCCGGCCTTCGATGTTGATTCTGCGGACCGCCTTGTCGCCACCGAAGTAATCCGAGAAAACATCAGCGTCTAGGGTGGCACTCATCAGTATGATCTTGAGGTCTTTCCGCTTGGTGATGATCCGCTTGAGAAGGATGAGAAGGAAATCGGTATCCAGGCTCCGCTCGTGAACCTCGTCGACGACGATGTGCGATATGTCTTCGAGCGTATCGCCCATCTGCAGCCGTCGAAGCAACACACCGGTCGTCACGAACACAACCTTGGTGACACCCGGAGTCTGCTTCGCTTCGCCGCGGATGGCGTATCCGATCTCCTGGCCAACCGTTTGACACCTCTCGTCGCTGACTCGATCCGCGAGACCAAGCGCAGAGATACGCCGGGGCTGTGTGCAGACGATATTGGCCGTAGCTCCCAGTTTGCGTTGGATGATGTCGTCCAGAACAAACTGCACCGACTGTGTGCTCTTTCCGCTGCCAGTCTCTCCGCTGATGATGACCACCTGCGCCTCGTTGACGGCCTTGACGATATCGTGCCGCGTCTCCCACGCCGGAAGCCGCATCCGTACCTCGATCATCTTTTTCTGCGCGGGAGTATTGAGTCGCGCCTCTGTAGCCTGCAGGATGTCCAGACTTTGCTTCGTACCCGGCGTCCAGTTGATCGGCCCCTTCCTGCAGGGCTTTCGTCGTCGCTTCTGCTGCACGGATGGCTCGTCTTTCCTCTCGTCGCTGCCAGTAATCGCTGTAGCCACGTCTCGCAATCGGCCCGGATTATCGACGATACGCAGGATCTCGTTCTCTAGCCAGTCGACGACGGCGAAGACCATCTGCTCGCCCTTGAGCGTTTCCGCGTACTCGGCGGTCTGTCGGACGATGCTCAAACGGACATGCGCTGGAAGTTTGCGCTCGCCTCCCATGAATACCGCAAAGGTGGGGACGGCCTCGGGATAGTGCATCGATCCAGAGTATTCTACCGGCTTTCGGATCTCCAGGACAATCGCTGGAAGATTCTTGGGACCCTGGTCTTGCATGTCGAGCGTTATTCTGGTCACACTGGGAGAGACGCACTTGAATCGCTCGGACCCGTAGATAGCCTCAAGTGACGCCATTTCCTCCTCCCAATCGTGATGTTCGGCGGCCGGAGCATCCACCTCTACCACTCCAATCGGAGATGACTGCTTCCCGTGCACGAGCATCTGCATCAGCGCTTCCGCAGCCCGGTGCTCATCCAGCGCATTCCGTTCCAGCACCTCTCGGCACAGGTCCAGCGAGTAGCCCATGGCTGCCAGCCGCTTCGTGGCATACTCGACGCCCAGGCTCTCGCCGGTCGACATCGTGATCCCCGCCGCGTTGTTCTCGGGCAAAAATCGCGGCGGCACTTCGTCCTCGGGCACATGCGTCAACAGCCATTCCAGTGCCTCTTCGCGATCCCTGGCCCAGTCGCACGCCTCTTCGACGTGCAGCTTCCTGAAGCCCAGCGCCGCCAGTTCCTCCACGATTTTCCGCCGCGCACCCTTTGACATGGCGACGCCTAGCGGGTTCCACACGTGGTACCGGCGAATCAGGCCTTCGGTCTCGAATCTTCGGTCCCGGCTCATGTCCACCACCGGCACGGCCTGCCAACCCTTCCCGCCGCTCAGCGAGAGCTTCGAGTCCTTGAACTTCTTCGTCGTCTCGCTCTGCTGCTGCGCCTCCCGTTTCTGCTCCTGCTTTGCCCTGGCCAGCTCGTGCTCCCTCTTGACCGCAAACGGATCCGCCTCGTAGCGCCACGCCTTGCCCGCCGCCTTCTCCTCCGCCCGGACGTCCTCCCATGCGCTCCAGAACCGTTTGTGCGTTGGCGGCAGCATGTGCTGGATGTTCTTCATGGAGCAGACGCGGTGGAGGGCGTACGTTGCGCAGAAGTGACGCGCCTCCAGAGCGGTAGGCTGCAGAACCCAGGGCAGGTCCGGCGGACGGAAGGCGATGCGTTCGACTTCGGCGCTGCGGGGATTCTTGAGCCCGACGTGCACGGTCGAGACGAAGCCGCCTTTCTCACGTTTCTTGACGGCCCGTCAGCACACCGCGGAACGAGACAGAGGGGGGAGGGGAGAGAGAGAGAGAGAGAGGAGAAACCGACATTGTCGTATTGCGGCTTCTCCCAGCCGTTTTTGACGCAGTGTTCGTAGCTGCCGTTCGAAGTCAGCACTCAGCCGAGCGCGGCTGCCGAAAGGGAACACCCACAACAGCGTCTGCGGTAGTTTCCCCGTCCATGACTTTCCGCCAATGATCTCCTGAACCGTCAGCACCTTCTTCTCTTCCGTCGGCACTGTTGCCGCGGTTGCAGGGGGATGCTTCTTTGCGGGTGGTGCAGAAGCTTTGTTGTGTGGTGGTGGCATGGTGGGGGGTTTGTAGTGGAAGGTACTTACAACTTATATACCCCTCCGACGAAGCCGTGTTGGCGTCAAGTAGGTGGCATCCCTGTCTGCCAAGCAATGCGGCTGAATATGTACTTATGTAGTTACTGCAAGGGACCAGCTTAGCCGGTCCAGATTAGTTAAGTACATACTTACTTACTTTGTACTTTAACTACTTCTATATGTAGATACGCTGCCTGTGAACTCGTCTCTTTCGTCACAGAGCTCTCACACCCAACCCACTTTTCAGCCCACATCAGGCGCCATGCATTCACCAAAACGATGCTATCGACATATATGTATGCATACTAGTTACATAGCCATGCCTCACAACCGTTGGCTTCAAACTGTCCTCCGCCAACGCCCTCCACTCCGCTCCTCAGCCGGCCGTTCAAGCCGCCCAGAGAGGTCGCCATCCAGCACGACTGGCGCTTCCAGCCCAGTTCGTGCGTGCACTTCCCCACGCGCGTGTGTGTGTGTGTGTGTGTGTGTGTGTGTGTGTGTGTGTGTGTGTGTGTGCACGTACGCAACAGGCATTTCGGGCGGGACGTGGACTTGACGCGGATGATGCGTGCAGCCGCCGCTCCGTTTCGGTGCATCTACATACAACGGCGAGGACGTGACCGGAGGACTGCAGCCTAGTTGTGTGCCGCGCAGTGGCTTGTGGTCTAGATGGACCGTATCGCAGCCGAGTCGATCAGCGTATATATGATACTCCACGTCCGCCCCCGTGTCGGGGACTCGGTGTATCTAGCTAAGGTAACCCCGCGTGTGCCCCAACACAGCGGAGACGGCAAGACCGACGCAGAGTCTCGCGGAACGATGCCATTATGTAAGAATAGAATAATGATGCCTCGATGAACCAAACACAGCTACAGATAAGCATGCAAAACAGCAAAGCAGAGCAGAGCAAAAGCCAGATGATAACCGTGTCCCTCAAAACTCCCTCGACTTCGCCCGGCTAATCCCAACCTTTTTACTTTCCATGATGATGAAAACCCAGAATACATGATGTAACTACCGCCAGAAAGGAAAAAAGGAAAAACAAATCGCGGACGGGAAGACAAAAAAAACAAAAAAAAAACACTCTAGAGACTTTGGTGCCCGAAAGATGAGGTCATAGCCGCGATAAGCCCACGCAAACAAACACATAACTAACGAGAAACCTGGGAACAAAGGCACAAGGAAAGGTCGTGCATTCAAGGTGTATGATGTTACCGCTGAGCACACATAACACGGAGGAGATGGAGAGAGAAAACAACCAAGAAGGAAACCAAGCTTTTGAAGAAACACCCTCTTGTGACTGAGAGCCAGGAAAAAGTAAACTTGGAAACAAGGCTGAGGCCGGTTCTGAAACCAGTCTCACAACACAACACCTCTTTACACAAACAAACTTTACGTCCTCCTACCTATCCGTCGTGTCCTTTTTCTTTTTTCTTGTGCGATGCGTGATGGTTTAGCGGAACACCTACGGCCTGCCAGAGCCTCGACCTGCTCGCCTTGGTCCGGTAGCGACCATCCAACCATCATCGCCCTCCTGCTTCGGGTTCTCCGCGGAGCGATCTCGCCAGCTCGTCGAAGTCTTGGTGGCGGGCTTGCTGTCGGTTCGTCTCCTTTCCCCCTGGGGCCGTTCAGCAGCAGCCGGCTTCTCCCTTGCCTTCTCCTTTGATTCCTCCTCGGTGGTCTCGGCCGTCGCAACAGATCCGGAGCCGCGCCTGAGGTTGTCGAAGCTCTTGTTGGCAACTGGCGTTCCGGCTTCCGACGCCTTCTCCTGCGCCTCGCGAACAGCCCTTTTCTCCTCGCGCTCCTTCTCTTCCCGCGCTCTGCGGGCGGCGGTGGCGGCCGCCTGCTTCTCCTCGATCTCCTTCTCGCGCTGGGTGGTGTCGATGGGCCGAGCGCCGCCGAACGGGCTAGCCTTACCGTCACCGGCGGGAGAGGGTGCACCGGGGAGTATAGGAAGCTCCGATCGCTTCTTGAGCTCGAGCTTGGGGCGGCTCTGGGGGAGGACGGGAGAAGCCGGGGTGCTATGCTGGGGAGGGTCAGGACGAGCTGTTTTGCGCCACTCGTTGTCCTTTTCAGCGGCACTGGGCTGTCTCTCGATCTGTGGGCGCTCTCTGAAGGTGCGTTCCGGGCGCTCGCCGCCATCCGTGCTTGGGGCGGGCGAACGAAGATGGGACTCGCGGTCACCACGGGGACGGTCACTGACGGTGGCGGGAACGGGCAGGGGCTTACGTTCCCAGTTGTTCAAGTCTCGAACCTTGCCGTCGCTCTCGCGAAAGGAGTTCTGCCGACGGCCACCCTCCTCGCGGTCGCCACGCTCACTGCGCTCACCTCCGTGCCGCTCGTAGCTGCGACGCTGATTGGGCTCCGCCGAAGGCGGCGGGCCACTGCGACGCCATTCGCCAGTGGTGCGGTCATCACCACGGTCCTTGGCTATCGATTCTCCGTCAGCCATCGCGCCACCAATCTCCAATCACCGATTGGCGGGCACTCACGAGGCTCAGCAACACTAACCCTGACGGGCCTGCCAGCAATGGGGGAACCATTCAGGTCCAAAGCGCCCAAAAGACCTTCCTTGGTCCCGAACTCGACGTATCCGAATCCCTTGGGGCGATCCTGCTCCCTGTCACGGACGAGGCGGACGTTGGTGACATCACAGCTCGCGAAAAAGCTAGAGATCTCGCCCTCGGTGGCATCGAAGGAAAGGTTGCCAATGTGAGCGGTGTAGGGGGGTTTGTCCGGGACCGGAACGGCCGCACGTACGGGGCGGTCCGAGTCGCTGGCTGCACGCATGAATAGTCAACACGAAGCGCATTACAAGTCCGCACCCGTAGACATACCCTTCGAGTAGCCAGCGTAGCGGTCACTGCTACCGTCGGCACCACCAGAAGCGCTGCCGTAGTCGCGACGAGAGCTACCGTGCGATTCGCCGGTGCGGTCTGATGGAAGCGTTAGAGGTCCGTCAGTGCACACGCACGACAGCTGGACAAGCGATGCAACATACCGGAAGCTAACGCACAAATGTCAGCTAGCTGTCAGGCGGGGGGCCAGTGGACCGCGCTCAGGAGGTTGGGACATCTACGTACAGGGACGCATAGGCATATTATATGAGTCTTCCATCTCTTCGGCCCAGTTGATCTTGCCCATAGCTGCGAGCATAGATTAGCATATTGTCCGTTGCAAGTTCCGCCAGCAAGACATGTCCAAGAGCAAGCAGCGGTGGCAGTCTGGTACGGGCAATTGAGCGAGGTGGCTGCATACACTCGTCTGCGAGGAACACCGCTCCACTCATCTTCACTCCTTTCTTCGGTGCTACCCAAGACAAAGCTGGGTCAGTAACAACAACACGGCCCCGCGACCGGAGGGACTGCGGGCGGAGGGAGAGGGAGAGACGAACCCATGGTTGTGTAAGTGTGAAAACGCGTTTGAGCGGACGAGGCGTGATGTTCGGTGGTGGTGGTGGCGCAAGGAGTGGGGGGAACGCTGAAGACTTTCTGCCTCGGCGGGAGGGGTAGTGTGTGAATGCAAGTGAGGGAGAGTGGGGTGGGGACAGGAAGCGATGGAGGGTGGAGTGCAAGAACCGACGGAGGATAAAGTTTGAGGGGGGGTTTAGTGGGTTGTGCGATGAGGACGGGTTGCCCTCTCGTTCTCGTTCAGCACTACAGCCGGGGGATGATGGTTGGCGGGTGGGTTGGTTGAAGTTGGTGCGGAAAAGTTAATCGGCGTAGATTATTATCGGCTTGTTGCGCTAGCGGGTGGATCCTTTCAGAAAAGGGAAGGGGAAAAAAAAATTGAAAGAAAAGAAAACTAAAAGAAAAAAAAAACCATGAGTTTTTGGCGCACGCACACAAAGCGGGGGACCAATGAGGGATGAGGATGGGCCGAACAGCCGCAAGCCGGCGAGGGAATTTCTTCCCCCCGTTGCATACATTGCCAAGCAGGCGGCAGACTGTCGTTCGAGTTCCACTAGCACCTTCGTCGTCTCTTTATCGACCGCTGCGAGCTACATAGCCCGGACGACATTCGCGCACGCCAACCACCACCACCACACCACCATCTCAAACGCCGACGGGTAGCCGCGATGCACTCTCCATCCGCGCCATCCAAGCGGGAGCCGATCCTGCTGCCGGCCCTGAAGGTGGGCGCCATCACAGGTGGGTCCGTGTTGACGGCATCGCCCGACCGCAGCTGACACATCTCTCGGCGGCAGGCAGCAGTGGCGTGGTTCTCGGCGGCATCGCGGCGGTGCTGCGCTCGACGCCGACAGTGGGGCTGTTTGCCGCCGGCACGGGGCTGAACTGCTTCGCGCTCGGGTCAACGTTCTACGGTACGGGCCGCCCCACGGAGGAGGACCGGCAGGACTGACGGCGCAACAGCCGTGCGAGCGTCGCTGCTCCGCGTTCTGCACGATCCCCGCGCCAGCGACAGGGTCGCCGTCAGCGGCGCGGCCGGCGCGCTGACGGGGTTCGCGCTCGGCCTGCTGATGCGTACGCCCCCCCCTCCCCGCTCCAACGGCGCCGACTAAAGCCGCAGCAGGAGGCCGCTCCAACGCGCTGCCGGGCGCGCTGGTGTGGGGCTTGGCTGGGCTCGGCGGACAGTACGCGTACGACGTCGCCGACGCGCGCCACACCGCGGCGGCGGCGGCGGTCACCCCCGCTGCGGGGACGCCCTCGCTGCTCGACCGTGCGTTCGCCGCCCCCTGGAACCCCGTCCGCAAGCTGTCCGACGCCGAGTACGAGGCCCTGCTGCGCGCCAGGCTGCTCGCCGTCGACGCCGAGATCGCCGTCACCGACGACGAGATCGCCGCGGTGCGCGCTCGCATCGATGCCCGCGGGAAGCAGTAGCTATGTAAGTACACGGCTTTGGTTGCTTCCGCTCGAGTTCGGCGAATGTGCGAGTGCCGGGTTCAGAGTGACGCGCTGCGAAAACATCCCGGAGTGGATACCACCATGCTCCCACGCTATATAAAAGACGGCATAGAATCCTCACGTCCCTTCGTAGTGTCCACCTACAAGTCGCTATCATCGTCGCTCGATGGCGACGAAAGGAACAGGAGTCACTCGCGGTCACTCGGATTGCGGCTCCGATCATGTGTACGCACGCAAGCACGTTCCAGGTGCTACCAAGGATAAGCGCTACGGATGATACCGTGTGACAGGCCAGTTTGGATGGGTGAGGCGGATGTGAGAGCGGGGGATGCAGCGTTCGCACGTCGTACGTACTCAAGCTCGTCACTACTTCGCAGCGCAGTTCGCTTCCATTGTCCCGTCATGCCATACGTGTTATCGACGCAAAAAGACAAGAAAATCAACGCCCCGAACGCCCCGTCTTTCTCCACCGACGCCCCCCCCCAGAAAGATGGTATGTCCCTACACCGCAAGCATCCGAAACAACGTACACCCCCAGATCGTGACAAGAGAATGACTGAAAATAAATCGTAGAATCGTAATCTTACACTACCACGTCCGCCTCTCGTCCATGCTCCGGACAGCCCGTCCGCCGGGCGTGAGCGGCGGTCGCCCGCGGGTAGAGCCGCTGGAACTATCGTCGTCGGTGTCGTCGCCCCCCGCCGCCCCCGCCAGCCGAGAGAAGTATCCTGCCAGACCTTCGTTGCTATCCACGACAGAGTCGTAGCGTGGTGGTGGGGTGACGAGCGGCAACTGGTCCGGATCGGCGCTGAACGGCGGCGGGCTCATGGTCGGATACCGCACTGCGGGCGGCCGCGAGATCGGAGAGAACGGAGGAGGCGGCGTCGCGGTGGGATTTCGCTGCAGCGCCGGCGTCTGGTGGACCGCGCGCGTCGAGTCGCGGCGCAACGGCCGGCACCTGCACGAGCCCGTCGCCGATGGCCCACCGGACTGGGGCTCATCGTAGGCTGGAAGGGTGGTGTTCGCGTGTGTCGCCTGGCACGAGAGCAAGTGGAAGGGCGAGTCGATCGAGATCTCAAAGTGGCGGCGCTTGCTCGGATCGACAGGGTCCTGCTTGCTGAGTCGCATGACAATCTGCAGCGGTTAGCTTTTCTGTGGACACGCCCGCGCGAGAGACGGTCAGACACACCTTGATCCAGTGGCGCACCTGGATGTTTCCGTAGGTGGTATCGAAATGGAGACGGTCCCGCTCCTTCGCGTGACACCCGGGCAGCTGCACGCTGACCTCCATCTCGGTGGGTCCGATGTTGAGCGCGCCGTGGAGATCCCCGAGCAAGCTGTCCGTCCCGTTGACCACGTCCTCGGCGCCCGTACCGCCGTGGGGAGTGACGCCTCCGCCAGAGGTGGTCCGAACCGACGAGCCCGGGAACGCCGACGTGGCCGGTGCCTCCGCCCGCTTGTCGAACAGCTGGACCCTCTTGACCGGATCGATACGGTGGACCTTCTTGTTCTTGCAGGAGTATTCGACGTTCTCGGTGATGAATATCTTGATCCGGTGGCAGCGAACCTTCGCCAGAGGGGTCAGTTTGAACGTGATCGGTATCGACGCGCCAAGCGGGAACGCTTTGCCCGAGATGACGATGCCGTAGTGCAGCTGGTCCTCCCAAGTCCTGCTGATCGCGATCGGCTCCGTCTGTTCCAGGTTCGCGTCCGACGGCACGCGCACCAGCACCACCTCTTTCCTTCCGCTCAGGTTCGGCCGGAAGGCGCCCGGCCTCTCGATTACACCCTCCAACTCGTACTTGACGGACCCCAAGTCGACGTTCGCCGTCTCCGGCAAGCAGCTGTCGAGCGGCAACTCAAAGTTGTAGGTGTAATCGCCGGGTATGAACTCCTTGTATCCGCGCTGCGCAACTGAGGGCTGTCGCTGTGGCAGCGACTCCCCCCGGGCTAGGCTCTGCGACTTTGTCATCCGCAGGGTGTTCTTGTGTTCCCCAGGGGTCACCGTCCACATGAAGCTACTCTTCGAGAAGCCTGTGCCACTTTCGGTGGACGCGCCTGACGTCGGTTTCCGCGGGGTGAACGAATCCGCGCAATGGCCCAGTTCGGCGGTAACGAACTGGGCGTTGAAGAAGGGCCACGTGTGCTGCATGATCTCCTTCTCCTCGAAGTATTCCGACTTGCGGGGCGGGATGCCTAGACAGCAGGTCAGCAACAACGGCGGGATCGCTCCATCGTCTCTATTCGACGTACCTTCCGGCCATTCCGTGCGAGCCCGTCCCCTGAACGTCAGTGTCACGGCCTTGATCTTTGCCGGCTTTGTCACGCGCAGGACCATGTTCCCGCGCAACATGGCGGCCCTCCGGACGGTCTCGCTGCCGTCCAGCCCCTGCAGGAACAAGATCGGCTCTGCGAGTTGGATGGTCATGGTCACCGCGCCGCCAGTCGACGAGGCCTGCGGCTTCTCGTACATGGGGGCGGGACCGGGATTGCTGACGCTCGTCATCGCCGGACGCTGTCTCGGCGTCGGCTCGGGCCCGACACTGCTGTTGACCGCGCCGACGGGGGTCGCGGACGATCCGAACGAATAACGGTTAGGCGCTGGACTGGGGGCCGTCGTCGAGACGCGGTGCGAGGGAATGCCGGAATTCCCTCCGCCGATCACCAGTGGCATCGTGGTGGTGTCCGGGGTGACGGGCAGACAGATGGTCCGTCTCCTCCGCGACGATCGGGCGGACGACGATATGGCCTGCTCGAAGAGTCTCTTCGCGACGTCCTTCGGTGTCCGGGACCTTCGTGCTGGGGCTTCTGATAGCGTGGACAGCGGCCGCGTCGCCTGGGCCGCGGGAAGGGACGCCGTGAAAATGGTGGTAGAGATTAGCGCCGCGCAAGCAGGAAGGGACGCGGCGGTTGTGGTAGTGGTAGACGAAGCTGCAAGGGAAGCGGACGGCGAGGTAGTGATGGAGGTATTGGAAGTGGTGTTGCTGTTGGTATCGGCGCTGGTAGCGGTGGTGACAGCGGTGTTGTTATCGGTACTGGTAGCGGTGTTGATATCGATGTCGGTGGCGGGCAGAGTCGGAGCAGAGGCGTTGGACACGGCGATGGAATGGCGCCTGGACGGTGGTGAGCCAGAAGGAGCAATGGAAAGTCGGAATGCAAAAGCAGCAGCAGCAGTGGAAGTAATATCGGCGACGCCGGCATCAGCGGCAGGTTGGGGCCGCTGAGCAGCAGATGTCATCATCATGCTTTAGAACGGGACTAACGCGAGCTGGTTATTTTTTTTTTATTTGTTTATTCTTTTGGGGGGGTTTAAATTTTCTTTTTCTCTTCGGCTATCCCCGCCACACCACTCCGATCCAGGAGGGAGCGAACGGAATATATAGCGAAGAAAAGAAAGGAGGAGGAGGGAAGAGGAAGCCGACAACGAAAGGCGTGCGTGCTTGCTTCGTCGTTGCTTTTGCCGTTGCGCAGCAATGAGGACGAAAGCGAGGGCCGACGCAGCGCACGACGGATGGCTGCAGCGGTAGGTGGCTATCCTATGTAGATGGGGCGGATCCGGGAATGAAACTCCCCACACCACGGTAGGATCGCCTGGGTGCAAGTTGCACAGGTGCCACTCTGGCAGCGGATGCGAGGGCGTGATGGGGCGACGGGCGGACGGGCGGATTCCAGAAGCAGCGCTATGTGCAGAGTATGTACCGGGGCGACGCGAGACGGATCCGGGCAACGCGGTGCTGGCGAGGACGGACAACGCGGAAGTCGGACGAGCGAGCGCGACTATCCGCAGGAAGACGGCTGCACGGCAAGGCAGGAAGACGGCGGTTTCGCTTCCACCACGGCCATCCAGCGGACGGACACGCCTCCCCATATGTAGATTTCGCCAGGGGACAAAGACGATGTACACGCGTCCGACGGGCAAGGATGGCGTTCGGCAGCTGCCAGCTGTGAGGGAGGTTTCCGTCATAAAATAGATGGAGAGAGAGAGACCGCGCCGCAGGGGGGCACGGAGCGGGCTAGCTGGGGTGTGAGCTTCGTCGAGGGCGAGGCAAGACAGCGTGATGGCGGGTCAATCGGATCGCGGTGAGGAGTCAATAGAGTTGCAATGACGAGCCAATACTCGGCTACATTCCAGGGCGCTGGTCGACACAGCACCGATCGGCGCGCAAGCTTTTGTGTTTGTGTGCCCCCGTTGCTGTGGTGATGGGCGCAGTTGAACCGCTTCAAGGGCGAGGAAGTCAACACTCGCTCTCTCGCGCCGCCGTATCCGCCCGTCCTACCTACATACGCGCGTGGCAGTGCTGCGGCCGGAGGAATGGCAATTGCGTCTCACGTCACGGACCCGGCGACGGTCGTCGACGCATTGTTCCGCAGAGAGCCACGAAGAACAAACAAGTCCGTCCATCGTCACCGACCGCAGCACGCGATGCCATCACGCCACCACCGCGGTCATCTCGTTCCGACGCACGACACCTGATTTTTTTTTTATCTTATTTCTGTTTCCCATCGCACGGCACCTGGTTTTCTATTTTGTTTTTGTTTTTTTCGCCGATCGAACCGGATTCATCGACGTCTCCAGATCACACCAGCCACATCGTGCTCGCGAACCCCGGCCCTGGTCATCCACCTCCTCCGTGTCTCGTCGCGCCGTTTCATCACCCCACACACCCGCCCTTTTTTTCCGCCCGGCCAACCACACCGCTCCTCTCCGGTCCCATGGTCGGACACCACCACCTCCACCACACATCTGGATTCTGCGCATGACGTCGGGAATCCGAGCGTACTCCGCATACATAGAGTACATATGTACAGCGCATCATCGCCGCCGGACGGACACAAATAGCCACCGTGGCAATCGCCTCTTCCAAGGTGGTGCCAGGAGACGGACGGGAAAAAGAAAAGAAAGAGCGAGGAAAAAAACTTGGATCGCTGTCGATTATTGGTCGTGGAGCACACCCAGTCGCGAGACGACTCCGGAGAGGCGGCGGCGCAGCGAACTTGCACTTGCGCGGTGGTTTGGAGTGCGCCCTCGCCGCGGAGCGGAACGGATGGCGGGCTCCTCTGCTGTCGATGGGCGGCATCTCCAAGCGGGGGGACAGCACCGCCGCCGCCGCCGCCGCCGGGAAGAATGGCCCCTCCAGGGCCGCGCGTAGGAGTGGCGAGTGGCGAAGCACTTCCGTTTTCTCCGCTCTCTTTGAGGGGCGGCGAGGGCCACGTGTGTGCGAGATGACGCTTTTTTCCGAACAGCAGCTGCGCTCTGCAGGCACAGTGCCCGGCACGAGACATCCGAGAACTTGGCACGGCAGCGGCACCGCTGTCGGCACCACTCCGCTTGGGTTTCCTCCTCGTCCCAGCCGGACTCCAGCGCCCATCGCCCGGCTGGCGCCAGCGGAAGAGGAAGCACAACGCGCGCACCAACGAACGTCGAGGGCCTCCACTGCGGCCGATGCCACGGCGACCGCTCCGCTCGGAACCTAACGCTGGAAGGAGCTTGCGGGCCGGCAGCCCAGCTTCGGCACGCATGCTCTCTCCGCAGGACAGTGGCTTCGGACGATGGCGGGCTTTCTGCAAGCGGCCGGCAATAGCTACTACACTTGCCCGTCCGGAGCGATGCCGCTCGGCGTTTGGGATGGCCGTCGTATGTAACCCGGAGACGAAATAGCAGCGGTAAGGGGTTTCTCCGACGTGTTTTCCTCCCCGTCTTTGGTCGGAATGCATGGCTGCGTTGAAGATGTGCTGAGGAGCGTGCGAGGAAAAGTTCTCATGTCATCTCCTGTATCTCCGTGCAGTTTACATAGATGGCACGTGTGTGCAAGGTGGCTGTTTCTTCCAAGCTTTGAACGGCATCAATCTCAAGCACCACTTCTCGCTCGTATAATTGTTTCGAGTTAGACCGGAAGCCGGCGTGAGACGACGTGATCCGACCGCACTCGACACTATATATATGTGCTGCGCCCAACGACACTGAAATCAGCCGCGCTCAGGGAAATTGCCGTTTCCGTGCGTGCCGTCGTCCGTGTCTGCACTCTTTGCCGTCCGGAGGGGGAGGCATAGTCTACCCACTCTCCTTCGTCGGATTAAGTGGGACCAACCGGACGAGAGCCGCTTTACACCGGAAATGACCGAGAAAAGGCTCCATATATATATGTATATCTAGATACCATACTTACTAACTATACCATGAAGTACAGGGGGTAAAATTTAATATACCATGAATACCATCGACAGGGTACAAGTTTCAGCACACAGTTCTTCATCACCGCTTTTGTTGTGGAGTGCGGGCAGAGAACCAATGAACGGGGAGAGCGGACACAGATTTGGGTGCAAAATCAATTGGTGTCGCCGCCAAAACAAAGAAGAGGAAAGTACTCTACATACTCAAGTAAATACACCCGTGTCCCCCGCCGTAATACCGACAGCAACTGAATATCTAGCTACAGCGACACGACAGGAAAGGAGTAAGTAAGGAAATACTGTATTGTCGCAAGAGAAAGCAGAGCGTAATTCTAGTATCACCGACAAGAAAGCAAGAGTAAATACATCGTTGCTGCCGCGGAATCATAGAGAAATTCACGCAAAAAATAATAATGGAGGAGCTGAACCGCTGTTATTGGTGGTTTCCATATTCCTCGGTGCATTGTGATGGTTGGGGAAAGCGAATTACTGTGTTGCACGTGAAGCTTGCTCATTACACATCACTCGGGGTTTCCGAGTGACAAATGTAAAATTCACCCTTCAAGGCCATGCCTACCGTCGAACACGGTGATTTGGGCGTTGGAATCCGTCTCTACGATATCGGTATAGCTATTCTGCAAGTTTCAGCTGAATCCTGACTCCCTCTGCCCTGCCAACAGTTGGTATTCAACATTCTGGTTGGTCTTCGCGGCCCGAGTCCGGCGCCGAATTGCAATAACTAGCCTCCGACTCCGACTGTGTATGTACATAGTCATTCAAGGTGATTGACCCGTCATTCGATGTTTTTGGCATAGGCAGTCAATTTAACCGATTGACTTGCTAGTCATTGAAACTTATTGACAGGTCTCTCGGTGTAACTGACAAGTTGCTCGAAGCGAATGACTCTTCAGTTTCGGCTTTGTATGCGTTCGCACCTTCTTTGTGCTTCTATCTCATTCTCCTGTGGCGCCGCGAAACCTGGTGCGGCGACATCGCAGCTCCCTTTCCTCTAAGCCGTGACCAATTTTCGCAGTGGCGCGCGGCATCATATCTATCCTCCTCGCGACACCTAGTTATCACCGCAGCCCTCGATGCCACATCTATGTCCTCCCTGTAAATTCATACCCGCTCTTCATATTGGTTCTGCGCTCCCATTAACTCTCTCCCCATTAAATTCTGTGCCCACTCGCCCTATTCATTCTGCGCCCGCTCCCTATTAAGGCCCTGTTCGGCTCGCACCGTATTTCTTAGCTACCACACAAAATTGAGCTGACGTCAGTTTGTAAATACGCTGAGCGCTCGGCTCAACCGGAAATACGATAAGGTGGAACGAGCCACATCGTATTTTTTGCGTATTTCACTGAGCCACCACCAGAAAAAATAGGGTATGCTGGCGTTCATCACCAGATCCCCTTGAATCCGTGCAACATCCACAATGGCCGGTTCCGGCCTCCTCCGCCAAGAAAATTGCTTGCCATTGCGACTCTTGTTGGCCAATACGAAACTCCTTTTTATGACAAAACTCCGTCTCATACCTCTGTATTGACTGGCTCCCCGCTATGTGGAAGAACTTCTATCCTCCAAAAATCATCAACGTATTCTCGATGTCTTTCGCATGCCTCTTGCCATATTTCTCGCTCTTCGAGACTGGTGTGTCGATCACGACTACCTCCAACCGACGCGGTATATGTCAGTGGAACAGCCGCTTGCGATATTTCTCGGCGAGAACGCGTCCAACCGCATGGCACAAGAACGATTTCAACAAAGCGGCGACACGATCAGCCGCGTCTTTAACAAAGTTCTCGACGCGATGGTAGAGCTTTACACTGCAATTGTCAAGCAGCCAGACGCCAGCCAGTTTACTCCTCTGGGATGAGGAGAAGGAGCTGACCGGCAAGAGATGCAGACTCATGAAAGGGTCGAGTAATGATGGTGGTGTAGCTCTGTCGTGTCGCCGTGTCTCTGTATTCATGTAATTGGTTCTCCTGATGGGCTGTGCGCGCCCTGTTACCAACTGTTACACCTTAGCTGGAAGTAATAGTAATTACAGAGGCTGTTGAGTTGTAAAATACGGAGAAAGTGGTGTTGCCGAACAGGTATTTGAGATGTCTGGGCGCCGGGATATACGGAGTAGTGTACCATATTTCCAAACTAAACGTCGCTTTACAAATACGGTGCGAGCCGAACAGGGCCTAAATCTCTGCCAACAAAAGCGGTGATGGAGAACTGTGCGGTGAAACTTGTACCCTGTCGATGACATTCATGGTATATTAAGCCTTACCCCCCCGCCCCCTATCCCAGGCGGAAACACTCTACGCTTCGTACATGCCGTGCAGGATCCTGGCCGCTTGTATTCCAGGCTGCGTGGCGTGCGATGTGGTCTTGTGCGGGAGTTGGAAAGCGACTCGCGCTTTGGTATGGGTGCTCCCCCGTGCAAAGAGTTGTCAAGTATGTAGCCTCCCGTCCGACCCGCAGAGAAAAATAAAGATTCGCACTCGCCCCCCCGCCCACCACCGCCGAGCCCACCACGGATCCCACGCCAGCGGAGATGCCACCCCCCCCCTCCGGCCGGCCGGCGACCGCACCCTCTTGGGACAGAAACGTGCTCCTCGATGGCCCGGCAAAGGGACAGCGGTCGGACCTCCTGGTGTGGCCCCCCGGCGGTCACTCGGAGAGTACATACGAGCCAGAGGACAATCCACACAACGGTTTTATCAGTCGATATTGCTACATAGGCAGCCGTAGCGCGTCGCAGCATCGAGCCAAGACGAAGCCAAGAACCACAGTCAGGGCCCATTGCCACGCAGCCGTCCCGACGACGTAGTTACTAGCACACGGCCGGTTGAGCCACCCGGCAGAGATAGCGGGCACGGCCGGAGTTTCAGCGTCCGTGGTGCGTCGTTCTGCGAGCGCGGTCGCGAGCGAAGAGACGGCCAGTGGTAGATATCCGCGATATTCTCCCTGCCCGATGCTGACGCCCTCGATGTTACCCACCGAAAAACGATCTTCAGCATCGCACGTCCACCCTCTTGGCTCTGTTTCGGGGCTCAGATCGCGTTGTTTGGACCAGTGCGTGTGGCGAACGGGTGCGTCTTGTCGCCGACGCCTAGTTACATCTGATATCACTCGCTGGCTGGTGTGGCGCACCGCGCTCGCAGTTTTGGCGTCTGCTGGACAGAATGCCACATCTCCCCGCTGCTAGGACACGGAGGCTAAGACGTCGAATCAAACTTTTCTATGTAGGGTAGCCGGTGGTTGCCGAACCGTTCTCATCGGGCGAAAGCGAGTGAATCGGCACGGTGAATTTGGCGACGGCTGCAGCATCGGAGTTGGTGTCGTGAATCGGTCGCTGAATCCTCTTCGGCCGTGCACACACTCTCGGCGTCTCTGGAAAGTCTAATCTGACGTCTTAGCGCCCTGTGTCTTGCGGGCGTCTACATAGGTTCGGTATGCAGCGGACACAGCGTCACCGCTTCTCACGGGCTTGCTGGCGGCAGACGAGACCGTTGCGTGTGGCGCGGCACGGATGGCGGATGAAGCGTCGCTTCTCCATTTTTGCCTCCGTCGGTCGCAGGGCGGGAGAGCGGCTGCATTGCCGCCAACCGAGGAAACCGCGGCTGAGACACCGCGAAGGTCTTCGGCGGGTGACGTCACGTGCCCACCTTGCAACCCGGTTTCCCCACCGAGTTACCGCTCACCGCAAGCTGCTGAATGCGGACACGGCGGGAAGGAACACAGGCGGGGCAGCCTTCGCTTTGCCGCCCGACACGGGCTGGTCCGGCGGTAGATACGCTCCAGCGGATGAATTCCGGCTCCGTGCTGTCGACGGGTCGGTTCGTGGCGGTGGCACCCACCCCTGCGAGTCGGGAGGCCCGTGCTTGTCGGAAAAGGCTTGGTATGTAGCACCAACTATGGTTCCCATATTATTATGTATCTCCGCGCGAACCCAGCTCTGCGGTTGTCGGACAAGGTTGCCAGCTCCAGAGTTTAGGGGAAGGGATACTCACGAACACGGAACGCAGCAGTCGAGAACGAGAACGAGAGAAAGACCAACGCGAGAGAGTGAGAGAGAGAGGGAGAGAAAGAGAGAGAAAGAGGGAACGCTGCTTCCTGCATGTCACCTTCGCCGCCACCACACGCAACTGCATCAACATGTCGATGCCCGCACCCCCGATAGTCACAACGCTCGCAACGCTGCTCGTGGGCTCCTTCGCCGTCTCGGTCGTCTGCGCCTTCGTGGTCTTTGCCGTGCTCCGCGTCGCCACGGGAATCTCGATCCAGCGGCCCGGCTACCTCGCGGTGAAGCGCATCTCCTTCGAGCCGACGGACGGCGTCAAGCTGGAGCTCAGGAAGCTGGGCTTGCTGCTGCATTGGCCGACGTTCGCCCAGCCCACCTGGCTGTCGATCGTCGTCCAAGGGCCGCGCGTGACGCTCGACCTGCGGCAGAGGGACGGCGTGGCGGACGAGCGCGCGGACGGCAACAGCACGGCGCTGCGGGGCAGACGCGGCACCGCGCGGAGGAACGGCGACGGCGCGCCTGGCTCGGAGGAGACGGTCCGTAGACTGAAGGACGCGCTCAAGAAAGCACACAAGTGGATCGGCTGGATCCGGCTGGTCGACATCGTCGTCTCCGATGCCGTCGTGGCGATCGCCGAGGCCGGCAGCATCCAGGTGGGCTCGCTCGCGCTGATGGTCGACACGAGGAGCGGCGCCGCGAACAGGAACCCGATGTTCGACCGCACCGGCCTGAAGGACGGCCAGCAGCCGATCGAGTGGATCCTGGCGGCCAAGAGCGTCCTGTTCGTCGCCGGGAAGAAGAACCCGGTCGAGCTCCTGGACCACGCGACCGTCAACCTCTACGGCGTCGTCGAGACCGGCGTGGACGGCCTGAAGGACCTGGCCGTCGCGTTCAAGTTCGGGCGCGTTACCATACCCTGCGACGAGCTGCTGGCCTACGCCGAGAGACTCAAGACCCTCCGCAGCGCCGGCAGGAAGAGGAGCAAGCCGGCGGCGGCGGCGGCGATGGACACGCTCCCGGAAGAGCCGGAAGAGACGGAAGAGCCGGAAGTGCCCGGGAGTCGGACGCAGAGGGTGACGGAGGCTGTGATGGAGAATAGGGAGATTTTGGACAGTCTTCTGAAGGGCGTCAAGGAAATCCAGTTCGCCATCGGCTATCTCGTGGTCTCCAAGGAGATCCCCAACATCCAGCCGTTCGGACGGCCGTTGGTGGTCTCCCTCGGCCTGAAGGAACTCGGGATGGACGTGCACCAGTTGGACCAGAAGAGCCCGGCCCACCGAATGTACGTTCGCCTCGTGATTGCCGTTTCCTGGCCGTGTTGCTGATCCCCCCCCCCCGCAGGTACTTTTCACCCAACGACATCGCGCACCAGGCGCTTCTCGCCGCCATCGCGATCACCATCAGTCTCAACGATGGCGTTCGACAGGACAAGATCCTGTACATCCCGATCCTGACCATGACCTCGAGGACGACACTCTTCTGCAAGACGATGCAGATAATGGAGGCCCTGGAGTCCGACCGCAATGCGAACATCCTCTCCGCGAACCTTGTCGTCACTTCGCCGTCCATCGACCTGCAGCCTAGGCATCTGCCGCTTATCGTGGCATTCATCGAGTCCAGGCCGAAGCGCAAGTCCAAGGCGTCCGAAGGCCGTACGCACATCATCTCGCGACTCCTTCCCAAGGCAAGCGTCAAGCTATCCATCCAGGAGCCCGTCATGAGGATCGTGCTGCCGTCCGCCGACCCCGGAGTCCAGGACATGGACATGCTCATCTCGAGCATGTCATCCATCTCCGTCGACATGGAGGCCTCGCACGACGCGGAAGGCCAGACACGCTATTCGCTCGACGCGGCGCTGCGCATCACCTCCCACAGCCTGTACTATCAGGCAGCCTGCGGAATGCACCACGACCTCCTGCAGACCGAGACGTTCGATCTCAAAGCGCAACTCAATGCCTCGCCGGAAGTCCAGGTCATCTGCACTGCATACCTCTCGTCGTTCTCGCTGAGACTCGCCCGTCCGGAGATCGTCAGCGGACTCCGCCAGATGATGTCCCAGTTCCACGGCGACTACAAACCCGACAAACTCCGCCACCCAAATTCTCCGGAAACAAAGCAGAAGTTCCTGCGACGGATCCCGCTATGGCTCGAGCAGTTCAAGCTCGAGTGCAACGACTTCAACATCGAGGTGGCGGGTGTCGACGAGGAGATCTCCGAGTTTACGCGGGGGACCGCGTTGCAGATGGACAGTCTGACCATCGAATACAAGTGCAAGAGAGGGGACAACGATTACCGCCCGACTCCCCGACGCCGCGCCACCTCCAGAACGCTGTCCACCATGTCCAAAGAAGATCAGCACAAGCCCAAGCCGTCGAAACCGGCGGCCCCTTCCGGGCATATCACCGATGGCCGGAAGCTGAGTCTGCATCTTCGCGGGCTGGACGCTTTCATGGTCGACGGTCCGGACTCCTGGGAGCCGGAGCCATTCCTGCAAATCCCCCATTTCGACCTCGCGTTCGCCACTAGCAATGACGCCGAAGGCCCCGTGCTTCATATCAGCTCGTCCGCAAAGTCCTTTGTCCTCAACTACTCGATGTATCGCCACTACAGCGTCATCGTTGCCGCTCAGGTTCTGCGTGCATCCTTCGGAGGTATGGCGAGAGCTGCGGACGTCGATGCTCGGTCAACGAAGCACGCTGCCGACGGCGAGCTCCACACTCGGCGGTACAGTGACAAGGAGCTCGTGGATGATTGTGAGGCGGAGAGCGAATTCGTCAGTGTCGATGTGAAACTGCAATACGTGAAGATCAAGACCAGCATGCCCAACGATCCTCCGATGATGTTGGAGATACACCAGCTGGACACCGGACGCCACAGGTGGGGATTCCCGTTCCTCAAGACAAAACACTGCCGCGTCTACGCCGAGTCTCCCAAGGTCAAGAGTTGCTGGACGAGGCTCATCAGCTTGAGGCACTTCCGGCTCGACCTACGTGAAGTCAAAAGGCGATCGGAGGAGAAGACCACGGACGAGAAATCGATCGACCTGTCCGCCGACGCCATCCGGATTGCGATCCCTCACCAGATGACGTTGTACCGAGTCACCGATAATGTCATCAACACCGTCAAAGCTTGCCAACAGATGCACCACCGCTTCAAGACCGGCACCAACGAATACATCCTGGAGAAGGAGCCCGAGGGCGCCAAGGCCGTGCCGAAAGTATCCCTCAAGACCAAGGCTCTGCTGCTGGAACTGGAGGACGATCCCTTCGAAGCCAAGCTTGGCTTGATCTACCGAGTTGGGCTGACCGAGCAGAAGAAGCGGCTCGCGAGAGAGGCGGCGTTCGAGGCCAAGGTCAAGAAGATGGAAGAAAGCGAGAAGAGGAGGTCCGGTGAAGCCAACCGAACTACCGCCCCCGCCGCTGCCGAATCGCACCGATTCCGAGGCAGAGCTCGGACTTGGAGGCAGGAGTCCACTCTCGCAAGCAGCCTGCGGCCGAAAAGCAGACAACAATCGGCAGCCCCTCCGCTCGGCGGCGGCATGAACATGCGCTACGACCCGGAAAGTGCGGCTGGCCCTTCCGGGAATGCGTCGGTGTCCATCGAAGACGCCTGGGAAAGGCTCCAGGAGCTTAGTTCCGTGGCATGGATCAAACGCATCAGGTTGGCTAAGGATCAGCAACGGGTTCGGATGGCCGAGGCGCGGGAAACATTTTGGGGCCACGACGAGCTACCGACGGACACTGCGGAGACCGAAACAATCCTTGGGCTGCCAATGCGACCGTCCCTGATGGCCGCATTCTTCAACGACGTGCACATCGGAGTGGATAAACCATCGTTCCCTCTCAGCGAGCTGCCCAAATTCTTGCACAGAGTCGGAAAAGGCCTACCGGAGGACACCTTGTTTGCCCTTCTGGTTCCGCTCAGTATCAAGTTGTCTTTCAACGAAGGACGAGTGCTGCTCAGGGACTATCCTCTCCCGTTCATCCATGTACCCCGCCCCCGTGTGGGGCAGCGAGGACCGGCGTGGATGCTACAGGCGGACTTCGTCATGGCCGAGGAGTTCCGGGGGCCCGAGTCGATGCGACACGCCCAGGTCAACATCGTCCCCCCGGTGAGAGACGACGGTGTCCTCCACGGTGGCTTTGCTATCGATGTGCGAAGGACAGTGTCGCCGGTCAAATCGTACTCCGACATCAAGGTCTCGATCAACACGAGTTACGCCACTCGTATCTGTTGGTGCACGGCATACCAGCCGGCCATCCAGGATATGATGATGGTCTTCGAAACGTTTACGAAGCCGCATGTCGATCCAAGCGAGCGAACCGGTTTTTGGGATAAAATCCGACTGATCCTGCACTCGCAGATATCGCTGGCGTGGGAAGGTGATGGCGACGTCCACCTAGCTCTGAAGGGTTCTAGGGATCCCTACAGCTTGGTTGGCGATGGCGCGGGATTCGTGATGTGCTGGAAGGGTGACGTCCGCTGGGATCTCAACGTACACGAGGACCCACGGAAGGTTATCCAGGTTGACAGCGAGCAGTTCGTCCTGGCTGTTCCGGACTTCACCAATCACATTTCGGAAGACATCGATATCGGTGTCCAGCCCGAGACGAGGAGCATCGCAAGCACGAGTAGCTACGACAATTTCGCGCAATTCACTAAGGTCATCATGAAGCTTTCGGGCCGGGTCAGATGGCTTGTGGGCTTGATGTTCGAGCAGGAGACTTCGTTCGAGGACGATTGGAAGTTGAGGAGCCGGTCTTTCGAGTTCAAACCGCATTACGAGGTCACACTGAAGGCCCCGGAGTACGCGAAGGCTCCTCCTGGCGAGGTGAGCACTCCAACTCCCCAGTCCGCTCGAGGAGCTAACGGTGGAAATAGGTATACGATGCGTTCCGCGGTTTCCGGAGCCACCATTTGCACCTGTCGCTGGCCATTGTGTCGCCGATAGAGAAGGACTGGTCGCCGGCCAGCGCCAGCTCGTCAACGAATTACAATACCATCCATCTCACCCCCAAGTTCTTCACGCATTTCTTCGCATGGTGGTCGTTGTTCTCCGGCGTCATGTCGTTGCCCATCAGGCAAGGACCGTTGTGGCCCGGCCCCGAGAAATCGAACAAGAAGTTCGGAAGGCATCTCGCGACCGTCAAGTACAAGTTGTGCCTTTCTCCTCTCTTCGTCAGTCACATCTACAAGTACCACGACAAAGATGAAGCCGGCAACGATATTGTCGCTGCTACTGGCCTGAAGGCAAAGCTAGATACCTTCCTCTTGGACATCCACATGCGTCGTGAGGAATCGGTTGTCATCCCGGGAAGCACAAGCATGAAGATCAATCAAGCAGAACTCGACTTCCACTCGGCGGACATCCGAGCAGTGCACGCCGTCATGCCGCGCGAGACGCTGGAGGAACACGTGGATCACGGTGCTGACGGGCCTTACTACGAGACCGACACGGGCAGGTGCGCTGGGGGCATGCCGCAACCCACAGTTTCCGGCAGCGGTTTCGACATAGATGATTTCGTCGAATTGGACTGGGAAATGCCGAAGGGAAGAAACCCCAAGACCAAGATCATGCCTCTTGCGTATGCTCCGCGATTCACGTACTTCCGACAGACGGACCATTCCGGCGAGGTCTCCCCGCTGAGTCCGTTCGGCAGCGAGGCGACGCACGACTGCATCATGGCGTTGAACAACGATCCGCGAGAGATCCAGTGCGCCCTCGTCCAGGCCAGGCTGGAGCGCGTGAACGAGCAGATGAGCAGGAACCAGGAGGCCATAGAGAGCCTGGCCCTGCACACCAAGTTGGATCCCGACGATCTGGACCTCAAGGCCGAGTCAGACAGGCTCATCCAGCAGAGCTCCATTCTTTTCAACATGCGAGAATTCCTGCAGACCATGCTGCGGAAGATATCGAGCAAGCTCGACGACGGAGAAAAAAGTACTGGGCACCCGGATTACGAGAGCTATGCCGATTCCGACTCGGAGTCGGAAGTGCTTGGCAACGACGGAGCGCCGTTTGCGGATTACGCCAGCGACTTCGACAACCGGTTTATCGTGCACAACATGCAGGCAAAGTGGAGCAACCCCCTGAGGAACATAATTCTCAAGTACATCCATCAGGTTGGACAGAGGCGTGGTTTCATCTATTACATGTCGCGGAGGGCTATTAAGTTCATTCTGGACATCATAGAAGAACAGAAGAACAGCAGCCAGCCGGCTACCTCCGGGCGCACCGAGTTCAAAACGTCTGGTCCGTGCAATATGGACGGACCGAACGACAGTGCTACTTTGGAGAGTCGCATCCAGCAGCTCTTGAACGATGACACCAAAGTCGTCATGGCGGATGAGCGCCCGTTCAAACCCACCACCAGCCTTGACGAGGCCGCGACGGGGCTTGCTCGGGGCGACCTGGGAGGCGACGTGGCGGAGGAATATATTCCGCAGAACAGCTTCCATGTCCGACTCATCGCCCCTCAGATCCAGATGCAGAGCGGCAAGAACAAAGGTGCCGCCGTGCTTGTGGTCGCTCAAGGCATGCAGCTGAAGATTGTGTCGATCATGGACCGTGACAGGATTGGGGATGAGGTCAGCGGATTGGTTCAGCGGCGGTTCGCACTCAATCTGGAGAACACGCAGTTCTTCGTGTCGCACCACCGAGACTTCGCGTCGCAGTCGATGTCGCTGCATTCCGAGAATCGGTATGGCGCCCCCAGCGGCTCGTCGTGGCCCCCCTGGGTGCCGCTCGAGAGCATGTTCGATTTCCGACAGACCCCCGTGGGCTTCTCGCGTGTGGTCGAGCGGACATCCGCCACCTTGCGGTACGACAAGCACAATTCGCTGCGCCTAAAGTACAGCGATCAGGTCAGCGGCGTCGAGGCTGGAAAGTCTGGTACCAAGAGCGGGCCGCTGGAGGCCGAGCGTCGTGTCGACCATGTCTGGGTTGATTTCCCGCGCGTCGAGGCATCGTGCGATTCCAACCAGTACTTCGCTGTGTACATCATCATCATGGATTTGCTCCTGTACTCCGAACCGGCGCAGAAGGTCCGCAGCGAGAAGCTGGAGAAGATCATGCTGGCCTCGGATTTCAGCGACCTGACCGGTGCTCCCGAGATGGTCGAGTGTCTTCAGAACCGGATCCACCAGCTGAGCGAGATCAAGTCGCATTTCATGCTCAACTCTCAGAGCCTAGATCTCGAGGGCTGGAAGGGGAAGTTCAGCGTCGAAGAGGACCTAGCGAGCTGTGAGGAAGAGCTGTTCTTCATGATGAAGGCGATCACGACCGCCCAGCGAAAGTACGAGGACCGGTCAGCGCAGTCCAGCGGAATGGTCCGCTGGTACATCACGGCCTCCGAAATCATCTGGCACCTCCTCCGGGGCAAGTCGGATCCTCTCATGGACGTCATGCTGCAGAAGGCGGCGTTCGAACGCATCGACAATGCCGACGGATCTAACCTCAACACCTTTGAGGTGGAGATGCTGAAGGGTTTCAATCTGCTGCCCGATGCTATCTATCCAGAGATGATCGCGCCATTCATGGACCATCCGGCTATGCCCGAGGTTCGCCACACCAAGGTGCTGCGAGTGTACTGGAACATGCTCGAGGCCATTGCTGGAATCCCGGTGTTGGACCATTTCGAGGTCAACCTGATCCCGCTCAAGATCCAGTTGGAGCGGGAGATTGGCGAAAAGCTCTTCGAGTACATCTTCCCTGAAGCTGGAAAGGGTGATGGCGAGGCCGACAGTGGCTTCTCGCCATTCCTGGTCCACTCCATGAAGCCGCTGCCGGACAGAGCCGAGGAGTCGGAAGGCGAGGTCGAGGTCGTCCGCGTCGTCGACACTCACCCACAGAACGACGATAGCTCCTCCACCAAGAGCTCCATCTCCGGCCACGGGGGAATGCGCCTGCCGCCGGCCGTGTCGCTGACAAACGACCAGCAGCGACCGCCAACATCCTACTCGGATATGATCCGACCGAAGACCTCGAGTGCGGCTTCGTTCTTTGGATATGGCGGTGGCAGTAGGCCCTTGACTCGCAAGTCGTCCGCCGATGATCTGTCCGTGATGTCGAGGAGGTCGGCCGAGGGGCGCGCTCCCAGCTTGTACGTGCCCGAAAAGGGTAGGAAGTTGCAGCTGTTCAGCAGGACGCCGACCACGAACGAGACGCTGGAACAGAGGTCGGACGAACTCTCGCAGATGATGTCCAGAGCGTCGAACTACATGACGCTGGCATACGTCAAAATCCCCAGTGTGGTATTGTGCTTGAGTTATAAGGTATTTTCTCCCACGAGTGCGAGCTAGCGGCGAGGATGTTCTGACACTTTGGCACCCAGGGACGCGGCGACAAAAACTTCGAAGATATCCACGAATTGGTCTTCAAGATGCCAATGCTGGAGTACCGCAACCGCACCTGGTCCAACCTCGATCTCGCCATGAGGTTGAAGAAGGACATCATGCTCGCTCTCATATCCCACACCGGTGCGATAATCCAGAACAAGCTCACGCACCACCGTCCAGAGAAGCCGCAGGGCAATCTGCTCCGGATGGTGCCCAGCGGCGGAGCGCAATCTAGCCGGCCAGGCACCGCTTTTGGCAACCCCCAGAGTGGCAACGATGCCTTCAGCCTCATGCGACCGGCCACAGCCGCCCCGTCGAGAAGCGCACCGTCGATCTTTCGAAACGATTCTCTGAGCACGTCCGGCTTGACGATGTATGGGGCGAGCAGTGCACCTAGCATCCGTACCGCTACCGACGATGCAAGCATCTCCGAAGACACTGAGGTAATTACCATTTCCACCAGACCCAAGAACAACACATTTGCTAATTGACTCCTAGGGTGGGGGGTTCGCAAACGCCCTCGGACGCCACCTCACCAACCTGACCTACCACAGCACTTCTAGCCGACACGCCCACAGCAAAGACGACGATTCCGAAGAGAGCATCAAGAAGAAGAGCAGGCTGCTCCTAGGGAAGAAGGTCTTTGGCGGTCTATAGACCCTTTCATCCTATCTAACTCTGTGTTTCGTCTTTTCTTAATAACACTTGACTCGTCACACTTTGTATTGCCTCTATGCGTTATCTTCCTTTTTTTTTGCGGGGGGGAGGGGGGAGGGCGTTTGTTTCGGTCATCCACAGCATATTTTTCCTTCATTTCTTTTTCCCCTGCATACAACGAGGGCGTTCGTAAACGTGGAAACATAGAGATTATCTGATTTAGGTGTTTTTTTTTCCCTGGTTCGAGTTGCATATAGGTAGATGAGAAAAGTGCCCAGATGGAGCTAGACTGGATTTTGGGGGAGTGCTTTTGTAATATGTAGTTAGAATAATCTTTGCAATGATAGACGATGGTTTTTTATGATACCGTCGGATATAGACACAGATCCCGTGTCGTCTCTAATGTCCTATGTAGTTACTGCCAACAGAGCTCAGTACGCACCACTCAGAAATCTCACCGGTGGAGAGCAAGAGGCGGTGATGGAGGTGTTGGCAACCACGTGGTTCCTACCGCTATCGTCCATTCCTGGACTCTGTTTGCCTCCAGACGTGGCCTGGGGCCAGTCGAGTCAGTGGAATCTGGGCTCTCCTTGGCAGACCATTTGGCATTCCACGAGCTGACTATCTAGCGCCCGACTCCATGGGACATACATACATAAAGATACACTATCTGGAGCTTCCGCCAACTCTCAGTCCATCCCCACGTTTGTCCCACCTCGAGCATATTCCATCAACCGCAAGGAAAGGATGAAGCTCCTCCACCTCCTCCTCTTCCTCTCGGCAACAACAGCCTCCGCGCAGTTCTTCGGTGGGTCCTCGGGCAACCCCGCGCCGCAAGCCCGACACCTCAACATCACCGCGGACGTGTCCTTTCTGCCCCGCGCGGCCGAGCGCCCCGTGCCACGCGACGTCTCCGCGAAGCCGCGCCTCGTCAATGGCGTCGCGAACGCGGTCAACGTGTGCGTCGCGAACCTCGAAGCCGAGCCGATTGTCGTCGAGTTCATCGGCGCCAGCCTCGTCGACGTCGCCAGGAACGTGGTGGTCAAGAACTTCACTAGCGTCAAGGTCGGAAGGGCGGTCGGCCACGACCTGCAGCTGGACCAGCTGTACTCCTTCACCACCGACCTGGCCGAGCAGGAGCTCAACCTCGTCATCGCCGTCATCATCACCACGCCGGCCAACGAGGTCGTCAGCGTCCAGGCCTACAACGGCCCCGTGATCATCGCCGAGCCCGATGCGAGCATGTCCGACCCGCAGATGTTTGTCTCTCCCCCCCCCCCTCGGGGCGGCTCTTTCAGCGGCTAAATAGACCGGGCAGGCTTCTCCTGTACCGCCTCGCCGCCGGTTGCGCAGGGACCCTCGGGGCGACTCTCAGCGGCTAACTAGACCGTGCAGGCTTTTCCTGTACCTCCTCCTCGCCGCCGGTTGCGCCGGGGCACTCTACGCCGTGTGCAACGCGTGGATCGCCAGCGTCCGGCCGAAGCCGAGGAGGAAGTTCGACACGCCCAAGCCGGCCCCAGCCGTCGTTCTCGCGTCGACAACGGGCGCGCAGTACGACGAGGACTGGATCCCGCCACATCACCTGGGGAGGCTGAAGCCGAGGGCGAGGTCGAGGCCGTCGGGACCCGGTGGTGGAAAGAAGGGAAAGAAAACTGCCGAGTAGAGGGACGATGGCGATGGGAGGCACTGTGTCCTCTTGTGGTGCTCTACCTCTATGATGGGGCCCCTGTGGTGAACGGACAAGATTATGTGGGCTTCTGTGGGTCTGCTAGTTACGGTCTGCTTTGAATAACGATTGTACGGACTCGTGGGTGCGAATGGACCTGAACTACATATATAGGTGGGAAGTGATTCCTATTCCCTTCTCGGTGCTGCAATTCGGAGTAATCCGTGAAGAGACTTGACTCTCGAGATCGTCCTCGCCCGTGAGGAAGTCTAAATATTGAGGCTCTTATCAGCCTTGGCCAAGTTACATGTCAAGATTATGATGGAGGTTTGATGGAACGATGAAGTCTTGTGTGTCTTGTCTTGTCTTAGAGAGAAAGGCAGGAAAGTGAAAAGTCTGAATACACGTATATGACGTGATTCTACACATGACAAAGCAACATGACAAAGCAGAACGAGTGAGATATTGCAACACTACATATGTCGGTGCCGGAGAGTGACGGACTATGCGTGTCTTCCCATGGCCGCCCGTCTGAAAGCGCTCGGACCACACATGACCGCCGGATATCTGAAAAGCCTTCCCCCGACCTATGCTGCTCGAGTATGTGATGGCCAGCCTGCGTTGCTTGCGCAAGCTTGACCCAGGCATCGAGTGATACATACGCCTGCATCGTCAACAACGGAAACTTTGTGGTATGGACCCCATACACCCCCCCCCCCCCCCCATCAGGCTTACCATTCCCCGGTTTGTTTTTACTGCCTTTGAAACCGGTTCGCTCTGGGATTGTGGATGAAGGTGCGGATGAAAGTGCGGCGAGCAGCGTGGTACGTTACAAAAAAATAAAAAATAAAAATCAGAGTCGCATTTCCAATTTTCTGGTGGCTCTCGGTTTTCTTGAACATTACCAACGGAAGGGGCTTAGATACCCGCATGCCTAAGCGTCGAAACTGGACTTGTCCGCTTTCTGCATATGATAGATACCTAAGTACTTCTATGTATCTACAGTGTAGGTACTTTATTGGCGCTCCGAGAGCAAATCATGGGGGCTGTGTGGGAGGGAGGGGGGCCGCGTTCGGAGAAAGAAAAATCAATACCAACATACATCCATAGAAGAACAAAAGCTCCGACCATGCCTGATTTGTACATCAATGGAGAACGCCACATCAGTGCATACTTATGTAGATAGATAGGAGTGAGCGGATTTTGAACACGCTAGGGAAGTGCAATGAACTGGGCTGAATCGGATTCGATGGACGGAGGTGATTGAATGAAATGCATCAGGCGACCAGCGGTAGTGCACAATAACTATCCCCTTCAGTGCCGAACAATGGTATACCTATTCAGGAAAATTGTTTGACAAGCAAGAAGACAACCATACTGAGGGAAATCCAATGGTGACGTAATAGATACATAGCTGTTTCAATTCTAGATATGTAGATAGATATGTAGCCGCTCTTTCGCAAGTAAGGGACAAGTGAGCCTAGATGTAAAAGGACAATATCACTGAGAGCGTCGGTTCCAAACATCGGCAGCCTAAGCCAGTGCCAGCTCGCCATCTTCTGATGCTCGCTTGGAGTAAGTTGCCCTTTTTTTTTGTTTCTTACTCGCATCCTGACTCCTGTTTAGGACGCGAGGCTGGTTCAACCCGGATTGAGAAGAGATTTATCTACATACGCTCTCCGAAGTGGCCCGAGAAGCCCATAAAACTCAGCGATGCTTTGAATCCAGATCGTTGTTCGGACGATTCGGACGATAAAGGGCGAAATTTGCGCTCTCCTATCTATCTATCTAGCAGATGACCCAGAGCTCCACCTGGTCCTTTTATATTCCAAGCCTTGGCCAGGGCTGGCGTAGACTTAAGGCAGTGTCTTGGGCCAGTTTACGTCGGGTGAGTTCTAAACTTCGCAGGTTATGATGGGTTAGTAGACATCCCAAGGCTGGAGAGTTTGGAGCAGATCCTTACGTCTGAATGGCCTCACAGCGGAGCTTATGCGGGTGCACGATGGGGTGTCTCACGGACAAGTGTTCGGGCTCTCCTTGTTCAAACTGAAGTTGAAGCTGCTGGCTTTGTGCGCGGAGTGCGTAAACCTCGTCAGAGGCTGCAACTCCGGGGCATCAAGGACAGGTTGTTCGGAGTCCAGTCTAAAAAGCAAGAGAACTTGTTGAAGCTGCTGGCTTTACACGCGAAGAGCGTTTCTCTAGAGTCTTTGCTACATCTCCAGTGCAGAGCGAGTTTTGTGGCTTCGCGCGCCCCCCCCCCTCTATGTCATATTTGTCCCGTCGCCCCCGTCGTACGGACGCCAACATGCACATGCTATCTATTGTAACATAGTCTATGTATGTAGACAACTTCGACGGTACCAGGTAAGCACACAATAGTGCTGACTTCAGACCCAGCAGTGAATCAGAGCACGCTAATTCGCCCCGCAGTCCAGATATCTAGTTGCTTCGAGCTGCTCGACAACACCACCACCACCACCACCACCAAACGCAGTTGGCAGAACAAAACAATCCTGGTGAGGCTTCTTGCTAGATATCCTTGCACGGTGAAATAGGAATGGGTGGGGGCCGGGGAGTCATGACGCCAGGCATTCGCGCCGCCGAGCATTTGCGCTCGCCGAGACATGAACAGTCATTTTGCATGGACAAGAGCGTACATGCTTTGCATTGCAACCAACTACAGCTGGCGAAACAGTGGGCACATTACGAGGTGCCGGATCATAGAAAAGAAATGTGATGAAAGTCCAGTCGTCCTTGAGTAGTTAGTCCATACACACACCCAGAATTTCCTCCTTCTTCAACCGGGGAGGCGGACTCTTTGTTTCGGGGACAATGGACTCCCTATTTTCCGCAGCCGGCACCGCTTCGTAGGTGTCGCCCATCGGGCTCTCAAGCATTGCATTACTTTGCCTGCCCGAAGGCCCTCTCCTGCCGCATCTCCTCCATAGACTACGCTGCTGCTTCAGTGCACTGGTCTCCGGCTCTTCCTCCTCCCTCCTCTTTCCGCGATTGAGCTTCCTTCCACGGTGACGACATGAGTGCCCTTCTCGGCCAACTCTGTCCGGTTTCCCCGCAGCTTTTCCCTTTCACAAGTGACAAGTCTCGGTTGCCGGTTGGTTTCAATCTGCATCGCTTCCGTTTGCCTCGACTTTGCCACCGGCTGGACTCGCTCCCGGGTTGCCAGGCCGGAGGTTCCACTCCCTGGGCGCTCTAGGCAGTCGAATTCAGTCCAATGCTAGCGTCTGTGGGGTCGTAGGAGGCGATACACAGCACATGCCATATCTACGTACTCCGTCGTAGGCCATGCCGCGTTGGATATCCCCAGCGATGCATGTGCAGACACACCATTCTTCGAGAGCTTGCGATCTGGTCTTGGTTTTTCCGCCCGCTTGAATTGCTCGTTGTGGCAGTGAGTAGGGGATCTCGTGCGTCTGTGCTGCACGCCGGATGGAGCAGCTATGGTTCATGACTTTCTTTCTCTTGCCTCTGGCAATGGTAATAACGGGGAGCTGGGGTCTGTCTGAAGACGGACTACTATGTATTCTATGACAGCAACGGTGGTGTTGCTATGACTGGCGCTGGGTGCTGGGTGCTGGTCGTGGTGGGATTAGCACCCGGCCGGGCCCAATCTTAGGAATATTGTAACGTATAGAAACAATTCTTGCGGTCTCTCTTGTGGTGGTTGGGCAATGGAGTATCTCTAGAGTTCGGAGTCGGCGTAGCAATTGAGGGTCCGCTGTGACGGTCGCATCCTGCACTATGTACAACGTTAGTTAGATATGCAGTCTAGCACCAAACCTTAGAACCCCAACCTGGCAGATTTGTTGGGTTCTGGGTTTTGCAGCCAACTGACCCGCAACTCTTTACCACCACACCACCACCACCACCACCACCACCACCACCACCACGACCTCCCGACGGCAAAGAGCTGAAGCAAAAAAAAAAGAAAAAAAAAGAAAAAAAGCCTTTGCGTCTATCGACCATAAGCATGCTGTGCGCGAGTAGGTCTCCCCGGGGAGATTGAGTTCGAGTCGTGCTGATGAGCAGCAGTATCCGGAGAGGTGCCGACGATTCCCGTTGCGTCGTCAAAGTCTGGTGCTGTCTTTGAGAAGCGATTGATCGAAGCGTACATCGCGGAACACGGAAAGGACCCAGTCACGGGCGAGGAGCTGGTGGTCGAGGATCTGATCGCGCTGAAATGTACGCGTTCCGTCCGTCCGTCCGCTTTCCTCGCAGCAGTCGAACGCGAAAGAGGGAGAAGAAGTGCTGATGAGCGAGATTGCGCGTGCGGTTGCAGCTTTCAACGTCGTCCGACCGCGCCCACCAACGCTTACTTCCATCCCGTCGCTCCTGACCACGTTCCAGAACGAGTGGGATGCCTTGGCATTGGAGACCCACACGTTGAGACAGCAGCTGGTGCAGACGAGACAGGAGCTGTCGACTGCACTGTATCAGCACGATGCGGCGACGAGGGTTATCGCTCGGTTGCTGAAGGAGCGCGATGAGGCTAGGGAGGCGTTGAGCCATGTCACTGTCGGTGCGGGTACGACTACGGGCGAGCAGATGGAGGTCGATGCGCCCCTGGTGCCGAGTTACATCCAGGAGAAGGTCGAAGAGACGAAGGCTGAGTATGTGCTTCCGGTGATGGGGGCGGGGGGGATGGGCTGGATTGGGATGGAGCGACGGCTGATGGAGTGCGACAGGCTACAGGCTGGGCGGAAGAAACGCCCGATACCCGAAGGTTGGGCGACGGCGGAGACGGTGTCGCAGTTCACGGTTACATTCGCATCGGAGCCTCTTTACCCTGGAAGCAAAGCGCTCGCTTTGGAAGCCTCCGGCGACCTTGCGCTCGTAGGTGGCGCCGATGGCATCGCGGGCGTGTACTCGCTCTCGCAGCAACAGCCGCTTCACCCGCTCAAGGCGCAGGACGGCGCGATCAACGATGTTGCGTGGGCTGGCAAGTCGGCTGTCACGGCATCGGCGTCGGGCACCGTCAGGGTTTGGAACGAGGGGGGAAGCGACAGCATCGCGGTCTCGGCGCACGCCGGAGACGTGGTTGCGTTGGCGGTTCACCCCAGCAAGAGCATCGTTGCGAGTGCTGGTGCGGACAAGAGCTGGGTGTTGACGGACATTGGGGCTGGAAAGCCGGTGGTGAAAGTTTACGGCCAGAGCAGTGAGTCCCCCCCCGTCGCTCCCTCGCCTTACATGCCACGAACGCCAGCTAATGCGGTCCTAGAGCTCACTGCCGCACAATTCCACCCCGACGGCCACCTCTTCGCGCTCGGTGCCCTCGCCGAAGTCAAGGTCTTCGACATCCGTTCCGCCGAGGTGGCGGCCGCACTCGGTCCAACAGCAGCGGCCGTCTCGTCGCTCAGCTTCTCGGAGAACGGCTACTGGCTCGCCATGTCACTGGAAGCCTCCAGTACCGCGGAGATCTGGGATCTGCGCAGGGTGGCCATGACCAAGAACCTCGACACCGGGAGCCGCGTGGACCACGTTGCGTGGGACTACAGCGGCCAGTTCCTGTCGACCGCCGGCCCAAGCGGGATCAGTGTCCAGCACTATCTCAAGGCGACCAAGTCGTGGAGCGAGCCGCTGCGCAGTGCGGTGGCGGCGGTTGCGACCGCGTGGGGGGCGCGCGGAAGCAGCCTGGCATCGGTCAGCGCGGCGGGGGTCATCTCGATTCTGTCCTAGAATTGGGGGGGGGGGGGTGCGTGGTAGGAGTTCAGGATGCGAGGCCCGGATTAAGATTGGGGAGAGAGGGGGCGATGAGTGGTGTATGTTGAGGAAACGGGGCGAGACGGCGGGGGCGAGATGTAATTCTAGACCATCTAGTCGGATGTAGGAGCACAACGAAGAACGAGCGAATGGCCCGCCGCACAGCCAGAGCTTGCGCAGGGTGCAGCTCTGCCTGGCCAGACCTGACCTGACGTTGCCTTGCATACCTTACCTGACCTTCGCTCCGAGTGTCGTTGGCTGGCGCTAGCGCACGCCCCACACAGCGTGGCCGTTCGAGCCTATGGGGAGACGGCACGGAGGTGCAGCCACTCGGCGCCTGGCTGCGGGTAGGCGAACAGAGCCGCACTTGGGTCACGCCGCTCGGCAGGCACAAGAGGAAGTCTGCAGTGCGACGAGAGTCCGCTGCGAGCGGCGAGCGGGCGACAGCAACGGCGGCGGCAGCACGTCTCGAGGCCGAGAGCGGACGCAGCGGCTCGGCAGAATACGCGTTGGGACGGGGTGTTTTTGCGGCTGCACGCACGCACAGGCCCAGAGCAGGCCATCGGCTGCCGAGGCCCCGCCCGCAGGCTCGGCTCCACGTCCGGCTCCACGCGGCAGAGGAGGTGCGAGCGCCGCCGGCAACACGCCGGGCAGCGCGGCACTCGGGGCCGCCAGCGGTGGACGCGGCGCCCGCGACCGTGTGCTGCGTGCCCGAGCCGCGACGCAACAGCCGCGCCGCTGCGCTGCGGGCGGCCGCCTGGCGCACGGGAGGGCCGAGAGACAGCGAGCGAGCAGCAGCGCTGGAATCTCCTCGCTTTAATTTCCACACCCACACCTCGCCCGCACACCCACCCACCTCGTCTTCTCGCGAGCTGCTCCTCGCCTCCGTCTGCCCAGCGACCGCTTCCGCACTTTCTCGCCCCCCCTAGCAGCACGCTCCGGACGAGCGGATCTCCTCGGCGGCGCTCCCGCTATAACAGCCTGCGTTCCCCTCTCCGACTTCGCCCAGCGCCAGCACCGCCAGCACCGACAACGCAACCTCGCCCATCCGCTGCTCGACACGACACTCCGACAACCGCTCGCGTAGCAGCTGGATTGCGTGATGTCAGCTCCCCCGCCTCCCCCGAGGATGGTTCATCCCATGCTCGAAGACATCGACGTGGGCCCGCCCCCGAGGCGCACCAAACAGCATCGCCAGCAGCTGCTGCAGCAACAGGTACGTCTTGGTGTGGACAGTGGAGTTGGGGGCGCTGGAGAGCCGCTGCTGTTGCTGCTGTTGTTGTCGCCGTCGTCGCGCGCTGTTTGCCTGCTGCGTTGCGTTCGCCTGGCGACCTGCTTGCATCGCCCTTCCTCGCTCTCGCTCCGCTGCCTTCTCGTTCTGCCCCCTTCGTCTTCTCTCGCCCCCTCGACGGGGACCGGTCGCAGCTTTTTCCCAACCCCAAACAAGCGTCGGCCCAACAGGAAAGTAAAAAATAAAAATAATAATAATAATAAAAAAAAAAATAAGAGAGAAGGACAAAACGGAAATGGAAACAAAAAAAAAAAAAAAAAAAACAGAGAGCAAGAGAAACTGGA
>Ga0307516_10000359_pt1 | contig 59207 bp, 63 predicted proteins | sample 19_EM_MG_FD_203310 | JGI IMG/M metagenome (GOLD analysis project Ga0307516, IMG submission 203310) | Populus trichocarpa ectomycorrhiza microbial communities from riparian zone in the Pacific Northwest, United States - 19_EM | ecosystem: Host-associated > Plants > Roots > Unclassified | place...
ACGATGATCAACAGCATCAGCAGCGTCGAGGTGACGATGAGTTGGGCCTGTTGGGCGGCAATGTCGCCATGGGGCTTCATCACCACCATGTCGCAGCCGGTGAGGCCCAGTGCGAGGCAGGTCAGCCCGAGGCGGGCCGCCAGACTTCTGGAAAGAAAGCGAAGCAGGTTCATCAGGGTTACCGAGCGCGCGGGAAAACGCCAGTTGCGCAGCGAGCCGGAATCTATCCTGATTGATCCAAATCAACGATTGGACAATTTGTCCCAGGCCCCGTGACCCAGCCGTTTGCCACCTCTTCCTCCGCCGCCGTGCTGCCCACTTTTCACGGTCCTGCCACCTCCTCCGCCGGCCCTGTCCGCCCCCCCGATGTCGATGTCGCCCCCGGTGACATCGCTGTGGGCGTGGTGATCGGCCGGGCGTCGGAATACTTCGACTTCTTCGTCTACGGCATCGCGTCGGTGCTGGTCTTCCCGTCGGTGTTCTTCCCGTTCGCCAGCCGGCTGCAGGGCACGCTGTACGCGTTCGCGCTGTTCGCCGTCGCCTTCGTCGTGCGGCCGGTGGGCACCGTGGTCAGCATGCAGATCCAGCGCCGGTTCGGCCGCAGCGCCAAGCTGACGGTGTCGCTGTTCCTGCTGGGCAGCTCGACGGTAGGCATGGCCTTGCTGCCGGGTTACGAACAGGCCGGTTCGGCGGCGATTGCGTTGCTGATGCTGTGCCGCGTCGGCCAGGGCCTGGCCTTGGGTGGCTCGTGGGACGGCTTGCCGTCGCTGCTGGCACTGAACGCGCCGGAACATCGCCGCGGCTGGTACGCGATGCTGGGCCAGCTGGGCGCGCCGATCGGTTTCTTCGTCGCTTGCGGCGTGTTCGCCTACCTCTGGGCCAACCTGTCGTCGCCGGACTTCCTGACCTGGGGCTGGCGCTACCCGTTCTTCGCTGCCTTCGCGATCAATGTGGTGGCTCTGTTCGCCCGCCTGCGCCTGGTGGTGACGCACGAGTACGAACGCCAGCTCGAACGGCATGAGCTGGACCCGTGCGACGTCGGCGAGCTGTTCGCGGAACAGGGCCACAACGTGGTGATCGGCGCCTTCGCCGCGATGGCCAGCTACGCGCTGTTCCATCTGGTCACGGTGTTTCCGCTGTCGTGGATCATGCTGTATTCGGAGCAGTCGGTCGGCCAGTTCATGGCCGTGGAACTGGTGGGCGCCTTGCTGGCGGGTGCGGCGATGCCGCTGTCCGGCTGGGTGGCCGACCGCATCGGCCGCCGCCGTACGCTGGGCGGCGTGGCGGTGTTGATCGCCATCTTCAGCCTGGTCACGCCCGCCTTGCTGGGCGGCGGCATTGCCGGCGAGGACACCTTCATCCTGATCGGCTTCGTGCTGCTGGGCCTGTCGTACGGCCAGGCGGCGGGCGCGGTGACCTCGAACTTCCTGCCACAGTTCCGCTACACCGGCGCCGCCCTGTCGGCCGACCTGGCGTGGCTGGTGGGCGCTGCCTTCGCGCCGCTGGTGGCGCTGGGCCTGGGCGCCAAGTTCGGCCTGATCGCGGTCAGCCTGTACCTGCTGTCGGGCGCTGCGTGCACGCTGCTGGCGCTGCGCGCGAACAAGGCGCTGTCCGCCGTTCGCGATTGATCGGCTGAGGCGCGCGGCCAGCGCTCGGCCGCTCCGAAGCGGCCGCGCCACCCTCTCGGAGGGTGGCTGCGGTACTCCGCAGCCGGGTGCTCCCTTTACTCGGGCAGCGGCGCCAACCCATGGCGCGCCCGGGCCCTGGCGCAGGCGGCGTCACCACGGCCCAATGGCGCGAGCATGCCGAACTCCCGGCAAGGCCCCGGGCGCCACTCGTAGATGCCGCAACGCGCGTCCACGCCAACCTTGCCGGTAAGCGCCGCGCAGCGCGGTTGCGCATGGTCGGTGCCGCGCATCCGGCAGGTGTGGTCGGTCACGTCGACAGTCAGGCCATCGGGCACCGGGCCGCCTTCGCTCATCAGCTCGGCGCTGGCGAAGTCGACGCGGAAGCTGGCGCAGCAGGCGCCACAACGCACGCAAGGGTTGTCGGGCGCAGTGCTCATCCGGCCTCCGGCTCGGCCGCGCGCACCACGGTGACGCTGCAGTCCGACTCGGCCACCACCTGCGACGACACGCTGCCCAGGTAGCGTCGCAGGGCCGAATTGCCGCGCGCGCCCATCACGATGTGGTCGATGTGGTTGCGGCGGGCGAAGTCGACGATCGCGGTCGCGGCATCGGGCGCTTCCAGCACGTGGAAGGTCAGCCGGCCGTCATCCAGGTTCAGCGCCTTGCTGATCGGCCGTGCCCAGTGCTTCAGGCCGATCAGCCCCTTCACGTGCAGGCTCTGGCCGTGCTCGTCGGTCAGCTCGTCCATGCCGATGCGCGCGGTGCGCATCACGCTGACGCAGGCCAGCCGCGCACCGGGTTCGGTCAAGACGATGCGGCGCACGGTTTCGCGCAGTTCGTCCAGCAGGTGGTCGCTGGCGGTTTCCACGTCGACCGCGGCAAGGATGATCGGGCTCCTCTTGACCAGCTCGGCCGCGCTCAGCGGCTGTCGGGCGTCGGGCTCGGCACCGAGGGCGAAGAACCAGCGCTTGAAGCGCTTGAACGCGCTGCTGCGCTGGAGTTTGTCGGCGCGTTTGGTCAGCGGCACCTGCGTCGGATCCTGCAGCGCCAGGCCCAGCTGCGCAGCGCTCTGGTAGCGCTGCTCGGGCCTGACCTCCAGGCACTTCAGGATCACCTCTTGCAGCCAGGGTGGGCAGTCGGCTCGCAGCGCGCGTGGTGGTACCGGGTCGACATAGAGCCGGCGGCGCAGCCCTTGCACTGAATCGGGCGCCCCGAAGGGCCGCTCGCCGGTGGTGAAGTGGTAGAGCATGACGCCGAGCGCGAAGAGGTCGCTGCGCGGGTCGTTGCGCACGAACTGCACCTGCTCAGGCGACATGTAGGGCCCGGTGCCCATCGGCAGCGTGAACTCCTCGTCCAGCAGGTCGGGCAGATGGTCGTGGCGCGAGAGGCCGAAGTCGATCAGCACCGCAGCGCCGTCGGGCCGGAACAGGATGTTGCTCGGCTTGATGTCCAGGTGCACCACATGCTGGCGGTGCAGTTCGTGCAGCGCGGCCGCCACGCGCGCGCCGATCTCGGCCACCTCGTCCAGCGCCAGCGGTGCCTCGTCCAGCCTGGGCCGCAGCGAGGGGCCCGGGATGTGCTCCATCACGATGTAGGGCTGGCGCGTGAAGTCGCCCTTGGCGATGAACTTCGGCACGTGCGGGCCGTTGAGCATCGGCATGATCATCCGCTCGACCTCGAAGCCGACGATGCTGGCCGGGTCTTCGCCGCCCTTGATGCGCGGCACCTTCATGATCAGCGGCATTTCGCAGGCTGGGTCCGGCGTGCCGTCGGGCAGCATCCGCGTTACCCGCCACAGCGTGGCCATGCCGCCCTGGTGCAGCGATTCTTCGAGACGGAAGTGGTCGACCACCTGGCCGGCAGCCAGCGGCGGGCGCGGCCCGGTCGTTGCCGGCGAGTTCTTACTCTCCATGCGCCAGGCGGTCGGCCAGCCCGGCGGGCAAACCGGCATGGCGGATCTTGTCGGCGGCCGTTTCGTGGTCGTAGGGCACGCGATGGAAGGTGAGCATTTGCTCCGCGATGTCGAACATTGCATAACAAGCGGCGGGGTTGCCGTCGCGCGGCTGGCCCGCCGAGCCGGGGATCACCAGCCATTGGCGGTGCGACGGCACCGGGATCGGCACGCCCGGCGTCGGCACGAAGTCGCCCGCCTTGCCGGTGCTCGACAGGTGGAACAACTTCGGCTCGTGCATGTGGCCGCAGAAGGTGTAGTGGCAGGGCGTCGCATGCAGGCTGCGCACGGCTTCGATGCGGCTCTGGATGTAGTCCCATTCGGCCGGCGCGTAGGCGTTGGCGTGCACGAACAGCATGTCGCCGTCGGTCTGTGCCAGCGGCAGGCTTTCCAGAAAGCCCAATTGGAGTGGGCTCAGCTGGGCGTGCGTCCACTCAATGACGCGGCGCGCGTCCAGCCGCATGTGGGGCGATGGGCCTTTGGTGGCGCCCGCGTCGTGGTTGCCGCCGACGGCGATCGCACCCTTCTCGACATAGCCCATCACGGTGTCGACGACCCAGCCTGGGTCGGCCCCGTAGCCGACATAGTCACCCAGGAAGGCGTAGCGCTCCGCCCCTTGGGCGTGGGCATCGTCCAGCACCGATTGAACCGCCTCGCGATTGGCGTGCAGGTCGGTGATCAGTGCGAGTTTCATGGTGTTTGGATTGTCTCCCTCCACGCATGATCGTGCGGTGGACTGACGGCTGGCTGAACCAATGCTGGTGCCATTCAGGATGATGGCAAGTGCTTACCTGTGTCGGGGCGCCACTGATTCACCGGGGCACAAGTCGTGCCATGAGGGCAGGCGATTTTGGCTACGGCCCGCGGCCTGAAGGCCGCTTCACGTCCGCAAGCGGACATGAGCCTGCGCCGGAACCGCATGCTGGCCTGGAAGGGCCATCGGCTCGGCCTTCAGCCGATCCGACCGAGCAAAAGGTACTCCATGAGTGCCTTTTGCACGTGCATGCGATTCTCAGCCTCGTCCCACACGACGGACTGGGGGCCGTCGATCACATCGGCAGAAACCTCTTCGCCGCGGTGGGCCGGCAAGCAGTGCATGAACAGGGCGTCGGGCTGCGCGGCGGCCATCATTTCGGCGTCGACGCACCAGTCGGCAAAGGCCTTCAGGCGGGTCTCGTTCTCGGCTTCGTAGCCCATGCTGGTCCAGACGTCGGTGGTGACGAGGTGTGCGCCGCGGCAGGCTTCGAGCGGGTCCTTGAAGACCTTGAAGCAGTTGGTGTCGCTGATGCCGGCGACCTTCTGGTCGACCTCGTAACCGCTGGGCGTGCTGAGGTGCAGCTTGAAGCCCAGGATTTCGGCGGCCTGCAGCCAGGTGTTGGCCATGTTGTTGCCGTCGCCGACCCAGGCCACGACCTTGCCTTTCAGGCTGTCCATGTCGTAGCCGCGGGCGTTGATGGGCGCTCGCTGTTCGAGGTACGTGAACAGGTCGGCCAGGATCTGGCAGGGGTGGTATTCGTTGGTCAGCCCGTTGATCACCGGCACCCGCGAGTGCGCCGCGAAGCGCTCGATCTTGGTCTGCTCGAAGGTGCGGATCATCACGATGTCGACCATGCGGCTGATCACGCGCGCCGAGTCTTCGACCGGCTCGGCGCGGCCCAGCTGGCTGTCGCCGGTGGTCAGGTGCACGACCGAGCCACCCATCTGGTACATGCCGGCCTCGAAGCTGACACGGGTGCGGGTGCTGGCCTTTTCGAAGATCATGGCCAGCGTGCGGTCGACCAGCGGCTGGTACTTCTCGTAGTTCTTGAAACGCTGCTTGATGACGCGCGCGCGTTCGAACAGGTAGGCGTATTCCTCGGCCCGAAAGTCCTTGAATTGAAGGTAGTGCTTCATGAGGCTGTGGCCCGGTTTCATGGCGAAGTGGCAGGTGCTTCGGCGAGGAAGGTTTTGACCAGCGGTGCCAGCAGCGCAACGATCTCGTCGGCCTCAGCGGTGGTCAGGATCAGCGGCGGCACGAGGCGGATCACGCTGTCGGCGGTGACCGACAAGAGCAGCCCGGCCTCCATCGCGCGGGTCAGGATCACGCCGCAGGGGCGGTCGAGTTCGATGCCGAGCATCAGGCCGGCGCCGCGCACTTCCTTCACGCCGGGCAGACCGGCGAACTCGCGTTCCAGCGCAGCCTTCAGGTGCGCGCCGACCTGGGCTGCGTTGTCGAGCAGGCCGTCGGCCATCATGATTTCGATCGTCTCGATGCCGGCACGCATCGACAGCGGGTTGCCGCCGAAGGTGGTGCCATGGTTGCCGGGGCCGAGCACGTTCTTGGCCTTCTCGCCGACGACGATGGCGCCGACCGGCACGCCCGAACCGAGGCCCTTGGCCAACGGCATCACGTCCGGCACGATGCCAGCCCACTGATGGGCGAACCACTTGCCGGTGCGGCCGACGCCGCACTGCACCTCGTCGAGCATCAGCAGCCAGTCGTGTTCGTCGCACAGCGCGCGCAAGGCGCGCAGGTAGTCCCAGCGCGCCGCGTGGATGCCGCCTTCGCCCTGGATGGTTTCGAGGAACACGGCCACCACGTTGCGGTTGCTCTTGGCGATCTGGCGCACGGTGTCGATGTCGTTCAGCGGCACGCGCACGAAGCCTTCGACCAGCGGCTCGAAACCGGCTTGCACCTTTGGGTTGCCGGTGGCTGACAAGGTGGCGATCGAGCGGCCATGGAAGGCTTTTTCGAAGACGATCACTTCGGGCTTGTCGATGCCCTTGTCGTGGCCGAACTTGCGTGTGATCTTCAGCGCGCCTTCGTTGGCCTCGAGCCCGGTCGAGCAGAAGAACGCGGCAGAAAGGCCCGACAGTTCGCACAGCTTGGCGGCCAGGCGCTCTTGCAGCGGGTTCTCGTAGTAGTTCGAGCAGTGGATCAGCTTGGCGGCCTGCTCTTGCAGCGCCGGCACCAGCTTCGGGTGCGCGTGGCCGAGCGTGTTGACGGCGATGCCGCCCAGGCCGTCCAGATACTGCTTGCCGTTGGTGTCCCAGACGCGGCAGCCTTTGCCATGCGATAGCGCGATCGGCAGGCGTCCGTAGGTGTTCATCACGTGCGGCATCGAGGCGGTCATCGGCTCACTCCTGGCGGGCAAAAAGAGAAGGCCGGACGCGTCAGCTCGCTCACGCGCCGGCCCTCGATCGATTCTAAGGGGGCGGGGAACTACCAAGGCCCAGCGAGGTTTCGGTGTGCTGGCGAGTGCCCGCGAAGGCCCCGTGATGCTGCGGCGCAACAACTCAAGGCACAATACGTCTTTCGCCGTTGACGCCGCTTGTGCCAGGCCGGCGTCGACCATGCCCCCGCCGATGTCTTTGCCCAAGCCCCGCGAAGTTTTCATCCAAGGCCTGACCCAGGAAGGCCGCACGTTCCGACCTAGTGATTGGGCGGAGCGGTTGGCGGGCGCCATGTCCTGCTTCCGGCCCGGCGGTGTGGTCGGCGGGCCAGGGGCCCACATCGGCTATTCGCCTTATTGCGTGCCGACTGTGATCAACGGCGTCAAGTGCGTCATCGTCAACGAGGCGCTGCGCGAGATCGAGCCGATGGCCTGGGAGTTCGTGATGAATTTCGCCCGCGACAACGGGCTGCAGGTGGCCGAGGCCTGCCTGTTGCCGGACCCACCACCGAGGGCGCGGCCGGGCATGTGATCCAGAAATGACAAAGGGCCGGCGATGCCGGGCCCTTGGATGTTTTCAGCCGAGTCGTTGGTCAACGCCAATGAAAAAGGGCCCGCGCTGCGAGCCCTTTGCATCCCACCAGGAAAAGGCTTCAGGCGGCCAGCGCCTTGACCTTGGCCGACAGGCGGCTCTTGTGGCGGGCGGCCTTGTTCTTGTGGAACAGGCCCTTGTCGGCGATCGAGTCGATCACGCCCTGGGCGGTCTTGAACAACTCGGTGGCCTTCGACTTGTCGCCGGTGGCAACAGCCTTCAGGACATTCTTGATCGAGGTGCGGAACTTCGAACGCAGCGACGAATTGGCGGCGTTCAGCTTGACGTCTTGGCGGGCGCGCTTGCGGCCCGAGGCCAGGCGCACGGTGCGCTTCTTGGCTTTGGAGGAGGTGGCCATGAGTGTTTAAGATTTTCCGGTGGGAAAAGACTGTCGAGTATAGCATTTTTGACCACCTGGCCGCAAGAAGGGCTGGCGGACGGTGTCAAGCCGTGTTGACCCGCTGGCTACAATCCGCCGCCTTTCACGCCCCGAGCAAGCTGCTGGCCCGCCCATGAATCTCCTGAAGGCCGCGTCGACGGTGTCGCTGTGGACCCTGTTGTCGCGCGTGACCGGCCTGGTGCGTGACCAGCTCATCGCCAGCCACTTCGGTGCCGGCGCCCTGACCGACGCCTTCCAGGTCGCATTCCGCATCCCGAACCTGCTGCGCCGCCTGTTCGGCGAAGGTGCATTCTCGACTGCCTTCGTGCCCACCCTGGCCACGACCCGCGCCAGCGAGGGCGACGATGCCACCAAGGCGCTGGTCAATGCAGTGGCCACGGTGCTGTTCTGGGCTCTGCTGCTGACGTGCATCGTGGGGGTCCTCGGCGCACCAGTGATCGTCTGGATGTTCGGTGCCGGCCTGGAAAAGCTGGACCTGGCGGTGGTGATGACACGCTGGATGTTCCCTTATATCGGCTGCATGTCGCTGGTCGCGCTGTCGGCCGGCGTCCTGAACACCTGGCGCCGCTTTGCACTGCCGGCCGCCACGCCGGTGCTGCTGAACCTGTCGATGATCGGCACGATGCTGCTGCTGGCGCCGTGGCTGAAGGCGCACGACATCGAACCCATCCACTCCCTGTCAGCGGGGGTGATGATCGGCGGGATCCTGCAGCTGGCGATTCAGATCCCGGCCCTGCGCGGCATCGGGTGCCTGCCCCGCATTGGCTTCAGTCGGGCCGCATGGCAACGAGCCTGGCATCACCCGGGTGTGCACCTGGTGCTGCGGCAGATGGGGCCGGCGCTGTTGGGCGTGTCGGTGGCACAGCTGTCGCTGCTGATCAACACGCAGATCGCTTCGCACCTCGGGCCGGGCGCGGTGTCGTGGTTGTTCTTCGCCGACCGCCTGATGGAGTTCCCGACCGCGTTGCTGGGCGTCGCGTTGAGCGTGGTGCTGATCCCGGGCCTATCGGCCAAGCGTGCACAGAACGACGACGCCGGCTACTCGGCCCAACTCGACTGGGGGCTGCGCCTGGTGGTGCTGCTGGCACTGCCGTTCGCGGTGGCGATGGGCCTGTTTGCCAAGCCGCTGGTGGCGGTGCTGTTCCACTACGGCAAGTTCACCACGGAAGCTGTCGAGATGACGGTGCTCGCGCTGCGTGGTTACGGCTGCGGCCTGATGGGCATCATCGGCGTCAAGGTGCTGGCACCCGGCTTTTTTGCCCAGCAGGACATGCGCACGCCGGTGCGCATCGCCGTGGCGGTGATGGTCTGTATCCAGTTGATGAACCTGGCCTTCGTGCCCTGGCTGGGCCATGCCGGCCTGGCCTTGTCGATCGGCCTGGGCGCGTTGCTCAACGCGGGTTGGTTGCTGTGGGGCCTGCGTCGTCAGGGTCACTACCGGCCTGGCCCCGGCTGGATGGCTTTCGTGGCGCGGGTGTTGCCGGCCAATGTGCTGCTGGGCGGCGGCCTGTTCTTCGCGTCCACCGCGTTGGACTGGCTGGGCATGCAAGCCCATCCTGGCCTGCGGGTCGCCTGGCTGGCGGGCGTGATGACCGCCTCGGTGCTGGGCTACTTCGGCGTGCTGCGGCTCAGTGGCGTTGACTTGCGCCAGTTTGCACGTCGGGCCTGAACCTTCGTGGGCACCCACTCTGGGTCGGCCGAGCCAAAAGTCCTACACTCGAGCCATGAGTTTCCCGCTGCGCCTGGAAGCCATCAGCCCGTTGGAGTATTTCGCGTCGCTGGTGGCCGAGGACGAACATTTTGCGCTGCTGGAGGCCGCCGTCTCGTTGGGGCAGGACATCGAACCTGACCTGGACACCCAGGCGGTGCTGGACCAGATCGAGGCCCTGGGCGACAAGCTCAAGCGCCGACTGCCCGCTGACGCGAGCGCGATGCACCGGCTGCGCACGCTGAACCGCTTCTTCTTCCGCGAACTGGGCTTCGCCGGCAACGTCAACGATTACTACGACGCTGGCAACAGCTACCTGCACCAGGTGCTGGCCAGCCGCCGCGGCATCCCGATCTCGCTGGCGCTGGTCTACATCGAGCTCGCCAGCCACGCCGGGCTGGTGGCGCGTGGGGTGTCCTTCCCTGGCCATTTCCTGGTCAAGCTGCGCCTGCCCAATGGCGAAGCGGTGATGGACCCGTTCAACGGCCGTTCACTGTCGCGCGAAGAACTCGAAGAGCGGCTGGAGCCGCTGCGCCGCAAGCAGGGCCTGGTTGGCGATTTCGAGGTGCCGCTGGGGCTCTTCCTGCAGTCCGCCGCGCCGCGCGACATCATTGCCCGCATGCTGCGCAACCTGAAGTCGATCCACCAGCAATCCGAAGACTTCGCAAGCCTGCTGGCGGTCCAGCACCGCCTGGTCTGCCTGCTGCCCGACGCATGGGACGAGCGACGCGATCGCGGCCTGACCTTTGCCGAACTGGGCCAGCCCGACGCGGCCGCTGAAGACCTGACGACCTACCTCGACCACGTGCCCGACGCCGCCGACGCCGAGCCGATGCGCCAGATGCTGGCCGAGTTGCGCGACTCGCCCCGACCGCTGCTGCACTGACCTGCGGCGTGGCGCTCAGCCGGCCTCGACCTCGCCTTTTGCTTTCTTGAACGGGCTGCGCTGCGGCGGTTCGTCGTGCGCGGCAGTTCGCACCAGCGCACTGACCAGCAGGTTCAAGGCCGACACGCGGTGGCGTACTGCACAGGCCAGCGGCTCGGGCTGGCAACCCAGCTTGGCCTTCGGCTCCAGCGCGGTGCGGCCGAGCGACAGCCGCTGCGCGCGAAAGCCGATCGCGTCTTCGACAGTCGACTGCAGCAGCGTCAGGTAGACCGGCGCATCGGCATTCGTCGCGCGGTCATAGCCGATGTAGTAGCCGATCGCAGTCGCGCCGTCGGACACGCTGGTGACAAAGCCGACCAATCGGCCCTCGCGTTCGGCGACACGGCAGACGAAACGCGGCCCCAGCGCTTCCGCCAATGCCGGCAGGTAGCTCGGCTCCAGCGTGGCCAGCCGCAGCGACTGGCCGTGGTGCACCTGCTCGTACAGCGCGTGGATCTCGTCTTGCCGCGCTTGCATCTCGGCCGCATCGATGACGCGCAGCGTGAGCCCCGCCGCCGCGCAGTCCTTCTGCAGCTTCTTCGCGTTGCTGCGGTAGCCCGAGGTCAGGCTGGCCAGGTAGTCGTCGAAGCGCGCCCACTCGGGCTTCAGGCTCAACACCATGTCGGGCTCGGTCTCGACACTGCGGTAACCGAGCAGCCGCAGCGAATCCTTGGTGATGGACTCGCCCGCGGCGTAGTCCTTGACCATCACCACGTCGGACTCACCCAGCAGCTTGTCGGCCCGGCGCAGGCGGTAGGCGGCTTCGCCGACGCCTTGCCACAGCAGCGCGGTGTCCACGCCCGGCGCCAGCGCGATGGCCCTCGCGCCCCAGACCAGCAGGTTGCCGCACAGCAGCAGGTTCTCTTGCAGCCCGGCCACCGGCTTGTCCAGCAGGCTGCGCTTGACGGTGGGCTTGCGCAGCCGCTCGCCGCCCACGTTGACGCGCTGGAACAGCATGATCGCGACCGGCCTGTGGTCACTGTCGTAAGCCATCGCGTAACGCGGCTCGACGTTCTCGGGCCCGTGCTGCTCCAGCACCCTCAGGTAGGGCCGCGAGAGGAACACGGTCTGTTCGGCCAGTGAATCCCAGTCGCCGGGGTGCACGAAGTCGATCCGGTCCGACAGCACCAGCCGCAGGCCCGAGGTGGTGCGCCGGGCCTGGCGACGCTGTTTGAGCGTGGCCACGGCGGCGGTCGGGCTGGGCGGTGAGGCCTTGAGTTTCTTCAGCGCCGCGCCGGTGCGCCGGATCGACCCGATCGCGCTGGTCAGGCTCTTTTTCGCTCGGCTTGCAGGGGCGTCAGGCATCGTGCTCGTCACATCTGTTTCAGATGCGCAGGAATCTACCCGATCGCCGGGCGAGGGCCCGAACGGGGCCGCAGCCGGCGCCGACACCTAAAATCCGCCCCGCCGTGGCTCGGCACTTCAGGCCTCGGCAGCCGCTGGCCTTACGATGACCCACCCATGACCTTGACCCCTGCCCAGCGCCAAGCCCTCAGTTGGTTGCTGATCGCCGCCGTCGCACTGGCCGCGTTGTGGGCTTTGGCACCGGTGCTGATGCCCTTCATCCTGGGCGCCGGCCTGGCCTACGCGCTGCACCCGGCGGTCGAGCGCCTGGTGGCGCGCAAGATGCCGCGTGTGGTCGCCGTGACCTTAGTGGTGCTGGGCACCGTGGTGGCGGTGCTGGCTGTGCTGCTGCTCGTCGTGCCCATCCTGGCCAAGGAGGGGCCGCTGCTGAAGGAGCAGGTCCCGCTGCTGGCGGACCGGCTCAACCGCAGCGTGTCACCCTGGTTGGCGCAGTACGGCATCGACGTGTCGCTGGACGTGGCGGGCATCAAGGCGATGGTGCTCAATGCGCTCGACGGCAACCTCGAAGAATGGACCCGCACCTTGCTGAGCTCGGCGCGCATCGGCGGCAGCATCATGCTGGCGGTGCTCGGCACCGCGCTGCTGGTGCCGGCGGTGCTGTTCTACCTGTTGATGGACTGGCCCCACCTGATCACCAAGACCTTGTCGCTGGTGCCGCCGCGGCACCGGGCGCAGGTCGACAATTTCCTCGAAGAATGCGATGGCGTGATGGGGCAGTACCTGCGCGGCCAGGCGCTGGTGATGCTGATCCTGGCTGTTTACTACACGGTGGCGTTGGCGCTCGGTGGTTTCGAGTTGGCACTGCCGGTGGGCGTGTTCACCGGCCTGGCGATCTTCATCCCCTACCTGGGCTTCGGCCTGGGCCTGGTGATGGCGCTGGTGGCCGGCGTGCTGCAGTTCAACGGCTGGTATGGCCCGGTCGTCGTCGCGGTGGTCTATGGCCTGGGACAGGTGGTCGAAAGCTTCTTCCTGACACCGCGGCTGGTCGGTGAGCGCATCGGCCTGCCGCCGCTGGCGGTGATCTTCGCGCTGCTGGCTTTTGGCCATTTGTTTGGTTTTGTCGGCGTGCTGGTGGCGCTGCCGTTGGCGGCTGTCGGCTTGGTCGCCGGTCGACGCATCACGGCGGCCTATCTCGGCAGTGCCTTGTACCGAGAATGATGAAGCAGATCCCGCTGCCGATCGGCGTCGACGCGGAGCCCGATTTCGACAATTTCGTGGCTGGCGACAACGCCGCCGCCGTGGATGCCTTGCGGCGCCTGGCCGTCCCTTCCGCACCGGTGTACCTGTGGGGGCCGTCGGGGGCCGGCAAGACCCACCTGCTTGCCGCTTTGGCGCGACAGATGCGTGGCGAAGGCGCCCGCGTGGGCTGGTTCGATGCCGACACGCCGCTGCCCTGGGATTTCGACGAAGGCTGGTGGCTGGTCGTGATCGACGGTGCCGAGCGGCTCGACGCCGAGCGCCAGCATGCCGCCTTCGCGCTCTTCGTCGAAGCCGCCACCCATGGGGCCCAGATCGCCGCGGCGGGGCGCTTTCCACCGGTCGACCTGGCCGTGCGAGACGACCTGCGCACCCGGCTGGGCTGGGGCCAGGTGCACGCCCTGAAGCCGTTGACCGAGGCCGGCACCCGCGCCGCCCTGCGCCGCGAGGCTGACAGGCGCGGCATCTTCCTGTCTGACGATGTGATGGACTACCTTTTGACCCGATTTGCCCGAGACCTGGGATCGTTGATGGCCCTGCTGGCCCAGCTCGACCGCTTCTCGCTCGCCGAGCGCCGCGCGGTGACCGTGCCGCTGCTGAAGAAAATGGTCAATGAAGAGGGCAGCCACGCATGAATGCCGCCCGCAAACTGGCCCTGTTCGACCTCGACGGCACCTTGCTGCCGAACGACTCCGACCACGCATTCGCCGAGTTCATGGTCAAGATCGGCTGGGTCGACAGCGCGGCCTGGCGCGAGCGCAACGACGTGTTCTTCGCCCAGTACCAGGCCGGCACGTTGAACCTGGCCGAGTACCTCGACTTCGCGACCTCGGCCTGGCGTGCGCGCCCGGTGGGCGAGGCCGAAGCCGCACGCGAGCGCTTCATGCGCGAGGTGATCGAGCCGGAGCTGCATGCGAACGCGCGGGCGCTGGTCGACGGCCACCTGCGGGCCGGTGACCTCGTGGCGGTGGTCACTGCGACCAACGAATTCGTGACCCGCCCGATCGCCAGCGCCTTCGGTGTCCAGCACCTGCTGGCGGTGGACCTGGAGCGCGACGACAATGGCCGGGTCACCGGCCGTGCACAGGGCGTGCCGACCTTCCGCGAGGGCAAGGTCGTGCGCGTCGAGGCTTGGCTCCAATCGCTGGGCCACCAATGGGGGGACTTCGACGAGGTGCTGTTCTACAGCGATTCGACCAACGACCTGCCATTGCTGGAGCGGGTGCAGACGCCGATCGCGACCAACCCGACCCCGGCCCTCGAAGCCATTGCCCGCGAGCGCGGCTGGCGCATCCTCAGACTATTCGAGACTTCATGATCCGCAAATTCATCGACAAGCTGCTGGGCAAGCCCGCTGCCGGCGACAAGCCGGCCGCTGGTGCCAAAGGGGCGCGCATTCCGCTGGGCAAGCGGGTCGAGGTGCCGGCTGCCGAGCACGGCATCGACCCGACGCTGCTGGACGAGCGTGCCGTTCGCGTCGTCACCACGCTGCAGGACGCGGGCTACGAGGCCTACATCGTCGGCGGCGCCGTACGCGACCTGCTGGTGGGGCGCCGGCCGAAAGACTTCGATGTGGCGACCAACGCGACGCCCGAGCAGGTCAAAGGCCTGTTCCGCCGCGCCTTCATCATCGGCCGGCGCTTTCGCATCGTCCACGTGATCCACGGCCGCGGCCGCGACCACGAGGTGATCGAGGTCTCGACCTTCCGCGCCTACATGGACACGAACGCCGCCGAGCAGGTCGAGGGCAACGAGAAGACCTCGAAGGAAGAGATGGCCGGCAAGAGCCATGTGGTTGACGCGAGTGGCCGAGTGCTGCGCGACAACGTCTGGGGCCCGCAGGTCGAAGATGCCGTGCGGCGCGACTTCACCGTCAACGGCATGTACTACGACCCGCGCAGCCAGATCGTGGTCGACTACCACCACGGCCTGAAGGACGCGAAGGCGAAGACGCTGCGCATGATCGGCGACCCGGAAACGCGCTACCGCGAAGATCCGGTGCGCATCGTGCGGGTCATCCGCTTTGCTGCCAAGCTCGGTTTCACGATCGAGCCGAAGACGCTGAAGCCGCTGCGCACGATGTCGAGCCTGCTGGCCAACGTGCCGGCTTCGCGCCTGTTCGACGAGATGATCAAGCTGCTGCAGACTGGCCACGCGCTGGCCAGCCTGGCCGAGTTGAAGAAGCAGGGCCTGGACCGCGGCGTCTTCCCGGTGCTCGAAGCGGTGCTGGCCAACGCGCCCGAGGGCAGCGCGCGCGAGAAGTTCGTCCATCTCGCACTGGCCGACACCGATCGCCGCGTGGCCGAAGGCAAGGCGGTGGCACCGAGCTTCATGCTGGCCTGCATGCTGTGGCACGACGTGGAGTCCAAGGCCGCCAAGCTGCGCGAGCAGGGTGAACACCCGATGCCGGCCTTGTCGCAAGCGATCGACGCGGTCTTCGACGCGCGCATCGGAGACATTTCGGGCCGCGGCAAGCTGGCCACCGACATGCGCGAGATCTGGCTGATGCAGCCGCGCTTCGAGCGCCGCAATGGCAGCGCGCCGTATTCGCTGGTCGAGCAGCCGCGCTTCCGCGCCGGCTTCGACTTCCTGCGCCTGCGTGCCGATGCCGGTGAAATGCCGGTCGACCTGGCCGAGTGGTGGGAAGACTTCTCGCTCGGCACCGATGCCGAACGAGAGGCGCTGATCGAGGCGGTGCGTGAGACGAGCCGGCCCAAGCGCGGCGGCGGTGGGCCGGGTCCGCGCCGAGCAGCGGCCGCCCCGGCCGTTGCAGTGGCGGCTGCGGCCGAGGGCGATGACGCGCCAGAGGAGGCTGAGGCTGGCGGCGAAGGCGGCGACGCGCCGCGCAAACGCCGTCGCCGTCGTCGCAAGCCCACGGGCAACCGCGGTGGCTCCGACGCAGGCGGCGCGCCGCAGCCGGTGCCGTCGCCGGGCCACGACGTCGATTGAACGCCACTGCGGTGCGGGCCTACGTCGGCCTGGGGGCGAACCTCGGCGACGCGCAGGCCCAGGTTGAAGCAGCCTTTGACGCGCTGGCCGAATGTCCCGGTTTGCAGCTGGCGGGCCGCTCGTCGATGTACCGCAGCGCGCCAGTGGACGCCGGAGGCCCCGACTACGTGAACGCCGTCGCGGCACTGGACAGCCGGCTCACGCCACTGGCACTGCTGCATGCGTTGCAGGCAATCGAGACCCGCTTCGGCCGTGAACGTCCGTACCCGAACGCACCCCGTACGCTGGACCTGGACCTGCTGTTGCACGGCGACACTTGCCTGGCCACGCCCGAGTTGACGCTGCCGCACCCGCGTCTGCACCTGCGGGCTTTCGTGCTGCTGCCGCTGATCGAGCTGGCGCCAGGCTTGTCATTGCCCGAACGTGGGCCGCTGCAGGACCTGCTGCCCGCGGTGGCTGACCAGGCCATCGAGCGCCTGCCCTGACGCAGTGGTCGTGGTCGACCTGGCCGAATGGCAGGAGACCGCGCCACGCCCCTTCGCTAGAGGCTTTCTGATGAATCAACTCACCGCATTGCCGATCTCGGTCCAGGCCTTTGGCCTGCTGGTGCTGTCGAACCTGTTCATGACCTTCGCCTGGTACGGCCACCTGAAGCACCAGGCCGGCCAGGCCTGGTGGACGGCGGCGCTGATCAGCTGGGGTATCGCGCTGTTCGAATACCTGCTGCAGGTGCCGGCGAACCGCATCGGTTATGCCGGGGGGCTGAGCCTGGCGCAGCTGAAGATCGGCCAGGAGGTGATCACGCTGGCGGTGTTTGTCGTATTCGCCAGCATCTACATGGGTGAGCCGCTGAAGCTGGATTACCTCTGGGCGGGGCTGTGTCTGGTGGGCGCTGTCTATTTCATCTTCCGGAACTGACTGACATCCCCGGCTGCCTACAATCGCGCCCGGACACACCGATGACGCTTCGGTGACATATCTGTGAACGCGCGCCCGCGCGTCACCACGAGGAGACCCGAATGCTTTTCGGCAAACTGTTGCCCAAAGATGGCAACTTCTTCGAGCTGTTCAACCAGCACGGCAAGTACATCTCTGAAGGCGCCCGCGCTTTCATGTCGATGCTCCAGTACTACAGCACGGCCGACTTGCGCGAGAAATACGCGAGCGAGGTGGACGTGGCCGAGCGCGGGGCCGACAAGATCACCGCCGAGGTCAACCGGCTGCTGCACCGCACCTTCATCACCCCGATCGACCGCGAACAGATCCACGGCCTGATCAACGCGATGGACGACATCACCGACCTGCTGCAGGACAGCAGCGAGGTGATGGCGCTGTACGACGTGCGGCATGTGACCGAAGACGTGCTGCGCCTGGGCGAGATCTCGGTCAAGTGCTGTGAGCGCGTCCAGCACGCCGTTTCACTGCTGCCGCGCCTGAACCAGGCCGAGGTGGCCGAAGCCGCGATCAAGACCTGCGAAGAGATCGACCGCCTCGAGTCGGATGCGGACCGCGTGATGCGCAGCGCGATGTCGCGCCTTTTCCGCGAGGAAGAAGACGTGCGCGAGCTGATCAAGCTGAAGGCGATCTACGAGCACCTGGAGACGATCTCCGACCGCTGCGAAGACGTCGCCAACCTGATCGAGGGCATCGTCCTCGAGAACTCCTGAGCCGCGGCACGACATGGATGCAGTGTCCGCCTCGTTCTGGGTCGTCGTGTTGCTGGTGCTGCTGGCGGTCGCGTTCGATTTCATGAACGGTTTCCACGACGCGGCGAACTCGATCGCCACCGTCGTGTCCACCGGTGTGCTGAAGCCTCAGCAGGCCGTGCTGTTCGCCGCCTTCTTCAATGTGATCGCGATCGCGATCTTCCACCTGAGCGTGGCCAAGACGATCGGCAAAGGCATCGTCGAGCCCGGCGTGGTCGACCACCACGTGGTGTTCGGCGCGCTGATCGGTGCGATCACCTGGAACGTGATCACCTGGTGGTACGGCATCCCGTCGTCCAGCTCGCATGCGCTGATCGGCGGCATCGTCGGCGCCGTGATGGCCAAGGCGGGCGGCGCCAAGCTGATCGGCGGCGGCATCCTGAAGACGGTGGCCTTCATCTTCGTCTCGCCGGTGCTGGGCTTCGTGCTCGGCTCGCTGATGATGGTGATCGTCGCGTGGATCTTCCGCCGCACCTCGCCGATCCGCATCGACCGCTGGTTTCGCCGGCTGCAGCTGGTCTCGGCCGGGCTGTATTCGCTCGGCCACGGTGGCAACGATGCGCAGAAGACCATCGGCATCATCTGGATGCTGCTGGTGGCGTCCGGCTATGTGGCCGCCGAGGCGACTGCGCCGCCGGCCTGGGTCATCTGGGCCTGCTATGTGGCGATCGGCATGGGCACGATGTTCGGTGGCTGGCGCATCGTCAAGACCATGGGCCAGCGGCTGACCAAGCTGAAGCCGGTCGGTGGTTTCTGCGCGGAAACCGGCGGCGCGATCACGCTGTTCATCGCCACCGGCCTGGGTATCCCGGTGTCGACCACCCACACCATCACCGGCGCCATCCTCGGCGTGGGCTCGGTGCGCAGTGCGTCGACGGTGCGTTGGGGCTTGGCCGGCAACATCATCTGGGCCTGGATTTTCACGATCCCGGCCGCGGCGTTCGTCGCCGGCGCGTTCTACTGGCTCAGCCTGTCGCTGTTCTGATCGTGCGGTTCTGACGGATCAGTGCGCAGCGGCGGCTTCGGCCTCCTGCTGCCACTCGAAGAACTTCTGACCGCCAAAGGCGATGGTGCCCATCAGCACCGTGCCGCCAATCAGCAATGCGGCGATGACGCCGAGCACCGCGCCCCAACCGCTGGGGCGTTGCGTCTGGCCAGCAGCGAAACGCATCGACCAGCGCTCGTCCGGCGTCAGGCCAATGACGATTGCGCTCAGCATCGCCGCCGACAACGAGAGGCCCAGCAGCGGAATCAGCGCCCACGACATCATGTCGTCCTGGCCCAGGCTGCGCATGCGCAGCACGCCGACCAGGCCGACCAAAGTGGGTGGCCAGAACACCCAGGCCCAAGGGTCGCGGCCACCGTGCAGGTAAAACCGGTGCAGGCCGAGACCACCACCCAGCAGGGCGATCCAGGTCGCCAGTGTCTTGGACTTCGCGCCGCTCACCGGCCGTCCTCAGGGGCTTGGCTGTCGCCCAGGCCCAGGGTTTTTTGCATCACCACCACGTCGAGCCAGCGCTCGAACTTCCAGCCGGCGCTCTTCATCGTGCCGACGTGCTCGAAGCCGAGCCGGCGGTGCACGCCGATCGAGCCGGCGTTGGCGCTGTCGCCGATCACGGCCAGCATCTGGCGTGCGCCGGCGGCCTCGCAGCGGCCCATCAACTCGGCCAGCAGCAAGCTACCCAAGCCCTTGCCGCGGGCGTCGCGGTGCAGGTAGATCGAATCTTCGACGCAGAAGCGGTAGGCCAGCCGCGGCCGGAAGTGGTTCGCGTAGGCATAGCCCAGCACCCGGCCTTCGACTTCGGCCACCAGCCAGGGCAGGCTTTTGGCCAGCACGTCGGATCGACGCTTGGCCATCTCGGCCTCGCTCGGCGCTTCCAGCTCGAAAGTGCCGGTGCCGGTGAGAGCGGCATCGCCGTAAATGGCGGTGATGGCGGACAGGTCGGCATCGCTGCTCGGGCGAATCAGCGTCGTGGCGGTGGCGGGCATGGGCGGCGGAATTCGGTAAGGGCGAGCAGGGGTGCTTTCGCCGTTGGAGGGTAAGCGCTTATAATCGCATGTTTCGGTCACGGTCGACCCCCATGGACCAAGGCTCAAGGGGTGCGGCGTATCTACGGGACCGAAGTGTGTTCACCGGGGCGGCTTGAGGGTCGACCGGGTGGACAAGCAGACCGGCTGGCCCAGTGGTGTCTCCTGGGTTTTCAGCGGTCGCCCCACTTTTCAAGGAAACGACAAATGGTCGTGATTCGTCTGTCCCGTGGTGGTGCCAAGCACCGTCCCTTCTACAACATCGTCGTCGCCGACTCGCGCGAGCGCCGTGATGGCCGCTTCATCGAACGCGTGGGTTTTTACAACCCGATGGCGTCCGAAGGCGAAGAGGGCCTGCGCGTTGCGCAAGACCGCGTGACCTATTGGTCTGGCGTCGGCGCCCAGCTGTCGCCGACCGTGCGCCGCCTGGTCGACACGGCCAAGGCCAAGGTCGTCGCCCCGGCCTGAGGGCTCGAGCGACTGCCAGCGGGGTGAGTGTCTTGTCTCAAGGTTTGCCGGTCGCCAAGACCACCGACTTCGACGACACCCCCGCCTGGCCCGACGATGCGGTCGAAGTCGGCTGCATCGTCGATGCCTGGGGAATCCAGGGCGGGATCAAGGTCAAGCCCTTCTCGTCCGACCCGCAGGCTCTGTTTTCTTCTCGTCGCTGGTTCTTGCAACCACCGGTGGGACCGGCTCCGAAGACAAGCGCAGCCAAGCTGCCCCGGGTGCTGAAGATCACCCAGTCGCGTGAGCAGAATGGGTTGGTCATGGCCCGGGTGCAGGATGTCGACGACCGCAATGCGGCCGAGGCGCTGCGTGGCGCCCGCATCTTCATCTCCCGCCAGAGCTTCCCGACCGCCAAAGACGGCGAGTACTACTGGATCGACCTGATCGGTCTGGTCGTCGTCAATCGCGAAGGTGCGCTTCTCGGCAATGTGATCGACCTGCTCGACACAGGCGCCCACTGTGTCCTGCGTGTGCAGCGCCCTGACGCGCCGGCCGACGCCAAGCCCGATGAGGCCGAGCGGCTGATCCCCTTCGTCGACGCCTATGTCGACAAGGTCGACTTGGCCGAGCGCCGCATCACCGTCGACTGGGGCCTGGACTACTGACGTCGGCCGCCGTCCCTTTGGCCATGCGCTTCGACGTCATCACTCTTTTTCCCGAGCTGTTCGCGCCCTTCCTGGTGCAGGGGGTGACGCGACGCGCGTTCGAGTCCGGCCAAGTCGATGTGCAGTTCTGGCCGCTGCGCGACCATGCCGATGGCAACTACCGCCGCGTCGACGACCGGCCTTTCGGCGGCGGCCCTGGCATGGTGATGCTGGCCGAGCCGCTGGAACGTGCTTTGTCCGCCGTCCAAGCAGCGCGCGATACGCCGGCGCCTCTGATCCACTTCAGCCCGACCGGACGACGCATCGACCAAGCCCTTCTGCGCGAGATGGCCACCGGGCCCGGCGCGGTGCTGCTGTGCGGCCGCTATGAAGGCATCGATCAGCGTTTTCTCGACCGCCATGTCGATCTGGAGCTGAGTCTGGGTGACTTCGTGCTGTCTGGCGGCGAGCTGCCGGCACTGGCCCTGCTGGACGGTATCGCCCGCCTGCAGGAGGGTGTGCTGTCAGACGCGCGCTCACACCAGCAGGACAGTTTCGAGGACGGCCTGCTCGACTGCCCGCATTACAGCCGTCCGGAGCTGCTGAACAGCGCCGACGGCTCGCTGCCGGTGCCGCCGGTGCTGCTGTCCGGTCACCATGCCGACATCGCCCGCTGGCGCCGTGAACGCTCGCTGGAGCTGACCGCCAGCCGCCGGCCCGACCTGATCGCGGCGGCGCGCGCCGCAGGGCGCCTGAGCAAGGCCGACGAGCGCTTTCTGGCTCAGCTGCCGCCGCCCGCATCAACTGCGATATAATCAAAGGCTTTTCGATCCTCTGCCGGGCAGAGCAGACCCCGAGAGTTGCCTTTTGAACATCGTTCATGGGGCTCCAAGGTGTCTCCACTCATTTCAAAGCGCGCCGGCACGATCATTTTGGAGAACCCTGTGGACCTGATCCAGACCCTTGAGCAAGAAGAAATTGCTCGCCTGAACAAGACGATTCCGCCGTTCGCCCCTGGCGACACCGTGATCGTCAGCGTGAACGTCGTCGAAGGCACCCGCAAGCGCGTGCAGGCCTACGAAGGCGTCGTGATTGCCAAGCGCAACCGCGGCCTCAATTCCAGCTTCATCGTCCGCAAGATTTCGAGCGGCGAAGGCGTGGAACGTACCTTCCAGCTGTACAGCCCGCTGATCGCGTCGATCGAAGTCAAGCGCCGCGGCGACGTCCGCCGTGCCAAGCTGTACTACCTGCGTGAGCGTTCCGGCAAGTCGGCACGTATCAAGGAGAAGCTGGCCTGACCTGCGGTCAGCTTGCCGCGTAGCGGCAAGTCGCGCGAAAGCGCGAAGTCAGCTTCCGGCAGTGACGACATCAACGGTGTCGGCGCTGCCAAAAGCGGGGATCCAACTCGCACCAAAGCCGCCCGTGAGGCGGCTTTTTGCTGCCTGGCGTAAGCTCGCCCGCCATGCCCTCTGACGAGCCTTCGATTTCCGCCCGCCCCCCGCGAGCGCCGATTCGCGATCCACATCTGATCCCGGTGGTCGCTCACGATGGCCACCTGCCGTCGGTGGCGATGGACCGCTTGAGTCCTGATGCGCTGCGTCAGCGCCTGGCTCGTCTCGGCGATTGGCAACCACCGATCAGCGGCGACGGTGCACGGCCCGACTGGTTCGGCGACCGCCAGTCCACGGCCGCCTCGGTGCTGGTGCCGCTGGTCCAGCGTCCGGGCGAGCTGCACGTACTGCTGACCCGTCGTACCGACCACCTGCACGACCACGCCGGCCAGATCAGCTTTCCCGGCGGCCGCGCAGAGCCCACCGATGCAGACGCGGTCGCCACTGCCCTGCGCGAGGCAGAAGAAGAGGTCGGACTGAAGCACGAGATGGTCGAAGTCATCGGTCAGCTGCCGGTCTACACGACCGTCACCCGCTTCGTCGTCACGCCGGTCATCGGCCTGGTTCGCCCGGACTACATCCTCGCCCTCGACAGCTTCGAGGTCGCCGAAGCATTCGAAGTGCCGCTGCACTTCCTGATGAACCCAGCCAACCACCAGCACCACGAGTTCGAGTTCGGCGGTGCGCGACGCCGTTTTCTGTCGATGCCGTGGCGTCCGGGCCATGGCGATCCGCGCGAATACTTCGTCTGGGGCGCCACGGCGGCGATGTTGCGTAACCTCTACCATCTGCTTTCGGACTGACCCTCTGGGTATCATCCTCGGCGATGAGTTTCTTCGCCGTTCTCTTTGCGCTGCTGATCGAGCAGGTCAAGCCGCTGCCGCGTGACAACTGGGTTCACGACACGCTGGCCGACTGGGTCGGCTGGACGGGTCGCAACTTCGACGCCGGCAAGCCGCAGCATGCACGCGTGGTCTGGTTCGTCACCGTCGTCGTGCCGGCGCTGGTGGCGTGGGCGATCCACTTCGGCATTGCCCATTTCAGTGTCATCGCCGCCCTGCTGTTCGACGTCGCGATCGTCTACCTGACCCTCGGTTTTCGCCAGTTCAGCCACTACTTCACCGACATCCGCGAGGCGCTGGAGCGCGGTGACGAAGACCAGGCCCGTCGTCTGTTGGCCGAATGGCGCCATCTGGACGCCAGCGAGCTGCCGCGCACCGAACTGCTGCGCCATGTGCTCGAACACGCGCTGCTGGCTGCGCACCGCCATGTCTTCGGCGTCTTCTTCTGCTACGTGGTGCTGGCTGCGCTGGGCCTGGGCCCGGCCGGCGCTGTCGCCTACCGGATGGCCGAATTTGCCAGTCGCTACTGGGCTTTCAGAAGCCGCTCGCTGGGGGTAGCGGTGAACGAGAACCTGAAGGACCTGTCGCAGCGGGCCTTCAGCGTGATCGACCATGTGCCGGCGCGCCTGACGGCCTTTGGGTTCGCCGTGGTCGGCAATTTCGAAGAGGCCGTGGCCGGCTGGCGGCGTGACGCTGAGCTTTGGAAGCATGCCAACGAAGGGATCATCCTTGCCGCCGCCGCAGGCGCGGTGGGTGTGCAACTGGGCGGCGGCGCAGCACCCGGCATCACACCCGACCGTTCGAAGACCTTCGCCCAAGGCGGTGACGCGGAGACCGCCGAAGCGGCCGGCTCGACGCCTGGCATCCCACCGCAGCTGGGTCACCTGGGCAGCGTCGTCGGCCTGGTCTGGCGCTCGATGGTGTTGTGGATGCTGCTGCTGGCACTGATGAAACTCGCCAACCTGCTTGGCTAGTCAAGCAGGTTGGCCCTTGGCCGACTGTTGGGCTTCCTAACCCCTTCCAAGAAGGGGTTCCAGCGTGAGCGTTGAAGGGGGCCGGCTGCATCAGCAGCGCCAGAGCTAACCCTTGCGCTGCCCTTGTTCCAGTTCGTCCCACAGCCCTTCGTACAAGCGCACGCGCGTCGGCGCGATCTCGCCGCGTTCGGCGGCCGCGCGCACGCCACAGCCGGGCTCGTGGCGGTGGGTGCAGTTGTAGAAGCGGCAGTGACCCAGGTGGGCGCGGATGTCGGGCATCAACTCGGCCAGCCGCTGGGGCGTGACGTGCATCAGGCCAAATTCCTGGAAGCCGGGTGAGTCGAGCAGGGCACCGGTCCGGGTGTCGTCCAGCCAGTACCAGGTGGTGGTGGTGGTCGTGTGCCGGCCTGCATTGAGCGCTTGCGAAATCTCGCCGACCTGGGCGTCAGCGCGCGGCACGATCAGGTTGATGAGCGTGCTCTTGCCCATGCCGCTGGGGCCCAGCACCAGCGTGGCTTTGCCGGCGAACAGAGGTGCCAACGCGGTGCGCGCTGCGTCCGGGGCGGTCTTCAACGCCGCTTCGATCACTGGGATGCCCATGGCGCGGTAGGGCAGCAGGCGCTCGCGGGCCAGTGCGGCGACGGGCAGGTCGATCTTGTTGAGCAGCAGCGCGCTGGCGATGCCGGCGTCCTCGGCCGCGATCAGCGCACGTGTCAGCTGCGATTCGCTGAACATCGGCTCGCCGGAGAGCACCACCAGCAGCAGGTCGATGTTGGCGGCGAAGGACTTGGTGCGCCACTCGTCTTGCCTTGCCAGCAAGTTGCGGCGCGGTTCCAGCGCTTCGATCACCGCCTCGTCGCCGGACACCTGCCAGCGCACCCGGTCGCCAACGACGCATTGGCTCTTCTTTCCGCGCGGGTGGCCGATCAGGCGCCGGCCTTCCGGTGTTTCGATCATCACGTGGCGCCCATGGGCGCCCACGACCAGGCCAATGTCCAGCTCTGCAAATTTGCTCATCGTGCGCCTTGGGGTGTGCGGCGCGGCGGGGCGGTGCTCAAGCCTGCAGCGCGGCCAGGCGTTCGCTGGCCGGCGGGTGTGAATAGTAGAAGCGGGCGTACACCGGGTCCGGTGTCAGCGTGCTGCCATTGTCTTCGTGCAACTTCAGCAGGGCCGAGGCGAGATCGGCGCCGTCGGTCTGGGCGCGCGCATAAGCATCAGCTTCGAACTCGGCGCGGCGCGACCAGCGTGCCGACAACGGCGAGGTGAAGAACAAGAACGGCGGCGCCACCAGCATGAACAGCAGCAGCGCCAGCGCATCGTTCGCCGCCTGCAGATTGGGTTCGACGCCCAGGCCGACGAAGAACGCCGGCTGTCGCGCCAGCCAGCCCAGCAAGGCCATCGCCAGCAGGCCCACGCCGAACGAGCGCAGCGTCATCACCAGCACATGCTTGTGGTGGAAGTGCCCCAGCTCGTGTGCCAGCACGGCCTCCACCTCGCGCCCGCCCAGGCGGGCCAGAAGGGTGTCGAACAGCACCACGCGCTTGGCCTTGCCGATGCCGCCAAAGTAGGCGTTGACATGGCTGGAGCGGGTGCTGCCATCCATCACGAACAAGCCCTTCGCGGTGAAGCCGCAGCGTGCCATCAAGGCTTGCACCCGCTCGGCCATCGCCGAGTCGGCCAGCGGCTCGAAGCGGTTGAACCAGGGCGCGATCCAGATGGGGTAGACGACCTGCATCAACAGAATGAAACCGACCCACAGTGCCCAGACCCACAGCCACCAGAATTCGCCAGTGGCGCGCATCACCCACAGCACCGCGGCCATCATCGGCAGGCCGATGGCGATCGACAGCGCGGTGCCCTTGGCCAGGTCGGTGAAAAACAGCTTCGGCGTCATGCGGTTGAAGCCGAAGCGCTGCTCGATGCGGAACACCCGCACCCATTCGAGCGGCAGGTCAATCAAGCCGCCGATCAGCGCAAAGGCCGCGAACAGCCCCAGTTGGTAGACCATGTCACCGAAGCGCGGCTGCAACGCGTCACGCACCAGCGCGTTCAGCGCATCCAGCCCGCCGAGCAGCGTCCAGGCCAGCAAGAGTACGGCCCCGACGGTTTCGGTGGTCATGCCGAAACGCAGGCGCGCCAGCGTGTAGTCCGCCGCGCGCTGGTGCGCACTCAACGGAATGGTTGCATCGAACGGCGCCGGCACGGCACCGCGGTGGGCTTGTACGCTGCGCGCCTGGCGCCCCGCGAGCCAGAATTTCATGGCTTGCGAGGCGGCCAGAGCGACCACCAGCGATAGCGATACGGTCAACGCCTGCATGGCAAAGAGTGTATGTTGTCGGACAATCGCCGACCCTTCTTACCCTCAACCCGCCGGGCTACCCACCATGAGCGCCACGATGCTTTCGAAGAACGACCAGAACCTGATCTGGATCGACCTGGAAATGACCGGGCTGAAACCCGAGTCCGACCACATCATCGAGATCGCCGTCGTCGTCACCGACCCCATGCTGACGGTGAGGGTCGAAGGCCCGGTCTTTGCGATCCACCAGAGCGACGCGACGCTGGACGGGATGGACGCCTGGAACAAGGGCACGCATGGCCGCAGCGGCCTGATCGACCGGGTGAAAGCCTCCACCATCGGTGAGCCCGAAGCGGAAGCGCGGGTGATCGAGTTCCTGGCGGGCTACGTGCCGACCGGCAAGAGCCCGATGTGCGGCAACTCGATCTGCCAGGACCGGCGCTTCCTGGCCCGCCACATGGCCGGGCTGGAGGCCTTCTTCCACTACCGCAATCTCGACGTCAGCACGCTGAAGGAGCTGGCGCGGCGCTGGAAGCCGGCGGCGATGGAGGGCTTCAAGAAAGCCCAGGCGCACACCGCGCTGGCCGACATCCACGAGTCGATCGACGAACTGGCGCACTACCGTACCCACCTGCTCAACGTGTGAGCGGGGCAGGCCGTCAACGGCCGGCCGGTGGGCCTACTTGGCCTTGCGCACGGCCGTCACGACGTACTGGCCGTCGACCTTGTCAGCGCTGAACTCGATCTTGTCACCGACGGTCAGGCCGTCCAGCAGCGTGTTCGGCCTGGCCTTGTAAGCCATCGTCATAGCCGGAATCTGCAGGTTCTTGATCTCGCCGTGCTTGATGGTCAGCTTGCCCTGGGTGTGGTCGATCTTGCGCACCTCGCCCTCCGTGGCGCCGGCAGGCGCAGCGGCCAGCAGCGCCAGCGTGGCGGCAATACTGCTGAAGGCAATGGTGAATGTCCTGGTCATGGCTTGGTTCTCCAATGGCACCTCTACAACCCTTCAGGCACCCTGGTGGATGACAGCCGCGGGCTCGGGACGGTTCCCTAGAATGTCCCGATTGCCCATTATTCACACCCTTTGACACCACTGCATGCCATGAGCCACGCCACCGCGCCTGCCAACGTCGACCACATCCTGCCGCGCGAAAAGGCCGAAATCCTGGCCCAGGCGCTGCCGTACATCCGCAAGTTCCATGGCAAGACGCTGGTCATCAAATATGGTGGCAACGCGATGACCGACCCGGAACTGCAGCAGGACTTCGCCGAGGACGTGGTGCTGCTGAAGCTGGTTGGCATGAACCCGGTGGTGGTGCACGGCGGCGGGCCGCAGATCGACGAAGCGTTGTCGCGCCTGGGCAAGAAGGGCACCTTCATCCAAGGCATGCGGGTGACCGACGAAGAGACGATGGAAGTCGTCGAATGGGTGCTGGGCGGCGAGGTGCAGCAAGACATCGTCGGCCTGATCAACGCCGCCGGCGGCAAGGCCGTCGGCCTCACCGGCCGTGACGGCGGCATGATCCGCGCGAAGAAGCTGAAGATGGTCGACAAGGACGACCCGAGCAAGGAACACGACGTCGGCCAGGTGGGCGAAATCGATTCGATCGACCCCAGCGTGGTCAAGGCGCTGCAGGACGACGCGTTCATCCCCGTCATCAGCCCGATCGGCTTCGGCGAGAACAACGAGAGCTACAACATCAACGCCGATGTCGTGGCTGCCAAGCTGGCCACGGTGCTGAAGGCCGAGAAGCTGGTGATGCTGACCAACATTGCCGGCGTGCTCGACAAGCAGGGCCAGTTGCTGACCGATCTGACTGCGCGCCGCATCGACGAGTTGTTCGCCGACGGCACGATCAGCGGCGGCATGTTGCCGAAGATCGCTGGCGCGCTGGATGCCGCCAAGAGCGGCGTCAACGCAGTGCACATCATCGACGGCCGCGTGCCGCACGCGATGCTGCTGGAGATCCTGACGGATCAGGCCTACGGGACCATGATCCGTTCCCACTGATTTCCTGCGATCGATGACCACCCACAGCCCGGCTGCCGCGATGGCGGCTGCCTGCGGCGCCGCATTCCTGTGGGGCACCGGTGCGTTGGTCGTCAACCTGTTGATCGCCAGGTTCGGCCTCAGCCCCGAGAGCATTTCGTTCTGGCGCTTCGTTGTCGGCGCAGTCTTCCTGATTGCATTGTTCGCACGGCCGTCGGTGTGGCCGCGGCTGCGTGGCGAGCTGTGGCTGTTGATCGGCGCCGGTGCTTGCATGGCGATGTACGTGCTGTGCTGGTTCCTCGGCATCGCGCGCATCGGTGCTGCCGTGCCGACACTGATTGCGCTGTGCCTGCCGCCGGTGTTGGTGACGTTGGTGGCCGTGGCGCGAAGGCGTGAACGGCTTGATGCCGCACTGGTCATGACGCTCGCCGCCGCGCTGGGCGGCACCACGCTGGTGGTGTTGCGTCACGGCGGCCTCTCGTCGGACGCTGGCGCCGCTACGCTGGTCGCAGGCGTGTTGTTCTCGGTGGCCTCTGCCGTGCTGTATGCCGGCTTCACGCTGGTCAGCGGCCGGCTGTCGCAGGCGCTGGGTGCCGGTCCGGCGACGATGGGTTTGACGGTCGTGGCTGCAGTGGTGATGGGCTTGAGCGCGTTGTACGCGCCTCTAGCCTGGCCCGGCGACATCCCGCCTGAGGCCTGGCTGCTGTACCTGGGGCTGGTGACGGCGGCGCTCGCGCTGCTGGCGTTCAGCTGGGGCGCGGCGCGCCTGAGCCCGACGGCGCTGACTGTCGCGACGCTGGTCGAGCCGCTGACTGCGGTCTTGCTGGCCGCGCTGCTGCTGGGCCAGTCCTTGTTGGCGTCGCAGTGGCTGGGCGCGGTACTGATGCTGGCCAGCATCGCCGCGCTCGGCAAGCGCGACGCGCAACGCATGGCCGAGGCGCGCGGCGGACCCGATGGCCGCTGAGCGCGTCTGGCTGTTCGACCTCGACAACACGCTGCACAACGCGGCGGTGTCGTCGTTTCGCCTGCTCGACGCGGCGATGAACGACTACATCGCGCGCGAGTTGAAAGTCAGCGCCGAAGAGGCCGATCATCTGCGCAACCACTACTGGCACCGCTACGGCGCCACCTTGCTCGGCCTGATGCGGCACCACGGCGTCAAGCCGGCGCACTTCCTGCACCACACGCACCTGCTGCCAACGCTGGAGCGCGAGGTCGCGACCCACCCGCACGACGTGGCCGCCTTGCGCCATCTGCGCGGCCGCAAGTACATCCTGACCAACGCGCCGCTGGCCTATGCCGAACGGGTCTTGCGCCAGCTCGGCATGCTGAAGTTTTTCGACGGGATCATCGGCATCGACCAGATGACGATGTTCGGCCAGTGGCGGCCCAAGCCGGATGGGCGCATGTTCCGCGCCCTGGCGGTCAAGTTGCGGGTGCCGCCAAGCCGTTGCGTGCTGGTCGAAGACACGCTGACGCACCAGAAATCGGCCTATGGCGTCGGCATGCGCACGGTGTGGATGCAGCGCTGGGCGAGACGGGGTTCACACGGCCCGGAAGTTGGTGTTTACCTGCACCGGAAGCCGGCCTATGTGTGTGCAAGAATCGCCTCGCTCCAACAGTTGCGCCGTGTGCCGTGATGCCTGACCTGCCCGAAGAAACCGAAGCGGCCGAGGCCGAGGCACCCCAGCCGGAAGCGGCCGCCGAGCCCCCCGCCGGCACCTCCGCGCCCAGCGGCACCGAAGCCCCGGCGCGCAAGCGCCCGAAACCCGGCGAGCGCCGTGTGCAGATCCTGCAGACGCTCGCGTCGATGCTCGAGCAACCCGGCGCCGAACGCATCACCACCGCCGCTCTGGCTGCTGCGCTGTCGGTCAGCGAAGCGGCGCTGTATCGCCATTTCGCCAGCAAGGCGCAGATGTTCGAAGGGCTGATCGACTTCATCGAGTCCAGCATCTTCGGCCTGATCAACCAGATCACCGAGCGCGAGACCAGCGGCTCGGTGCAAGCCCAGCGCATCACCCAGGTCGTGCTGCAGTTCGGCGAGAAGAACCCCGGCATGACCCGCGTGATGGTGGGTGACGCACTGGTGTTCGAGAACGAGCGCCTGACCGCGCGCATGAACCAGTTCTTCGACCGCGTCGAGTCGCAGCTGCGCCAGAGCCTGCGCCAGTCTGTCGACCAGGCCGGCTCGGACACGCCGACCGTCGAGGCCAACGGTCGCGCGTCGGCGCTGACGGCCTTCATCGTCGGCCGTCTGCAGCGTTATGCCCGCTCGGGTTTCAAGCGCAGCCCGACCGAGCAGCTGGACATCGCGCTGGGTCTGCTGACCTGAGGTGTCCACCAGCGCGGACCACGCGCTGAGCTGGGGCCGCAGCCAGCTCTGGCTGTGCCCCGAGCGCGCCGCCTTTTGGGCCGACGAGCGGGTGCTGCTGGTGGCCGACTTCCATCTTGGCAAGGCGCACAGCTTTCGCCGCCTCGGCGTGCCGGTGCCGGGCGGCACCAGCCAAGCCAACCTGGCTCGCCTGGGAGCTTTGGTCGACCGGCTGCAGGCCCAACAGGTGGTCTTCCTCGGGGACTTCCTGCATTCGGCGCGAGCGCGCAGTGGGCCAGGCATCGGCGCATTTGCGGCATGGCACCACAGCCGGCCTTCACTGCAACTCACCCTGGTGCGTGGCAACCACGATTTGCGTGCCGGCGATCCGCCGGCCGAACTGGGCATCCGCGTGGTCGACGAGCCTTTCGCGTGGGGGCCATGGGCGCTGTGCCACCACCCTGTGGCTCGCGAGGGCCAGGCGGTCGTGGCTGGCCACCTGCACCCGGCGGCTTTGGTGGGCGGCGCGGGTTTCGACCGCCTGTGCCTGCCGGCGTTTCACCTGCACCATGACGTGCTGGTGGTCCCCGCCTTTGGTGAATTCACCGGGTTGAAGGCTGTATCGCGCGAGCCCGGCGACTTGTGCTTCGTGACCGACGGTGTACAGGTGTTTCGGTTGCCTTGAAACGTCACCATCACGTTTGGAAATTAGGGGGAAGGTCCATCTCGTTCATCGAAAGGACACCGTTCGATATTCCAATACGGGCCTCTTCGAGCCCCGCCGACGCGGCACCCGCGGCAGCGATGGCGCTCGCCCCTTCAATTCCTTGTGAAGCGAGTCCCGAGATGCCTTCTCATCCCGCCAGCCATGTGCTGACCGCCATCGCCTTGGGCGCTGCCCTGGTCGGTTGCGCCAGCGCCGCCTCGTCGTCGACCACTCCCGCCAAGCCGTCCAAGCCCGGCCCAGGCGTCATCAAGATCCTGGCGCTGAATGACCTGCACGGCCAGATCGAATCGCCGGGCACCTTCCGCGCCAACGCCGATTCGCCCTTGGTGCCCGCCGGCGGTGTCGACTATGTGGCCGGCTACATCGCCGCCGCCCGCGCTGCCAATCCGAACACCGTGGTGGTGTCCGCTGGCGACCTGATCGGCGCCAGCCCGCTGGTGTCGGCCTTCTTCCATGATGAGCCGACGATCGAAACGATGAACCGCGCCGGCCTGGACTTCAACGCGGTCGGCAACCACGAATTCGACGACGGCAAGGACGAGCTGCTGCGCATGCAGCGCGGCGGCTGCCACCCGACCGACACGGTCAACAGCTGCCGCGGCGCCGAGGTCGGCACGCCGGTGCCGTTCGAAGGGGCCAAGTTCCGCTTCCTGGCTGCCAACGTGGTGCACAAGAACAGCGGCCGCACGCTGTTCGCGCCCTACGGCATCAAGAAGTTCGACGTCAATGGCCGCTCGGTCAAGATGGCCTTCATCGGCATGACGCTGAAGGACACGCCGCAGATCGTCACCCCGTCGGGCGTCAATGGCCTGGTCTTCAACGACGAAGCGCAGACCGTCAACGCACTGGTGCCGCAACTGCGCGCGCAGGGCGTCGAGTCGATCGTCGTGCTGATCCACCAAGGCGGTGTGCAGACCGCGCCGTCGCCGGTCGACATCAACGGCTGCGTCGGTGGCCTCGAAGGCTCGCCGATCAAGACCATCGTCAGCCAGCTCGATGGCGCGGTCGATCTGGTCATCACCGGCCACACGCATGCGGCCTACAACTGCCAGCTGCCGCTGGCCAGCGGCCGCCTGGTGTCGGTGACCAGCGCCAACACGCAAGGCCGTGTGCTGACCGACATCGACGTGACCGTCGACACCGGTTCGCGCGACGTGACGCAAGCGGTGGCCGTCAACAAGGTCGTCGATCGCAGCAACGTCAGCATCACGCCGAACGCCGAGGTCGCTTCGATCGTGGCCGGCTACAAGGCGTTGTCGACGCCGATCGCCAACCGCGTGATCGGCAGCATCACCCGCGATGTGCTGAACACCCGCGATGCGGCCTGCAACATGCCGGCCGGCGAGATGATTGCCGACTCACAATTGGCGGCGACCCAGGCGCCGGAGTTTGGTGGTGCGGTGCTGGCGCTGATGAACCCGGGCGGCGTGCGCAACCCAGGCTTCCTGTTCACCGGCAGCCCGGTTGGTGAAGGCGACGGCAACGTCACCTATGGCGAGGCTTTCCAGGTCCAGCCCTTCGGCAACAGCCTGGTGACGATGACGCTGACGACCCAACAGATCCGCGACGTGCTCGAGCAGCAGTTCCCGAACTGCTTCGGCCAGACCAGCTTTGCACGGGTGATGCTGCCGTCCAAGGGCCTGCATTACGACTGGGACCACACCCAGGCCTGCGGTGCCAAGGTGCGTCACCTGACGCTGGAAGTGGCGGGGGTCGTCGAGACCCTGGTCGAAGACGGTGCCGTGGTCAACCCGGAGCACAGCTGGCGCGTGACGGTCAACAACTTCATGGCTGACGGTGGCGATGGATTCACCGTGCTGAAGGGTGGCACCAGCCGTCTGGGCGGCGCGCAGGACATCGACGCGCTGGAGAAGTACCTGGCCAACTTCAAGGCGCCGAATCCGCCGTATGACCCGTTCGCCGCGGGCCTGGGCAAGCCGCGCATCGTCCGCCTGGACGGCGGCACCGCCTGCCCGTAAGCCTAGCGTCCACGGGGCCGGGGAGGGCGCCGGGTGTTCACTACACTCGGTGCCCATGGATTCCCCGATCGACCCTGTGACCCTTGAAGCGCTGCTGGCGAAGGCCGACCGCCTGCTGACGCGGCTGGACGCGGTGCTGCCGCACCCACCCGCCGCGCCGGATTGGTCGGCCTCGATCGCCTTTCGCTACCGCAAGCGGTCCGGTTCCGGCGTGCTGGAGCCGGTGCGCCACGTGGCCACCATCCGCCTGGCTGACCTGAAAGAGGTCGATGCGCAGAAAGAGCGGCTGGTCCGCAACACCGAACAGTTCGTCGCCGGCGCGTCGGCCAACAACGTGCTATTGACCGGTGCGCGCGGGACCGGCAAGAGCTCGTTGATCAAGGCCTGCCTGAACGAATACGCGCCGCGCGGGCTGCGGCTGATCGAGGTCGACAAGGCCGATCTGGTCGATCTGCCCGACCTGGTGGACCTGATCGCCAGCCGCCCTGAGCGATTCATCGTCTTCTGCGATGACCTGAGCTTCGAAGAGGGGGAGCCCGGCTACAAGGCGCTGAAGTCGATCTTGGACGGCTCGGTAGCCCAGGCCTCGGACAACCTGCTGATCTACGCGACCAGCAACCGGCGCCACCTGCTGCCCGAATACATGAAAGAGAACCTGAGCTACCAGCACACCGAGGACGGCGAAGTCCACCCGGGCGAGGTGGTGGAAGAAAAGATCTCCTTGTCCGAACGCTTCGGGCTGTGGGTCAGCTTCTATCCCTTCACCCAGGCCGAGTACCTGGCCATTGCTTCGCAGTGGCTCCGACACCACGGCCTGAGCGACGCGCAGATCGAGGCGGCGCGGCCCGAGGCGCTGGTGTTCGCGCTGGAGCGCGGCTCGCGCTCCGGGCGCGTCGCGCACCAGTTTGCGCACGACCTGGCCGGCCGGTTGGCGGTGGCGGGGAAGGGCGCATGAGCGGCAGCACTGAACGAACCCCGGTCGACGTCGCCGTCGGCGTGCTGGTCGAGCGCGATGCGGCCGGCCGGGAAGGCCGTTTCCTGTTGACGTCGAGGCCCGAGGGCAAGGTTTACGCCGGCTACTGGGAGTTTCCGGGCGGCAAGCTCGAACAGGGCGAGAGCGTGCACGATGCGCTGGCTCGCGAGCTGCACGAAGAGCTCGGCATCACGATCGGCGACAGCCACGCCTGGCAGGAGCTGGTGATGGACTACCCACACGCCCGCGTGCGTCTGCACTTCCGCAAGGTCTACCAGTGGAGCGGCCCATTCGAGATGCGTGAAGGCCAGGCGATGGCCTGGGAGACGCTGCCGGTGGCCAGTGCGCCGGTGTTGCCGGGCACGATCCCGGTGCTGCAGTGGTTCGCTACCGAGCGAGGCCATGGTGGCCCTACCCACAGCGACTGAATCTCTGTCGCTACACTGACCTCATGGATTGGCTGGATCACGTCCGCTGGGACGACCAAGGCTTGGTGCCCGTCATCGCGCAAGAGGCGAGCAGCGGCGACGTGCTGATGTTCGCCTGGATGAGCCGCGAGGCATTGGCCCGCACGGCCGAGTTGCGCGAAGCGGTGTATTTCAGCCGTTCGCGCCAGCGCCTGTGGCACAAGGGCGAAGAGTCGGGCCACACCCAGAAGGTGCATGAGATCCGTCTCGATTGCGACCAGGACGTGGTGCTGCTGAAGGTGACCCAAACAGGGCACGAGCCGGGCATTGCCTGCCACACCGGCCGCCACAGCTGCTTTTTCGAACGTCTCGAGGGTGACCAGTGGGCTGCGGTCGAGCCGGTGCTGAAAGACCCGGCCCACATCTACATCAAGTGAAGCTTCCGATGTCCGCCCCCACCACTTCAAACGACACCTTGCAGCACCTGGCCGAGGTGATCGAATCGCGCCGCCACGGCGACCCGGACAAGAGTTATGTCGCCCGCCTGTTCCACAAGGGCACCGACGCGATCCTGAAGAAGGTCGGCGAAGAAGCCACCGAAACAGTGATGGCCGCCAAAGATGGCGATCGGCAGAAGATCGTCTACGAAGTGGCCGACTTGTGGTTCCATTCGATGATTGCACTGGCGCATTTCGGGCTGACGCCGGCTGACGTTCTGGCCGAGCTGACGCGGCGCGAAGGCCAGTCCGGGTTGGAAGAGTTTGCGGCGCGCAAGGCGCAGCAACGTGAGCAAGGAGAACGTGGATGAACGACGTGACGACGACGATCGACCCCAGCCGCGATGAATCGCTGCGCACGATTGGCCACATCAGCTACGCACTGCATGCGGTGGTGGCGGTCGGAGCCGTGCTCCCTGGCTTCCAGCCGGGTGTGCTGTTGCTGGTGGTCGCCTTCATTCTGGACCTGGTCAAGCGCGACGAGGCGGCCGGCTCCTGGCAGGAAAGCCACTTCCGCTGGCGCATCCGCAGCGTGCTGTGGGCGGCTGGGCTGTACGTCGTGACGCTGCCGCTGTGGGCCTTGTTCGTGCTGCCCGGCTGGATCGCCTGGACCGGCATCTCGATCTGGTTCCTCTACCGCGTGGTGCGCGGTTGGTTGGCGCTCAATGATCGCCGCGCGATGCCGGTCTGAACGCAGCCAGGGAGAAACAACACATGAGCACCGATCCGAACTGCATCTTCTGCAAGATCGTCGCCGGCCAGATCCCGTCCAAGAAAGCCTTCGAGGACGAGGACGTGCTGGTCTTCCACGACATCCACCCCTGGGCGCCGGTGCACCTGCTGGTGGTGCCCAAGCGCCACATCGCGACGATGGAGGCGATCACGTCAGAAGACCAGTCGCTGATGGGCAAGATGATGGTGCTGGCGCCGAAACTGATGGCCGATGCCGGCGTGACCGGTGGCTTCCGCCAGGTCATCAACACCGGGCGCGATGGCGGCCAGGAAGTGTTCCATGTGCACATGCACGTCTTTGGCGGGCCGCGCCCGTGGGCGAAGGGCTGATTTGCCGCGGGGCTTGCCACTGAGCGCGGCCCCTTGATCACCGTGGGTTGAACCGGTCGCGTCCCAGCCCACTCTTACAATCTATCGTTGGTCTTTGGAGAAACGTCATGGGATCGTTCAGCATCTGGCATTGGCTGATCGTGCTGCTGGTCGTGGTGCTGATTTTCGGCACCAAGAAGCTCAAGAACATGGGCTCGGATCTGGGCGCCGCGGTCAAGGGCTTCAAGGATGGGGTCAAGGGCGGCGCCGAGTCGGGCGAGCCGTTGCCACCGTCGCAGCAGGTGACTTCGTCGTCGGCGAAGGCGAATGACGCCAATACCGTCGACGTCGAAGCCAAGAACAAGGTTTGAGCCGGTTTCCGGCCCGTTGCCTGACCGCCGCCGGCGGCCGGGTAACGGTTTGACGCGCGCTCGCCCATGATCGATTTCGGATTCGACAAGATCGCCCTCATCGGGGCCGTGGCGCTGATCGTCATCGGCCCGGAGAAGCTGCCGCGCGTGGCCCGCACGGTCGGCCATTTCGTTGGCAAGGCCCAGCGTTATGTTGCCGAGGTCAAGGCCGAGGTCAACCGCTCGATCGAGCTCGAAGAACTTCAGAAGATGAAGTCGCAGTTCGAGACGGCCGCGCGCGATGTGCAAGACACCGTGCGCAGCGAAGTCAAGGAAGCATCGGACAACCTGTCGCAAAGCTGGCACGACGCCTCCAACGGCATGGGGCACGGACTGGCCAACGCCACAGGCGACGGCAGCCTGGGCTGGACGCCCGCCCCGCCGATGTACCAGCACCCGCACAAGAACTGGCGCCTGAAGCGAGGCGCAGTGCCGGCTTGGTACAAGCAGCGTGAAGGTGTGCGGCGACATGTGCAATCGGGCGCCGCGCGCGTCGCACGTTTTCGGCCTCCGAAGGCCGGCGGAGCGGCGCGATGACGCGGCGTGAGGGATTTGTGTGAGCATCGAGCCCAAGGATGAACTGGAAGGCACCGAAGCGCCCTTCGTCTCCCACCTGATCGAGCTGCGCGACCGTCTGGTCCGCTCGCTGATCGCCGTGGGCATCGCCTTCGCCGCGCTGTCCTTCTACCCCGGCCCGGGTGGTTTGTACGACCTGTTGGCCTCGCCGCTGGTGGCTTCGTTGCCGCAAGGCACGACCCTGATCGCCACCAATGTGATCTCGCCGTTCCTGGTGCCGCTGAAGATCACGCTGATGGCGGCCTTCATGGTGGCGCTGCCGATCGTGCTCTACCAGGTCTGGGCCTTCGTGGCCCCGGGGCTGTACAACCACGAGAAGCGGCTGGTGTTGCCGCTGGTCGTCTCCAGCACCTTGCTGTTCTTCGGCGGGGTCGCGTTCTGCTACTTCTTCGTCTTTCGCAAGGTCTTTGTCTTCATTCAAAGCTTTGCGCCAAAGAGCATCACCGCGGCACCTGACATCGAAGCCTACCTGGGCTTCGTGCTGACGATGTTCGTCGCCTTCGGGGCGGCGTTCGAGGTGCCCATCGTCGTCGTCGTGCTGGCGCGCATGGGCATCGTCAGCATCGAAAAGCTGCGTGCTTTCCGCGGCTACTTTGTCGTCGTGGCCTTCATCGTCGCGGCGGTGATCACGCCGCCCGATGTGGTGTCGCAGTTGGCACTGGCAATCCCGATGTGCCTGCTGTACGAAGTGGGCATCCTCGCGGCGGGCTTGTTCATCAAGCACACCCAGGCGCCAGCGGAAACCGCCGAATAGCGTTCACGGCGATCGCGGCGCGGGATGCGCCGCCATCGCCGTGCGTCAATCCGGGTTGCGCTGCGCGGCCGCCGACTTGGGCCGCTGGGCCACGGTCACCTTCAACTCCAGCGCCTTCTCACCGCGCTGCACGCCTACCAGGGTCTCCGACTGCGGCTTCAACGCGGCGACCGCATTCATCAGCTGCGCGGTGTTGCGCACCGGCTTGCCGCCGATCTGCGTCACCACGTCACCGGGCTTCATGCCGGCACTGCTGGCCGGGCCGTCCTGCAGCACGCCGGTGATCAGCACGCCTTCGTGCACCGGCAGCTTGAAGCTTTGCGCGAACTCCGGGTCGAGGTCGCGCGGCTGCACGCCGATCCAGCCGCGGGTGACGCGGCCTTCGCGCACCAGGCCTTCCATCACCTGCCGCGCCAGGTCGATCGGTATCGCGAAGCCGATGCCCATGCTGCCGCCACTGCGCGAGTAGATCGCGGTGTTGATGCCGACCAGGTTGCCATTCACGTCGATCAGCGCGCCACCGGAGTTGCCGGGGTTGATCGCCGCGTCGGTCTGGATGAAGTTCTCGAAGGTCGACAGGCCCAGCCCGGTGCGGCCCATCGCGCTGACGATGCCCGAGGTCACCGTCTGACCGACGTTGAAGGGGTTGCCGATCGCGAGCACCGAGTCGCCCACCTGCATCTGCTCGATGTTGCCCAGTGTCACTGCCGGCAGCCGGTCGAGTTCGATTTTCAACACCGCCACATCGCTCTCGGGGTCGGTGCCGACCAGCTTGGCCTGGGCCTCGCGGCCATCCGACAGGCGGACCTGGATATCGTCGGCGCCTTCGATCACGTGGTTGTTGGTCAGCAAGTAGCCCTCGGGCGACACGATGACGCCGGAGCCGAGGCCGATCTGCGGCTCTTGGCGTGTGGGCTGCTGGCCGAAGAAGAAGCGGAACCACGGGTCTTGCGAACGCGGGTCGTTGATGGCCGCCGGCGCCTTGCTGGCGGTCACGCTGACCACCGCCGGGGCGGCGCGACGGGCGGCGGCCGTCAGCGGCTGGATCGGCCCGCTGGTGGACGCCAGCGCCACCGGCACATTGCCTTCCGGGCTGACCACCGTTCGAGACATGGCACCGACGAGGGGACCGCGCTGCAGCCATTCAGGCTTGAAGGTGCCGACGACGAAGAGCACCGCGACGGCGACGGTGACCGTCTGGGAGAATACGAGCCAGATTCTGCGCATGACGCTGAAGGAGTGGATGTCCGATGGCAACACGGGCCGAAGTCGAAAGATTTCTGCAGCAACTGCTGGCACCGGAACGGTTCAAGGATTATGGGCCGAACGGTTTGCAGGTGGAGGGCGGCAGCGATATCCGCAAGGTCGTGTCCGGGGTCACTGCCAGCCTGGCCCTGATCAACGCGGCGATCGAGGCCGAGGCCGACATGATCCTGGTCCACCACGGCCTGTTCTGGCGCGGCCAGGACGGCCGCCTGACCGGCTGGTTGAAGGCCCGGGTCGAACGCCTGATGGCTGCCGAAGTCAACCTGTTCGCCTACCACCTGCCGCTCGATGCGCACCCGCTGTTCGGCAACAACGCCCGGCTGGGCACCGAACTGGGGCTCGCAGCCGACGGCCGTTTCGGCGAGCAGGAGCTGGGGTTCATTGGACCGGCTGGCGGTTTGTCGTCGCTGGCGGCGGTGCAGGCCATAGTGCAGCAACGCTTGCAGCGCGAGCCGGTGCTGGCGCCTGGCGACGGCAGGCCTTTGCGCCGCATTGCCTGGTGCACGGGCGGTGCCCAGGGTTACTTCGAGGCCGCGATAGCGGCCGGTGCCGACGCCTTCCTGACCGGAGAAATTTCGGAGCCGCAGGCGCATCTGGCGCGCGAGACCGGCGTCGCCTTTCTGGCCTGTGGCCACCATGCGACCGAGCGTTACGGCGCACCGGCGGTCGCGGCGCACCTGGCTGCCGCGCTGGGGCTGGTGCATGAGTTCATCGAGATCGACAACCCGGCATGAGCAGTACAGCGCAACAGCCGCTGCTCGTGACGATGGGCGACCCGTGCGGCATCGGGCCCGAGATCGTCGCGATGGCCTGGGCGCGAGGGGCGTTGGGACCTGTGGTCGTTTGTGCTGACGCGCAAGTGATGCGGCGTGCGCTGGCCGCCGCGGGCCTGCAGCGGCCGGTTGCCTGCATCGACTCGCCCGCCGACTGGGCGATGGTTCCTGGCAACGCGTTGCCGGTCTGGCAGCCGCCCGGCTTGCCACAGGATCTGCACCGGTTGCCGTGGGGCCAGATCACCGCCGGCGCAGGGGCCGCGGCGGCGCGATGCATCGAGGCCAGCGTGGCCGAGGTGATGGCCGGCCGAGCCTGCGCAATCGTCACCGCCCCGATCCACAAGGAGGCGCTGGCCGCTGCCGGCGTGCCGTACCCGGGCCACACCGAAATGCTGCAAGCCTTGGCGGCTCGGCATGCGGGCGAGACAGAAGCGCCGCCCGTTCGGATGATGCTGGCCAACGAAGAGTTGCGCGTCGTGCTGGTCACCATCCATGTGTCGCTGCGGCGCGCGATCGAGATGCTGGACCTGCCTGGGGTGCTGCAGACGCTGCGCATCACCCGCGCCGCGGCACGAGGCTTTGGCATCGCACAGCCGCGCATCGCCGTGGCCGGCCTGAACCCGCACGCGGGCGAGGGCGGGCTGTTCGGTGATGAAGAACAACGCATCATCGGCCCGGCCATAGCCGCGGCGCGGGCCGAAGGCATCGATGCGACCGGCCCCTATGCGCCGGACACCGTCTTCATGCGGGCCCGGGATGCGCAAGGGCATCCGGGCGAATTCGACTTCGTGGTCGCGATGACCCACGACCACGGGCTGATCCCCGTCAAGTACCTGGGGGTGGAGCAGGGCGTCAACGTCACACTGGGCCTGCCCTTCGTGCGCACCAGCCCCGACCACGGCACGGCTTTCGACCTTGCAGGCAGCGGCCGTGCCGATCCGTCAAGCCTGGTGGCAGCGGCGCGCATGGCGCGCCTCCTTTCAGCCCGCTGAGCGCTACCGGCTGCGCAACGCGTCGCGAATTTCGCGCAGCAGGACCACGTCTTCTGGCGGCGCAGCGGGCGCGGCCGGCGGCGCCGCTGCTTCGTGGTGGCGCTTGAGGCGGTTGATCTGCTTGATCATGATGAAGATGATCAGCGCCAACAGCATGAAGTTGAGCGCCACGGTGAAGAAGCTGCCGTAGGCGAACACGGCGCCCGCCTTCTTCGCATCGGCCAGGTTGGTCGCCGTTTGGCCGGCCAGTGGAATGAAGTAATTCGAAAAGTCCAGGCCACCGAACACCACGCCGACCAGCGGCATGATCAGGTCGCCGACGATCGAATCGACGATCTTGCCGAAGGCGCCACCAATGATGACGCCGACCGCCAGGTCGACGACATTGCCCTTCATCGCGAATTCTCTGAACTCGGTCGCGAACCCCATGTAAGACTCCTTGTGGTTGGTGATGCACCCTCCGGCTCGCGCCGGCGAGGGTGCCGCCGGGCGCAGTATTGCTTGTGTGCTGCCGCTGTCAATCGGCGTTGCTGCTCGACGCTGACTCTTGCTGATGTGGGACGGGGCGCCATGCCCGGTGCCAACGGGTATTGCGAGTTGCGCCGTTGTCGCTTGGCCGGACAAGCGTGTCTTGTCCGCTAAAATGCCGGATTGCCCGAGACCGGATCCCCTTTGGCGGGGCGATTGCAGTGTCTCCCAAGTCTTCAGAGCTCCAAGAAGGACCCCCATGAGTGATAACGCGGTGGACCAAGGCAAGCGCACGTGGTTGATCACCACCAGCTGCGCGGGTGCCGTGGGTGGTGTGGCGGCGGCCGTGCCCTTTGTCAGCACCTTTGCCCCGTCCGAGCGCGCGAAGGCGGCGGGCGCCCCGGTCGAGGTCGACATCAGCGCGCTGAAGCCCGGCGAGAAGATGACCGTCGAATGGCGCGGCAAGCCGGTCTGGGTGGTGCGTCGCACGAAAGAACAGCTGGCGGCGCTGACGTCCAACGACAGCCAGCTCGCCGACCCGAAGTCGGACCGCAAGGCCTACCCGATCCCCGAGTACGCGAAGAACGAGACACGTTCGATCAAGCCCGAATATCTGGTGGTCGTGGGCATCTGCTCGCACCTGGGTTGCTCGCCGTCCGAGAAGTTCGCCACCGGCGCGCAGCCTTCGCTGCCGGACGACTGGAAGGGTGGCTTCCTGTGCCCCTGCCACGGCTCGACCTTCGACATGGCTGGCCGCGTGTTCAAGAACAAGCCCGCCCCCGACAACCTTGAAGTGCCGGAGCACATGTACCTCTCCGACACCAAGCTGTTGATCGGCGTGAGCAAGACGGCCTGAACGGCGCGACAAGACAAGAAAGGCAACCATGGCTGAATTCAAAGTCGCCCCGGCTGACGCGCCGATCACCCAGAAGGTCACCCTCTGGTTCGAGAACCGCTTCCCGACCGCGTTCGACGAGTACAAGAAGCACATGTCGGAGTACTACGCTCCGAAGAACTTCAACTTCTGGTATTTCTTTGGCTCGCTGGCCCTGCTGGTGCTGGTGATCCAGATCGTCACCGGCATCTTCCTGGTGATGCACTACAAGCCCGATGCAGCGTTGAACGCCGCCGGCGTGCCGGTGGCTTTCGCCAGCGTCGAGTACATCATGCGCGATGTGCCCTGGGGCTGGCTGATCCGATACATGCACTCGACCGGTGCCTCGGCGTTCTTCGTCGTGGTCTACCTGCACATGTTCCGCGGTCTGCTGTACGGCTCGTACCGCAAGCCGCGCGAGTTGGTCTGGATCTTCGGTTGCGCGATCTTCCTGTGCCTGATGGCCGAAGCCTTCATGGGCTACCTGCTGCCTTGGGGCCAGATGAGCTACTGGGGTGCCCAGGTGATCGTGAACCTGTTCGCCGCCGTGCCTTTCGTCGGCCCGGACCTGGCGCTGCTGATCCGCGGCGACTACGTGGTGGGTGACGCGACGCTGAACCGCTTCTTCAGCTTCCACGTGATCGCCGTGCCGCTGGTGCTGCTGGGCCTGGTCGTGGCGCACTTGCTGGCGCTGCACGACGTGGGTTCGAACAACCCCGACGGCGTCGAGATCAAGGCCAAGAAGGATCCGAAGACCGGCATCCCGCTCGACGGCATCCCCTTCCACCCGTACTACTCGGTGCACGACCTGATGGGCGTGGGTGTATTCCTGATCATCTTCTGCGCGATCCTGTTCTTCGCGCCGGAGCTGGGCGGCTACTTCCTCGAGTACAACAATTTCGTCCCGGCCGATCCGCTGAAGACGCCGTCGCACATCGCACCGGTCTGGTACTTCACGCCGTTCTATTCGATGCTGCGCGCCACCACCGACGACATGATCAAGGTGCTGAGCGCGGTGGTTGCACTGGGAGCGATCGGCACGGTGCTGAAGGGCCGCATCGGTGGTGCCGCCAAGATTGGCGTGCTGATCGCCGCGGCTGTCGGCATCTTCCTGCTCAACGTCTTCGACGCCAAGTTCTGGGGCGTGGTGGTGATGGGTGGCGCGGTCATCATCCTGTTCTTCCTGCCCTGGCTGGACCACAGCCCGGTCAAGTCGATCCGCTACCGCCCGGGCTGGCACAGCGTGTTGTACGGCGTATTCGTCGTCATCTTCCTGATCCTGGCCTACCTCGGCGTTCAACCGCCGTCGCAGATCGGCACCATCGTGTCGCAGGTCGGGACTCTGTTCTACTTCGGCTTCTTCCTGCTGATGCCCTGGTGGAGCCAGCTCGGTACTTTCAAGCCAGTGCCCGAGCGTGTGACCTTCCACCCGCACTAAAGAACCGGCAGGAGCTTTTCACATGATCAAGAAACTCATTGCCGGCTGGATGGCTGCCCTGTGCCTGGTTGGCGGCGCGGTCGCCAACGAGGGCGGCATGCAGTGGGACAAGTTCCCGACCGAGCGCATGACCGACCTGTCGTCGCTGCAAAACGGGGCCAAGCTGTTCGTCAACTACTGCCTGAACTGCCACGGTGCCTCGTTCGCGCGCTACAACCGCATGCGCGACCTCGGCCTGACTGACGAGCAGATCAAGGGCAACCTGATGTTCGCCGCCGACAAGGTGGGTGAAACGATGAAGGTGGCGCTCGATCCGAAGCAGGGCAAGGCGTGGTTTGGTGCTGCGCCGCCCGACCTGTCGGTGATTGCCCGCTCGCGGGCTGGCCAGGGCACGGGTGCGGACTACCTCTACACCTACCTGCGCAGCTACTACCGCGACGAAACCACGGCGACCGGCTGGAACAACCTGGCCTTCCCTAGCGTGGCGATGCCGCACGCGCTGTGGGAACTGCAAGGCCAGCAGCGTGCCGTGTTCGAGGAAGTGGCCGATGCGCACGACCACGAAAAGAAGGTCCACCACTTCAAGGGCTTTGAACAAATCACCCCCGGCAAGCTTAGCCAGGCAGAGTACAACCAGGCCGTCGCCGACCTGGTGGCGTATCTGCAGTGGATGGGCGAGCCGGCACAGGGCCAGCGTGTGCGCCTGGGCGTGTGGGTGCTGATCTTCCTGGCTGTGTTCACCTTGTTCGCCTGGCGCTTGAATGCGGCGTACTGGAAAGACGTGAAATGACCCTTGCCCGGCCGCGACCGCAGCGGCCGGGGCTGCGATTCGCGCAGTGAGCGCCACACCGGTGCCACTGCGTTTTGCCTTTTTCCTTGCCGTTCACGGCCGCTGTTCGACCTGCTTCTTTAAAGGGAGCCCACGCTCATGATGGTGCTTTACTCCGGAACCACCTGCCCTTACTCGCACCGTTGCCGCTTCGTTCTGTTCGAAAAGGGCATGGATTTCGAGATCCGCGACGTCGACCTGTTCGCCAAGCCGGAAGACATCGCGCTGATGAACCCGTACAACGAGGTGCCCATCCTCGTCGAGCGCGACCTCATCCTGTATGAGTCGCACATCATCAACGAGTACATCGACGAGCGCTTCCCGCACCCGCAGCTGATGCCCGGGGACCCGGTGGCGCGCGCCCGCGTGCGCCTGTTCCTGTTCAACTTCGAGAAGGAACTGTTCGCCAACGTGAACATCCTCGAAGGCCGTGGCATCAAGGGCACCGACAAGCAGCTCGAAAAGGCCCGCGCCCAGATCCGTGACCGGCTGACCCAGCTGGCGCCGATCTTCCTGAAGAACAAGTTCATGCTGGGCGACGATTTCTCGATGCTCGACGTGGCGATCGCCCCGCTGCTGTGGCGCCTCGATTACTACGGCATTGACCTGTCGAAGAACGCGGCACCGCTGCTGAAGTACGCTGAACGCATCTTCTCGCGCCCGGCCTACATCGAAGCGCTGACGCCGTCTGAAAAGGTGATGCGCAAGTAAGGGGCTGCGCCCCGCTTCTCTCGTTCACGATGACCGCCACGCCGCCGACCCCACCTTCTGCACCGGACAACCAGGGCACCTCGACCCGGCCGTACCTTGTGCGCGCGCTGCACGACTGGTGCACCGACAACGGCTTCACGCCGTACCTGGCGGTGTTCGTCGATTCGAGCGTGCAGGTGCCTACCGAGTACGTGAAGAACAACGAGATCGTGCTCAACGTTGGCTTCGAGGCCACCAGCGGCCTGAAGCTCGGCAACGACTTCATCGAGTTCAAGGCCCGCTTTGGCGGAGTGGCGCGCGAGATCCTCGTGCCGGTGGACCATGTGGTGGCCATCTATGCACGCGAGAACGGCCAAGGCATGGCGTTCCCGATGCCATCGAACGCGCCGGAAGAAGCGTCCGCCGGCCTGCAGTTGGCGCCCGATGGCGGCGGCCCTGGCGCGGACCGCCCGCCACGTGGGCTGCGCCTGGCGCGCACCGAAACGACACCGGGCCCGACCGCCGCACCGCCGACCGCGTCTGCAGAAGATACCGATGGTGACGAGCCGCCACCGCCGCCGCGGCCGGCGCTCAAGCGCGTGAAGTAAGCGCGCTGTCTTGCACGGGTCGGTCCAGCCCCTGCGCGGCAGCACACTCAGAAGGCACCGAAAGCGTCTAAAATCAATAGCTTAGGCCGTGCCGGCTTAGCTCAGCTGGTAGAGCACCCGCCTTGTAAGCGGAAGGTCATCCGTTCGATTCGGATAGCCGGCACCACCCGATCCCCTAGGCCCGATCCGATTGAACCTTCACTCGGACTGAAGTAGGCTTCCAGCCCCGCACTACCAGTGCCTGCTCAATGGCTGGCAGGCACTGTCGCAGCTTGGCGGCCACCGCGCCGTTGGGCACCAGCAGGTTCCACCCCGCCTCATCCAGCACGCCCGCACGCACATGGGCTCTGAGGCTCGGTGGCAGCACTTCCCGCACGGTGTCCATCCGCGCTTCGGCTTCCTTCAGCCGCTGAAGCAACTGACCCAGGGCCGTATTGGCGGCCAGGGCTTCGTTGATCGGCCGCGTGTGCGGGCCGCCAGCCTGGGAGGGGGGCGGGGGTGACATAAGGCCAAGGAGTTTAACGATGCAGATTCTGATCACCCATGGCGGCCTGGCACGCACCCGCGTGCTGAGCTTGAGCCGGCTGCAGATCATTTTCGGTCTGTGCAGCCTGGTAGCGACCTTGCTGCTGCTGTCCGGCGCGGTCTACCACTTCATCTTCCTGAAGGCCGCTCGCGATGGCTGGCCCGTCGTCAGCCAACTGGTCAAGTTGGTGGTGCGTGACGAGAACGCTCAGCGCGACAAGGTGCTGCGCGACAACCTCGACGCGATGGCGCGCAAGGTCGGCGAAATGCAGGCCCGGATGGTCAATCTCGAGGCCATGGGCGAACGGGTCACCAGCTTGGCCGGCGTGAAGCCCGACGAGCTGAAGTCGCTGCAGCGCCCCGCTTCCGCACCCGACCGTTCAGGCTCGCGCGCGCCCGGTGGCCAAGGCGGCCCCTATGTGCCGCTCGAACACCCGAGCCTCGAACAGCTCGACCAGACGCTCGGCATATTGGAGCAACTGGCCGATCAGCATGGCGACATGCTGACGCTGGCGGAATCGCGCTTGTTCGAATCACGGCTGAAGTCGCTGATGGTGCCCAACAGCCGGCCGGTCGACGCGCCGGTCGGTTCGGGGTTCGGCTTTCGCACCGACCCGATCACCGGGCGCGCCGCGCTGCACACCGGGCTGGACTTCTCGGCCGACCCCGGCACGCCGATCCTGGCGGCTGCCGGCGGCATGGTCACTTCGACCGACTACCACCCGCAGTACGGCAACCTGCTGGAGATCGACCACGGCAACGGCCTGACCACGCGCTACGCCCACACCCAGCGCATCCTGGTCAAGGTCGGGGACCTGGTCAAGCGCGGCCAGCAGGTCGCACTGGTCGGCAACACCGGTCGCTCGACAGGGCCTCATCTGCACTTCGAGGTGCTGGTCGACGGCTCGATGCAGGACCCGGCGAAGTTCCTCTCTGCTGCACCCTTGCCGGCGCCTGCCACGGTGTCGCAAGCCACGGCTACGGTGGTTTCGGCAGCGGCCGCGGCGGTGTCGCCGGTGCTGCGGCACTGAGGCGTCGCGCGCCGTACCCCGGTGCTAAACTCCCGCGCTTTCGCGCTTATGCTCGCGCGGCCTTCGCACGGCCGGATGCAGCGCCAGCGCGACGAGAAGACGACACCCCATCCTAGGGGGCGAACCCGCGCTTGCAATGCCGGTGTCCGGCCCCAAGTCAGTCGGCGTCGCGCGGCGCGTAGTGTTGCGCTTCGCCTTGCCGACGCCCCACAGCCAGACATCAATCGCAGCGCCGCATGTTGCCCAAGCTCCTGACCCAGATTTTCGGCAGTCGCAACGACCGCCTGCTCAAAGGCTATCGACGGACAGTCGACCAGATCAACGAGCTGGAGGCCAATTTCTCCAAGCTCGACGATGCGGCGCTGAAGGGCAAGACCGTCGAATTCCGCGAGCGCCTGGCCAAGGGCGAAACGCTGGATGACCTGCTGCCCGAGGCCTTCGCCGCGGTGCGCGAAGCCGGCAAGCGCGCGCTGAAGATGCGCCACTTCGACGTGCAGCTGATCGGTGGCATGGTGCTGCATGCCGGCAAGATCGCCGAAATGCGGACCGGCGAAGGCAAGACGCTGATGGCGACGCTGCCGGTCTACCTGAACGCACTGCCCGGCAAGGGCGTGCATGTGGTGACTGTCAATGATTACCTCGCCCGACGCGACGCCGAGTGGATGGGCCGGCTGTACAACTTCCTCGGCTTGACTGTCGGTGTCAACGTGCCGGGGATGGACCGGGCCGAGAAGCAGGCCGCCTACGCCGCTGACATCACCTACGGCACCAACAACGAATACGGCTTCGACTACCTGCGCGACAACATGGTCCACGAGGTGTCGGACCGCGTGCAGCGCGTCCTGACCTACGCCATCGTCGACGAGGTGGACTCCATCCTGATCGACGAAGCGCGCACGCCGCTGATCATCTCCGGACAGGCCGAAGACCACACCGAGATGTACGTGCGCATCAACGCCGTCGTACCGAAGCTGACCAAGCAGATCGGTGAGCTGGATCTGCGCACCGGCGAAGGTGTCGAGGTGCCGGGCGACTTCACCGTCGACGAGAAGAGCCACCAGGTCTTCCTGACCGAAGACGGGCACGAGAACGCCGAGCGCATCCTGTCCGAAGCCGGCCTGCTGGTCGAGGGCGCGAGCCTGTACGACCCGGCCAACATCACGCTGATGCACCACGTGTACGCGGCGCTGCGGGCGAACCACCTGTACCACCGCGACCAGCACTACGTCGTGCAAGACGGCGAGGTGGTGATCGTCGACGAATTCACCGGCCGCCTGATGACCGGCCGTCGGTGGTCCGATGGCCTGCACCAGGCGGTCGAAGCCAAGGAAGGCGTGCAGATCCAGAGCGAGAACCAGACGCTCGCGTCGATCACCTTCCAGAACTACTTCCGCATGTACGGCAAGCTGGGCGGCATGACCGGCACGGCTGACACCGAAGCCTACGAATTCCAGGAGATCTACGGCCTGGAGACGGTGGTGATCCCGCCGAACAAGCCGACCATCCGCAAGGACGAACTCGACCTGGTCTACAAGACGGCGCGCGAGAAGTACAACGCGGTCGTCGACGACATCAACGACTGCCGCGAGCGCGGCCAGCCGGTGCTGGTGGGCACGACCTCGATCGAGAACTCCGAACTGATCTCGGGCCTGCTGAAGAAGGCCAAGGTGCCGCACGAGGTGCTCAACGCCAAGCAGCACGCGCGTGAAGCGGAAATCGTCGCCCAGGCCGGGCGCCCGGGCGTGATCACCATCGCCACCAACATGGCCGGCCGCGGCACCGACATCGTGCTGGGTGGCAACGTCGAGAAGCAGACCCAGTTCATCGAGGCCGACGACGCGATCCCTGCCGACGAGAAGGCGCGCCGCATCAAGCAATTGCAAGACGAGTGGCAAGGCCTGCACGACCAGGTCAAGGCCGCGGGCGGCCTGCGCATCGTGGCCACCGAGCGCCACGAAAGCCGCCGCATCGACAACCAGCTGCGTGGCCGCTCCGGCCGCCAGGGCGACCCGGGTGCTTCGCGCTTCTACCTGTCGCTCGAAGACCCGCTGATGCGCATCTTCGCCGGTGACCGCGTCAAGGCCATCATGGAGCGGCTGAAGATGCCCGAGGGCGAGGCGATCGAAGCCGGCATCGTGTCGCGCTCGATCGAATCGGCGCAGCGCAAGGTCGAAGCCCGCAACTTCGACGTTCGCAAGCAGCTGCTCGAGTACGACGACGTCAGCAACGACCAGCGCAAGGTCATCTACCAGCAGCGCGGCGAGATCCTCGAGGCCGCTTCACTGGTGGATCAGATCGCCAACTTGCGCAAGGCCACGATGACCGACGTGGTGCGCACCTTCGTGCCCGCCGAAAGCGTCGAAGAGCAGTGGGACCTGCCCGGTCTGGAAAAGACGCTGCGCGAAGAGTGGCAGCTCGACGTGGCCTTGCAGCCGTTGGTGCAGACCAGCGACTCGATCACCGACGACGACATCCTCGAGAAGGTTGTCGAGACCGCCAATGCCACCTTCCAGGCCAAGCTGGACATGGTCGGTGTCGAACAGTTCACCCCGTTCATGCGCATGGTGCTGCTGCAGGCGCTGGACTCGCACTGGCGCGAGCATCTGGCCGCACTGGACTACCTGCGCCAGGGCATCCACTTGCGTGGGTACGCCCAGAAGAACCCGAAGCAGGAGTACAAGCGCGAAGCCTTCGAGCTGTTCTCGCAACTGCTCGACGTGGTGAAGATGGAAGTCACCCGAGTGCTGATGACCGTGCGCATCCAGACCCAGGAACAGGTCAGCGCCGCGGCCGAGGCGATGGAGAACAAGGCCGAGCGCATCTCCAACGTGACCTACACCCACCCGAACGAAGACGGCAGCGTCAGCCAGGAGGCCGACCGGTCGTCCGAGGTGCCGCGCGTGGGTCGCAACGATCCGTGCCCTTGCGGCAGCGGCAAGAAGTACAAGGCTTGCCACGGCCAGCTCGCCTGATCCCGCGGCTGGCGGCCTCGCCCCGGTCGCCAGCACGGTCGATCCTCTCGGCGATGTCGAGATGAACCGTCAAACGCTGATTCGTGCGCCGCGGCGGTTTGAAACCGCTCGGCTGCTGCTCGAGGCTCCGGCGCGGGCCCATGCAGCCGCCGTCTACGACAGCGTCAACACCAGCCTGCCGACGCTCGGCTTCATCGCCTGGGCGCAGGCCCCATGGACGCTCGAGCGGGCCATCCGCTTCTGCGAGGGCGGGCTGAAGATGGTCGACGAGGGCGAATGCCTGATCTTCAACGCTTTTCGGCGCGACGACCGCACCTTCGTCGGCCGCATCGACCTGCACACCTTCGACTTCGAAACGCCGCGGGCAGAGATCGGCTACGTCGGTGACGCCCGCCATGCCGGGCAAGGTCTGATGCGCGAGGCGGTGCTTGGGGTCGTTGCCTTCGGCTTCAAGCTGGGCCTCGTGCGCATCGAGGCGATCTCCGAGGTTGACAACCAACGGGCGCTGCACTTTGCAGAACACGCGCTGGGATTTCGTTGCGAAGGCCGGCTGCACCACCGCGAGCGCAATGCCCGCGGCGACTTGTGCGACCAGATGATGTTCGCCACCTTCCCACCGGGTTGATTCAGGCGTTCCCGTCGCGCATCGCGCGTGGCAAACTCGCCGCGACCTGATAACTGTTGCGCGACGCCGGCCTTCAGCACCCACCCGTCCATGAGCGACCTCTTTCGAGTCGAGGCAGTGGATCACCAGCGGCAACGCTTCCATGGCACGGTGGTGCTGGCGCGGCCCTGGTCGTTCGCGGCTTTGACCGCACTGCTGGCCGTGCTGGTGCTGGCGCTGCTGCTGTTCGCGTGGAACTTCGGTTTCACGCGCAAGGAGGTGGTCACCGGCATGGTGGTACCCGACCGTGGACTGATCCGCGTCGTGGCACCGTTGGCGGGGCGGGTCAGCGAAGTCCGCGTGACGGCTGGCGATGCGGTCAAGGCCGGCGACGTGATGTTCGTGATCCGGCGCGATCGTGCCACTGCGGCGGGTGTGGACCAAGCCAGCATCAGCGGTGCGCTGGCCAGTCGCCTGCGCCGTCTCGAAAGCGAAGTCGCCCAGCAAGGGCGACTGGCCCAGATGCGCGGGCAAGAGGCCGCAGCGCGTGCGCGTGGCCTGACGGCCAGCATCGAGCAGCTGACGCGCGAGCGCAGCCTGCAGGCACAACGCGTACAGGTGCTGCGCGACATTGCCCAGCGTCACGCCGAGCTGGCCCGTGAGGGCATGATGACGCAGCTGGCCGCCCAGACCAAGGCCGCCGAGGCGCTTGAAGAAGAGGCCAAGCTGGCCAGCATCGACCGCACCCGGCTCGATACACAGCGTGAGCTCGCCACCGTGCGTGCACAAGCGTCGCAGATTCCGCTGCAGACGCGGCGTGAGCAGTCGGAGTCGCAACGCGACATGGACGAGGTGCAGCAACTGCTGGACGAGAGCGAGCTCCAGCGCGAGGTCAGCGTCCGTGCCGCCAGCGATGGGACGGTAGCTGCGGTGCTGGTCGATGCTGGCCAGACGGTCAAGGAGGCCGGGGAACTGGCCAACCTGATTCCGCTGGGCGCGATGCTGGAAGCCGAGCTGTACCTGCCTTCGCGCGCGGTGGGCAACCTGCATGAAGGCCAGGCGGTGCAACTGCGCTTCGAAGCCTACCCCTTCGAGAAATACGGTCTGTTCCCGGGTCGCTTGCGCAGCGTGTCCCTGAGCCCTGTGTCGAGCACCGAACTCGCCGCGGGCCTGGCACCGCCGCCCGAAGCAACTGGCACCGCACGCTCGCTGTACCGCGCTCGCGTCTCGGTCGACCTGGACGCGCTGCGCAGCCGCACCGGCAGCGCGTTGCCCTTGAAGCCCGGCATGCTGCTCAACGCCAGCGTGGCACTGGAACACCGCAGCCTGGTCGAGTGGGCGTTGGCGCCGCTGCTGGGCGTGAGCAAGACGCTCTAGTGTCCTGTCCCACCAACAACTGCCATTGAGACGGGGCACCAACGCCGCATGTTCGAAACCTTCTTTGCAGGCTGGCGTCACCGGCTGCCGGTTTTCATCCAGACCGAGGCGACCGAGTGCGGTCTATGCAGCCTGGCCATGGTCGCCAACTACCACGGCTACCGCACTGACCTGGCCAACCTGCGACTGCGCTTTTCGATCTCGCGCAAAGGAGCCACGCTCGAGGCCTTGATGCGCATTGCCGAGGCGCTGCGCCTGCAGACCCGCGCATTGCGGCTGGAGATGCAGCACCTGCCCCAGCTGCAACTGCCCTGCGTGCTGCACTGGGATATGAACCACTTCGTGGTGCTGAAGTCGGTCGAGGCGCGCCATGCGGTGATCCACGACCCGGCGGTTGGTGAACGGCGCCTCAGCCTGGCCGAGTTCGGCAAGCACTTCACCGGCGTTGCGCTCGAAGTGTCTCCCAGCCCCGAGTTCGTCGGCCAGGCGCCCACGCCCAAGCTGTCGCTGCGCGGCCTCATGGGGCGGGTGACAGGCCTGCGGCGTGGGCTGGCGCAGATCGCCTTGCTGGCGGTGCTGCTCGAGCTGATTGCGATGGCGCTGCCGTTCTACCTGCAATGGGTGGTCGACCACGTGCTGGTCACCGCCGATGCGGACATGTTGATTGTGCTCGCGGCCGGCTTCGGCCTGCTGGTCATCGTGCACAGCGTCATCTCGGCCACGCGCGGCTGGTTTGTTGTCGTGCTCAGCACCAGCCTGAATTTTCAGTGGCTCGGCAACGTGTTTGCCCACCTGGTGCGCCTGCCGCTGGACTTCTTCGAGAAGCGCCACATCGGGCACATCCTGGCCAGCTTCGGCTCGGTGGTCATGATCCAGCGCACGCTGACGACGCAGTTCGCGCAGACGGTGGTCGACGGCCTGATGACCCTGGGCACGCTGGCGATGATGCTGTTCTACAGCCCCAGCCTGACGCTGGTGTCGGTGGTGGCGATGCTGATCTACGCGTTGTTGCGCTGGGGCGTGTTCCGCGCGCTGCGTGAAGCCAGCGCCGAGCAGATCATCCATGCGGCGCGCCAGCAGACCCACATGATCGAAACGGCCAGCGGCATCCAGAGCGTGCGCCTGTTCGGCAAGGGCGATGTGCGTCGTGCCGGCTGGCTCAACATGCTGGCCGACCAGTTCAATGCCGAGCTGCGCATCCAGCGCCTGACGCTCAGCCAGGACACTGCACGCGGCCTGCTCAGTGGGCTGGAACGGGTGATCGTTGTCTGGCTCGCGGCGCGGCTGGTGCTGTCGCACGAGTTCACCGCCGGCATGCTGTTCGCCTTCATGGCCTACCAGCTGCAGTTCTCGACCCGCGTCTCGGCGCTGGTCGACAAGCTGGCCGAGCTGTCGATGCTGCGGTTGCACGGCGAGCGTGTCGCCGACATCGTGCTGCAGGAGACCGAGCGCGACGCGCAAAGCCTGCCGGCGGAGGTGGACCTGTCCAAGCTGCCCATGTCGGTCGAGCTGCGCAACGTGAGCTTTCGCTACTCGCCGACCGAACCCTTCGTGCTGCAAGGTGTGGACCTGCGCATCGAAGCGGGCGAATGCGTGGCGATCACCGGCCCGTCCGGTTGCGGCAAGACGACGCTGGTGAAGGTGATGCTGGGCCTGCTGCAACCGACCGAGGGCGAGATCATCGTCGGCGGCATGCGGCTGGGCCAGTTGGGCTTGGCGAATTACCGCCGGCTGATCGGCACGGTGATGCAGGAGGACCGGCTGTTCTCAGGCTCGATCGCCGACAACATCTGCTTCTTCGACCCCGACCCGCAGTGGGAGCGCATCGTCGAAAGCGCGCGGCAAGCCGGCGTCGAGCGCGAGATCACCGAGATGCCGATGGGTTTCCACACGCTGACCGGCGAATCCGGTATCGGCCTTTCGGGCGGCCAGAAGCAGCGCATCCTGCTGGCCCGCGCGCTGTACCACCAACCGCGCATGCTGGTGCTCGACGAAGCGACCAGCCACCTCGACCTCGGGAACGAACGCTCCGTCAATGCGACGGTGCAAGCCCTCGCGCTGACCCGCGTGATCGTCGCCCACCGCCCCGAGACCATCGCGATGGCCGAGCGGGTGGTGGTGCTGGAGGCCGGGCGGTTGCGCGCGGCGGGGGAGGCGTCAGCACGCTGATTGCTTGATGGTGCCGCGAGGTCCGTTCAACTGCCCTGAGGGCGATCGGATTGCGGCGGTGGGGGCGGCGTGCCGAGCCCTGGAAAGCCGGCAGGACCACCTGAAACCTGTTTGAGCTCTTGCGCCGTCAGCGGACGCATCGGCGGTTGTTGCGGCATGTTCATTGATGTTCCCTGTAAGTGGAGTGTCGAAACGCGGGCCTGCTGTCAACCTCCCTGCGGAGGTGACGGCGGTGTGCTGAGTACCGGAAATCCTCCCGGGCCGCCCGAAACTTGCTGGATCTCGGCCGGCGTCAAGGGACGCGGTGCAGGCGCAGGGGAGGGTGTCGTTGCCAAGCTCATGGCATGCCTTTCGTGTTGACGGTTCGATTGCCATCCGTGCCCAGGCCATGCATGGCCGCGCAGATGGCAGCGGGTGCTACGCGTAGGCCCTTTCGTGAAGCCCTGTTCCGATGCGCAACGGGTTCATCTTTGCTAACCATCCAATAGGCCGCCATCACCCGTTGGGGGGATGCTGTCGAAAGGGATGGAAACGGCACACCCGCATCCTGTGCGCGAGGTGTTGCCGATGTCGGGACCGGGGCCGGGCGACGCTAGTGCGAAGCGTCGGGCAGCAGGTAGCGTGTGCTGGGTCCCTTGCCGGTTTGCACCAGCAGGCCCCGCTCCGCCAGCAGGCCCAGGTGCTTGGAGGCCGTGGCCAGGCTCACACGGCAGAGTTCGGCATAGGCGCTCTTGTTGATGGCGCCGGAGGCGATCAGGCGTCCCAGTGCCGCGGAACGCTGTTCGGCCTGCAGCAATTCTCCGGCCTGCTGTTGCCAACGCAGAGCCCACTGCTGTTCGCGGGTCAGTTCCCGTTCAAACGTCTGGCGCAGCGCGTCAACCTCGCAGTTGAAGTCTTCGTCCAACCCATGCCGCTGGGCGAGCGCCAGTGCTGCTTCGCGTTCCTTGGCGGCGATGGCCAAGTAGGCGCGCGCTATGGCCAAGTGCGAACGCACTTGCTGCGCTGGCGGGGCAGGCACCGCCAACGCAGAGCGCAAGCGGTCGATCTCAGCCATCTCATCGAAATGCGCCACGTATTCGCCAGGCAACAAACGATCCGGGTTGCTACCGGAGCCCAAAACCTCCCGCTTGAGTGAGCGCGCCGAGTCGTTCAGTGCGCGGGCGTTGTCCTGCGCGCTGATGCGAGCGGCAGCGGCTGCATGCATGTCGCCCTGAGCCTCGTCCTCCGGCTCCTGGCTCTTCTGAAAGCGCCGGTAGTAAGCCTCGGCCAGGTTGTAGTGCGACATGCCAAGGTGGGTTCGCAGTCCCGCATCCTGCTCGATTTGCAACGCCTGCTGATATTCCTCTATCGCCTGATCGATTTCGCCCCGGTAGAAGTGGGTGACGCCCAGGTTCCCATGTGCTCCGGCCAGCACTTCAGGCTCCACCACCAGCGCCTTCGCGGCTTCGATCACACGTCGCCCGTATTCGAGCGCGCGTTCGAAGTCACGGGCCTCGCCATAAATCAAGCTGAGGTTTCGATAGGTATTCAGCACAGCCCGCTGATCGCCCAACCTCTCGTAGACGATCAGGGCCCGATGCTTGTGCTCCAGCGCGCGGCGAGTGTCACCGATGCATCGCCAATACTCGCCCCAGGTCTGCTCCAGCGGTGCGACGATGTCGCCGGGCAGTGCAATTTCCTCGTCCATGCGCTGAACTTGGTCCAGCAAGGTCTTTGCCCGGGGATTGTTCTGACGCAAGTGCAGCCATGCCAAGCGCACGATCGAGTCGGCGTATGCGTGGACAGCACGTTGGCGCTTCGGTTCATCTGCCTCGCTGATCGCTCGACGCAGGTGCTCGATGCTCTCCTCGTAGCTGGCGAATGCTCGGTCACGGTCGCGCAGCTCATGGAAGCGCGCAATCGAAGCATGCGCCACGCCGACCAGGAGCGCATGTCCCTGCTCATGGGCACAGCGCAGCGACCGGTGTAGCGCGTCTTCTTCCCGCGCACTGTCATGGCGATAGCGCCAGATCAGCGCCCAACGGAGCGCCAGTTCGAAGCGCTGCTCGGGTGAAAGGGTCGCGTGGCCCTCCAACTCGTTCAGCAGGCCGTCGATCTCGGTGGACCCTGCCGCTTCGGTGCCATAACGTTGTAGCGCGTCGAGCAGGGCTTGAACGTCGCCAGCGCGCCACAAGTGCCAGAGCGCGTCGGCGATTGCACCGGTCAGGATGGCCGCGTTGGCCTGGATTCGGTGCCAGGCTTCCCAGCCTTGTGCCGGCTCCGCATTGGATCCGCAGGCAGCCTGGATATGCCATCTGAGGCTCAGTCGTTGCGCGCCGGTCGGCAGCGTGGCGAACACCTCGCCAAGCTGGCGACGCCCTTTCTCCAGATATCGGTACAGCGTGCTGTGGCCGACAGCCCACAGTCCGCAAAGGTTTTCGATCGGCGCTTCGTCCGCCCGTCGCCGATAGCGCGAGGGAAATGCGGGGACGTTCAGCAGGCCGTGATGGCAGGCAATAGCCAACAGCGGGCGCCAACTGGTGCTATGCAGCCACGCGTGCTCGTCAATGCCGCTCAAACCGAGCTGCCGATCCGGCCGTAGCTGAGACAGTCCCCAGGCGAGCAGCAACAACGCTGCTTCGGAGCCGCGGCGCGACGGCGAAACGGCATCACCCAGAGTGCCGGTGACGGTGTTCAGCCAGCTCTGTTGCAGCGCCAGCCGCAAGCGTGGGTGGCGCGAGGTCAGTTCGCCTGCGCCGCCGCCTCGCCGGTGGGCATTCAAGCCGGCCGCCAAGAGGGCTTCGACAGCGCGCCGCGATGGATGAAGGCGAGGCGAAGGCATCGAGGAACTTCAAGCTAGGGGTGGCGGTTCACATGATGGACGAATCGTTCAGCGATCGTCTACACCATGGCCGGCGCAGGCCGTGAGCCATGCATGGGGATGGTAATGGCTGACGCGTAATGTGCGTGCGTCTGCCCAGGCGTCCGCCCGGGTTGCCTAAATCCATTGATTCGATTGCAAGAGGAGAACCGAATATGTCTCTGCCAAACCTTTCCGACACCGCCCTCAAGACCGATGGCGTCGTGTTGGCGGTGTACGCGCCTTTTGGCGGTGACGAGGTGCTCAGCAGCTTCCCCGATGGCTTGACGACTTCAGTGCAGACGCACCCGCTGGTCGTCGCCCTCAAAGGCGTTGCCAGTGCAGGCACTCACGTCGTGGCGTTGGTCGATCGCGTCGAGGACAACACCTGGTTGATCGAGATTCCGGCCGGCGCACCTGACTCGATGCAGGTCGTGTCGCGCTGGAAGCAGGATCTGTCCTCCGAGCGCACGCTGGCTGGCCTGATGGCTCAGGCGCACGAACGTTTCCCGCGCGCTGCCATGGTCCTGTCCATCGAAGGGCATGGCGCCGGCTACCTGCCTGATGTCGATCGTCGGTTCTTGACATGGGGTCGTGTCACCGAGGACGGCAAGTTCGAGTGGCATTTTTCGAACAAGGACTGCGCGCCGGTGGATCCCGAGGGAAGTCCGGTTCTCCCTGGCGGCTATCCGGGGCTGCCGGGCGGCTATCCCGGCTTGCCTGTCAACCGTAGCTACATGTCCACTTACCAGCTCGGTCAGGCCTTGGCGATGGCGCAGAAGCTTGGGGCGCCGAGGCCTGCGGTGATCCATTTCAACAACTGCTTCAACATGGCGGTCGAGGTGTTGCACACCGTGGCGCCATATGCCGACTACGCCACGGGCTACTGCAATTACAACTTCTTCACCTCGGGCGCGGCCTATCCCAAGGTTTTCGGCCGCCTGCAATCGGCGGGAAGCGCCACGGCCGCCGAGCTGGCGAGCTGGTTTGCCGAGGAAAACCACAGCGCGCTGCTGGCCCGTCCACGCCACCCGACCGTGGGTGGCGTCGTTGCCTTGTCGCGCATGGAAGGAATTGCCGACGGCGTCGATCGGCTGTCAGATGCCTTGCTCAAGGCCCTGCAGAGCGCGACGCCGGCCGATCGTCCCAAGGTGATTGCGATGATCCAGAAAGCGATCGTGGACGCTCAGCAGTACGACTCCGAGCCCGGCTGGGACCTGGAAGCACCGGATCAACTGACCGACTTGTGCAGCTTGGCTGCCGAGCTGCAAAAGCAGGCGGTGGGCTATACCGCCATTCAGTCGGAAGCGGCCATGCTGGTGAAGCTGCTGAGTGGCATCAAGGCCTATGGCGACAACGATGTGCCGTGGGTAGACGACACCGACAAGATCCGTTGGGATTTCCGCGCCGACACCCTGGCCATGAACATCTTCCTGCCAGATCCGATGCGCGACGGTGTGTGGGACTGGCGCTCGACCTACTATGTCGAAGTCAACCCCGAGTCGGACCCGCCGCTGCAGCGTGGCGTGATCGACTTCCTGAAGAACACCACCTGGGTCGACTTCCTTGTGGAGTATCACAAAGAGGTGCCGTTCCGATCCTTCCATGTTGGCTCGATCCCACCGCTGCCCGGCTTCAACCCTCGTGCTGAGCCAGCACCCGGTCAGGGTGGCAACGACGGCTGCGGCACCCCGCGCAAACCCTGGCCATTCGGCCCCATCGCCCGCCGCCTGCTGGCCCTGATTGCCCGCCACGGGGATCGAACCTAGGGGGGTGAGGGCTCGGCGTGTCCGGATGAATCGTCTGCGTTTCGTCTGACATACCGAGCCGATCGATCTGTGGCGTGCGTCGAAACGGGAAGCGTGACGAGGTGCAATGCACACCAT
>Ga0307516_10000360_pt1 | contig 59179 bp, 62 predicted proteins | sample 19_EM_MG_FD_203310 | JGI IMG/M metagenome (GOLD analysis project Ga0307516, IMG submission 203310) | Populus trichocarpa ectomycorrhiza microbial communities from riparian zone in the Pacific Northwest, United States - 19_EM | ecosystem: Host-associated > Plants > Roots > Unclassified | place...
TTCGGCTGGCCCACGTCCAGCAGGCCGAAGTAGCCGGTCATGCCCGGCATGCCCAGCACGTTGAGCCACTGCGTGGGCGTGCCCAGGCGCAGGTCGATCTTGAACAGGCCCTGGCGCTTGAACTGGTCGGCCGCGATCACGCAGTACTCTTGCACGCCGGGGGTGCAGCTCACCGTGTCGCCGACCGCGAACGCCGGGCTCTTCGACGCGATGACCGTGCCGACGCCGCCGGCGCGCATCACTTCGCCGATGCCCACCGGCGGGATGTAGCTCTTGCCTTCGTTCATCCAGCCGCGCATGGCCGGGTCGAGCGAGAGTGCATTCACCTTGACCAGCACGCCGCCGTCGGCAGGCTCGGCGACCGGCTCGGTCGTGAAGCTCCAGCCATCGCGTGTCGGAAGACCGTTCGGGCGGGCAGCGAGGCGGATCTGGTGGTTGGTGAGTGCGGCGAGCGTGGTCATGTCTTGTCTCCGGTGGGCGATGGCCGAATCTTAGGTGCGCCGCGCAGTGGCGGCCGTCTCGCAGGCGACGCGTGCTGCGTGCGCGCCGGGCATAAAAAAACCGCGGCGAGCCGCGGTTCTTGTTCAAGGCCGAAGCCTTGGGGTTTACAGCACGCGAATGTTCGCGGCTTGCAGGCCCTTCTGGCCTTGCTTGACTTCGAATTCGACGCGCTGGTTTTCCAGCAGGGTCTTGAAGCCGTTGCCCTGGATGTCACGGAAGTGGGCGAACAGGTCAGCGCCGCCCGCGTCTTGAGCGATGAAGCCGAAGCCCTTGCTCTCGTTGAACCACTTCACGGTACCGGTTTGGGTCGTCATTGGAAAAATCCTATCAACATCAAAATAATGCGCCGCACATGCAGGCGCATGCAGCAACACTCAAGAAACGATCAGGGGATTTCTAACGATGCCCGCCGCGAGAACCGCGACAGGTAGAGGAAGAACCACGAACAAACTGTCTTGCGTATAACTGTGGGCTGGAATGTACACGAAACGGCGCGGCCGCGTTGGCGCCTGTGGTCTGCAGACAACCAGGGCTTGATTCAGAATCGACTTCGACCCGACCTGCGCCTGGAGCGAACATGCCTGCCGACCCACAGACACCCACGCCACCCACCGACTGGAAATTGAGCGGCGTGCGCGTGGTCGGTGCCGACCAGCTCGACCCGAACACCGCACAAACACCGGGCATGGACCGCAAGGCGGCGATCAATTTCGCGCGCGTCGGCGCGCAGAAACTCTGGGCCGGCACGGTGCACATCCATGCCGGCGCGAAGACCGGCGCCCACCACCACGGGCCGCTCGAAAGCGTGATCTACGTCGTCAAGGGCCGCGCCCGCATGCGCTGGGGCGAGAAGCTCGAATTCACCGCCGAGGCCGGGCCGGGTGACTTCATCTACGTGCCGCCCTTCGTGCCGCACCAGGAGATCAACGCCAGCCCGACCGAACAGCTCGAATGTGTGCTGGTGCGCAGCGACGGTGAAGCCGTGGCCGTGAATCTGGACATCGAGCCGATCGAAAAGCCAGAGTCGGTGCGCTGGATCGACCCGACCCACCCCGAAGGCTGAGACGCTGTGACCGACATTCGACTTTCCGTTCTTGACCAGTCCGTTTCACTCGCTGGCAGCACCGAAGACGCGGCGATCCGCGACACGCTCGATCTGGCGCAGCACTGCGAGCGCCTCGGTTATGCGCGCTTCTGGGTCAGCGAACACCACAGCCTGCCGACCATCGTCGGCAGCGCACCCGAGATGCTGATGGCCGCGATCGCGGCGCGCACGACGCGCATCCGCATCGGCAGCGCCGGGGTGATGCTGCCGCACTACAGCGCGCTGAAGGTGGCCGAGCAGTTCCGCGTGCTGGAGGCGCTGGCGCCGGGCCGCATCGACCTCGGGGTGGGCCGCGCGCCCGGCGGCGACATGCGCACCGCGCGGGCGCTGAATCCGAACGCTCATGCGGCCGCCGACGCTTTCCCCGAGCAGGTGCGTGACCTGCAGGCCTGGACGACGCTGCCGTCGCACCACGGCATCAGCGCGCACCCGCTGGGGCCGCACGCGCCCGAGGTGTGGATTCTCGGCAGTTCGAACTACGGCGCGCAGCTGGCGGCGCACTTCGGCCTGCCCTACGCCTTCGCATATTTCTTCGTCGACGGCCAGGGTGCCGAAGAAGCGCTCGCGATTTACCGCCGCCTGTATCAGCCGAGCGAGCGCCACCCGACGCCGCAGCCGACGGTGTGCGTGTGGGCGCTGGTCGCCGACACCCATGAAGAAGCCTGCCACCACGCGCTCGGGCGCGAGCGCTGGCGTGTCGACCGCGCGCGCGGTGTGCTCGGGCCGCTTCAATCGCCCGACGTGATCGCGGCGCGCGGTTTCAGCGCCGACGAATGGCCGACGGTCGAGGCGATGCGCAGCAAGGCCTTCGTCGGCACGGCCGCGGAAGTGGGCGCGCAATTGCGTGCGCTCGCGAGCGAATTGCAGCTCGACGAACTCGTGATCAACACCTGGGCCCACGACCCGGCCGCGCGGCGCACCTCGTATGCGCTGGTGGCCCAAGAGTTCAGTTTGCCGTCATGCAACTGATCGATTTCGACCTGCGCGGTGAATACATCACGCTCGACGCCTTGCTCAAGGCCACCGGCCTGGCACCGAGTGGCGGCGTGGCCAAGCTGATGGTGGCCGACGGGCTGGTTCAGGTCGATGGCCGCGAGGAACTGCGCAAGACCTGCAAGATCCGCAGCGGCCAGGTCGTCAGCCTGCAAGGAACGCGCATCAGCGTGCGCTGAGTCGCCGAAGCGAAGTCGCCTGTGAAACTGCGCAGCGAAGGCGGCTCAAATTCAGGCCTGCTCTGCGCAACTTCGCAGGCGCTTCGGTCCGGCCTGAGAGCTCACTGCTTCTTGGCCGGCGGTTTGCTGGCGGCCGGCGGTTCTGGCTTGTAGTCGCCGAGCGTGCTCTTGACCGGGCAGAAAGAGAACGCCGGGCACTTCTTGCACCCGACAGCGATGGCGATGGGGCAGACGACCATGGTGTTCCTCCGGAGTCAGCACACGGTGCGCCGAGCATACGAGCGTTGCGCGCCAACGCACAGGTGCACAACCCTGCTCCGAAGCGCGGCATGATGTCGGGATGACGACCTTGCTTCTGAACCCTCCCATCACCGCACCGCGCGATCTGCTGCAGTCCATGCGCGTTCGCGGCCACGCTGCACTCAGCCCGAGCGGCCTGTGCGAATTGCTGCCGACGACGCTGGCCGAGCTCGATGCGCTGCGCCCTTCCTGGGACGATCTGCCGCCAGACGGCTATCTGCGCGACGGCGGCCGCTACCGAAGGCGGCGCCACTCCTGCTTCGTGGTCGAAGGCAATGCGGTGCAGGCCGTGCCGCACCGCGCGCACTGGCAGCCGCTCGAATACAACGCGCTGCACGGGGGCCTGGAGCGCTGGTTCGAACCGATGCACGCCGACGTCGTTGCGCAGCCGGTGTGGTCACGCCTGTTGAGCACGCTGAGCGCGCAGTGTTCGGCATGGACCCGACCGCAGCCGTGGTTCGTCGAAGCGCACCAGTTCCGCATCGACACCACCGACGGCATCGGACGGCCCACACCCGAGGGCGCCCACCGCGACGGTGTCGACTTCGTCGCCGTGCTGCTCGTCGACCGGGTGCAGGTGAAGGGCGGCGAGACGCGTGTCTTCGAAGCCGACGGCCCGGCCGGCCTGCGCTTCACGATGAGCGAGCCCTGGACCACCTTGCTGCTCGACGACGCGCGTGTCGTTCACGAGAGCACGCCGATCCAGCCGGCCGGCGAGGGCGCCCACCGCGACACGCTGGTGCTGACGTTTCGCAGCGGCGGGTTTCAGGGGCCGGCCGCGGTCTGAGCGCTGGTTGCGAGCGGCTCAGGCGTCGCGCACGTCGGCGACCGGGTTCGAGCCGAAGTCGGCGCGGTTCAGGTACGCGAGGATTCGCACCGCAGCATCGGTCGGCGACATGAGCTGACCGTTGTCCTTCAGGCCGACGAAGTTCGACTTGTCGGGAAACACGGCCGCGTCGGCGGCCCGCAGGTGCACCTGCATGTCGGTGTCGATCACACCCGGCGCGAGCGAGACCACGCGGGCGCCGTTCGGCTGCAGGGCTTCGTCGAGTGCGAGCACCCGGGAGTAGTGGTCCAGCCCGGCCTTGGCCGCGCTGTACGGCGCTTGCGCGGCCATTGCGCGCCTTCCGAGCCCGGAGGAGATGTTGAGCACACGCCTCTGCGCAGCCCAGCCGCGCGTGGCGCGCAGGAACGCGGCGCAGAGCAGCATCGGTGCTTCGAGGCCAACCCGCAGCGACGTCGACAGCTCGGCGTCGGTGCATGTGTCGACCGGGCCGATGCGGGTCAGCGCGGCCGCGTTGTTGATCAGCGTGGCGCTGGCGAACGTGTTCGCGTCGAGCGTCGTGAGCCAGGCCTGCACACGCGCGGCGGCCTCGATCGGAAGTGCCAGATCGGCGGCCCATTGTTCGCAGACGAGGCCGGCGCTTTGCGCCCGTGCCGCGAGCGCGTCGTTGACGTGGCGCGACAAACACAGCAGGCGATGCCCCGGATGCAGCAGTTGTTCGGCGATGGCGGCGCCCATGCCACGCGACGCGCCGGTGAGGATGAAGAGGTGTTGTGTCATGCAAGCCCTGCAGGTGGGTCTGAACAAACAAAAAGGGGCCGAAGCCCCTTGATGGTGAAGCAGATCGGCGCGCCGATCAATGGCTTTGCTGAATGCCGGCGATGGCCCACTCGCGGCTGCCGTCGAGCGGCTTGACCATGTGCCAGACTTCGTCGAAGGGGTTGGCCACGCCGTCCTTGTCTTCGCGGATCAGGCCATGGAATCGCACGCTGACGACCTGGCGCTCGCTTTCGGTCGCGAATTCGAGCACCTCGGCGTCGATCTTCACCACGTCGGTCTGCTGCGCGCTGGCGCCGCGCTCCTGCAGCTCGAGGCGGATCGAAGCGAACAACTCCGGCGTGGTGAAGTTGCGCAGGTCGTTCAGGTCGGAGCTGTCGTTGGCGGCTTGCAAGCGAATGAAGATCATCTTCGCGATGCGCTCGAAAGCCGGCGCGTCGAAACCTTCGGGCAAGCTGCCGGCGGCGGCTGCCACGGGCAGCGCGAGCGGCGCAGCGGCGGCCGCCGAGCCCCAGCCCGACCCGCCCTGCGGCACTTGCGTCGGCGCGCCGGCCCCGGCGAACTGCATGCCGTTCGGCGTGGCCATCGCTGGTTGCGAGTTGCCGCGGCCGAAGCGGGCCATCACGAAGCGGATCGCCACGAAGGCGACGAGCGCCAGCAACACCATCATGATGATGTTGCCGAACTCCGCACCCATGCCGAGGTGGCTCATCAACGCGGCGATGCCCAGACCCGCGGCCAGCCCGGCGAGCGGGCCCATCCACGAGCGTTTTGGTGCAGCGGCGGCAGGCGCTGCAGCGGCGGCCGGAGCGGTGGGTGATGCCTGCGCGGGTTTGGCCGGCGTTGCGTCCGGCGTGCTGCGCGGCGCGACGCTGCGTTGCATGCCCGCCGAGCCACCGCCGCCGAGGCGTTTGGCTTCGCTCATCGAAGGTGCCATGCCGGCCGCGAAGACCGCCACCGACAGAGCCAAGATCAGGGATTTCATCGCCACGTCCTTTGAAGTTCACGAGCCTGTCGAAACGCCGCGATCATACGAGGCGCAGAAGACCCTGATGCCAAGTGCGGCTGCGTTGCGAAAAAGCAAGGGTGTTCCCAGCGGAGCCGGTCCGCGGTTGACGCGAGCGTGCTGCTCGCCACATACTGCGCGCCGGTGTGAAGCGACCGCTTCACGCCCACCCGATTCACGATGCCGGAGGTGCCCCCATGAAGACGACCCCCATTGCCCTCACGTCGGCCGCCGCCTGAGCCCGCGCATTCGTACTCGTTGACCTTCTGGGTGCCTCCCCGGCACCGTGCCCCGAAAACTTCGGGGTGCTGATCGAGCGCTGATCCCGCGCACGGCTTCACGCCGCCGCCGACCTTTCTTCCCACCCGCTGACCTTGCGCGCACCTGCGCTCGAGGCCGATCGGCGCGTGGCTGCGTGCGGCCCGCGCCTTTGGAAACGAAGGTTCAAGATCACCATGATCCAGATTCAATTCGACCGCCTGCGCACCCTCGGGCTCACGCCGGCGCTGGCCAACCTTGCTGCAAACCTTTCACCGGAGACCCAGAACGATTCAAGACAACTGATGCGGCTCACCGAAGTGCATCGCGAAACCGTGCGTGTGCACGACGGCGAAGCCGAACACGGTGCGCGTGCCCTGCCGCGCCTGATGCGCACGCTCACCGAAGAAGAGAGCGCACTCGCTGTCGGCGACTGGGTGCTGGCCGCGCGTGACCCACACGGTCAGCTCTGGGTTGAAGCGCGCGTGCCGCCACTCTCACGCATCGTGCGGCGCGACGCCGATGGCCGGCGCCACCCGGTCGTCAGCAACGTCGACACGGCCCTGCTCGTGATGGGCCTGGACGACGACTTCAACCCGCGCCGGCTCGAACGTTACCTGGCGCTCGTGCAAGCCAGCGACGTGCTGCCGGTCGTCGTGCTGACCAAGGCCGACGTGATCGCGCGCCACGAGGGCGCGCTCGAAGCCCGCATCGCGGCGCTGCAAGGGCGCGTGCCGGCGCATGTCGACCTGCTGGCGGTCGATGGCACGAACGCGCTGACGAGGCAGCGCCTTGCCGCCTACCTCGGTGGCGGGCAGACGCTGGTCGTGCTCGGTTCGTCAGGCGCAGGCAAGTCGACGCTGACCAACACCTTGCTCGGCGAGGTGGTGCAAGACACCGGCGCGGTGCGCGAGCACGACAGCCGCGGCAAGCACACGACGACCTCTCGCTCGCTGCACTGCCTGCCGGGCGGGGCCTGCGTGATCGACACGCCGGGCCTGCGTGCATTGCGGCCCGATGTGGACGAAACAACGCTCACGGCGAGCTTCGGCGACATCGAATCGCTGGCCGCGAACTGCCGCTTCCGCGACTGCAAACACCAGGACGAACCAGGCTGCGCGGTGCGCGAAGGCGTGGGCAGCGACCGCCTGCGCAACTACCACAAGCTCTTGCGCGAAGCCCGGCGCGACACGATGAGCGTGCTCGAGCGGCAGCAGCAGTTGTCGGTGTGGAAACAGCGTGGCAAGGCCTCGCGCGAACGTTTGCGCATCAAGCAGGGCAGCGGATAGAAGCGCGACGCTTCCAGTGCTAGAACGGCGCGGCCGACTCGAACTGCATCGGTGCGCCGCTCACCGGGTGCGCGAAGCCCAGCGCGCTCGCGTGCAGCAGCAGCCGGTCGGCCCGCGCCTGCATCTCGGGCGGCGCGTATAGCGCGTCGCCAAGGATCGGGTGGCCGATGCTCAGCAGGTGCACGCGCAGCTGGTGCGCCCGGCCGGTCACGGGTTCGAGCTCGACCCGTGTCGTGCGCGCAGCCGCGTCGCGCGCGAGCACGCGGTAGCGTGTGAGCGACGCCTTGCCGTGTTCACGGTCGAACTTCTGCTTCGGCCGGTTCGGCCAGTCGGCCATCAAGGGCAGGTCGATGTCGCCGCAGGCCGGCTCGATCAGGCCGTCGGCGACGGCCACATAGCGCTTGTGCACTTCACGCGCCGCGAACGCGATGCTGAGCAGGCGTTGTGCGGCGGCGCCGCGCGCGAACAGCATCAGCCCCGAGGTCGCCATGTCGAGTCGGTGCACGACCAGCGCGTCGCCGAACAGCGACTGCACGCGCGCGGCCACGCAGTCCTGCAAGTGCTCGCCGCGGCCGGGCACCGACAACAGCCCGGCGGGTTTGACGACGACGATGCAGTCCGCGTCGTCGTGCACGACCGCGAGGGCACCCGGCGCCGGCATCAGCGCGGGCGCGCCTGCATCTGCGCCGAGCTCAGCAGCCGCAGGCCGGGTTTGCCGGCGAGCGTGGCCGCCAGCATGCTGCTTGCCACCGCACTCGCCGGGATCGGCCGCACGCTCTTGGGCACCATCCACATGACGGGCGTGAAGATGCGCGTGGCCCACACTTCGCCGCTGCGCACCGGCTGCCCGAGCGCGGCGCGGTCGCCCATCAGCAGCGAGGGCTGCACGATCGTGACCGAGTCAAACCCAAGCCCCGCCACGGCCGCCTGCATGTCGCCCTTGACGCGGTTGTAGAACACGCGCGAGTTCGCGTCGGCACCGAGGGCCGACACGACCGCCAGCCGGCGCGCGCCCGCGGCCCGGGCAGCGCGCGCGGTGTTGACGACGAAGTCGAAATCGACCTGGCGAAATGCGGCCTCGGAGCCGGCCACCTTGATCGTGGTGCCGAGCGCGATGTAGACGTCGTCGACCTTTGGAAACGGCTGCGGCAGGTGCGCGAAGTCGACCGTCTGGAACGTGACCTTGGGGTGGGCTTCGATGCCGCTGACGGCCCGGCGCACCAGCACGTGCACGAACGAGTAGGCATCGCACTCTTCAAGCAGCGGCAGCAGCGCGCGGCCGATCAGGCCGGTGGCACCGGCCAGCAGTGCGGTGTGCTTTGAAGCTTTGTCTTTGCCCATGCGGGCCGACTTTACCCGGCGCGTGTGCGCCGGGTTGTGTCCAATTCCTGCCTGTGGCGCTGAGGCGCCACAGGTAGTTCGGGCTCAGGCCGGAACGAAGCGCCTACGAAGTTGCGCAGAGCAGGCCTGAGCATGAGTCGCCTGCGCTGCGCAGTTTCACAGGCGACTTCGCTTCGGCGACTCAGCGCTTGGGCTGGCTCGTGCGTGCTGGCGGGCGGCCGCTGCGCTGGCCGTTGGGGCGTGCGCCGCCCGGGCGCGGGGCCGAGCGCGAGTCGTTGCCGCCGCGGCCACCACCATTGCCACCACGTCCGCCGCCACCGCCACCACCGGCGTGGTGTCGCTGGCCACCGCGGCCGGCGCCTTCGCCGATCACCATGCGGCCGAGCACGATCGGCTCGGCTTTTTCGCTCGGGTGCGGCTCGAAGCCGGGCACGATCTCTTTCGGGATCTCGCGCTTGATCAGGCGCTCGATGTCACGCAGAAAGCCGTTTTCATCGACACACACCAGCGACACCGCTTCGCCCTTGGCGCCGGCGCGGCCGGTGCGGCCGATGCGGTGCACGTAGTCTTCGGGCACGTTCGGCAGCTCGTAGTTCACCACGTGCGGCAGCATGTCGATGTCGATGCCGCGCGCGGCGATGTCTGTCGCGACCAGCACCGTCAGGTCGCCGGTCTTGAATTCGGCCAGCGCCTTGGTGCGCGCGGTCTGGCTCTTGTTGCCGTGGATCGCCATCGCGCTGATGTTGGCCTTCAGCAGGTGCTCGACCAAGCGATTCGCACCGTGTTTCATGCGCGTGAACACGAGCACCTGGTCCCAGCCGTTTTCCTTGATCAGGTGGATCAGCAGATCCTTCTTCATCTCGCGGCCGACCGGGTGCACCTTCTGCGCGATCGTCTCGGCCGTCTGGTTGCGGCGCGCCACTTCGATCAGCACCGGCGCGTTCAGCAGGCGGTCGGCCAGGGCCTTGATCTCGTCGCTGAAGGTGGCGCTGAAGAGCAGGCTCTGCTTCTTCGGTGGCAGCACCGCGAGCACCTTCTTGATGTCGTGCACGAAGCCCATGTCGAGCATGCGGTCGGCCTCGTCCAGCACGAAGATCTGCACGTGCGAGAGGTCGAGTGTGCGCTGCTGGTGGTGGTCGAGCAGGCGGCCGGGCGTGGCCACGAGGATGTCGACACCGCGGCGCAGTTTGTCGATCTGCGGCTGCATGCCGACGCCGCCGAACATCACCATGCTGCTGAGCTTGCTGTGCTTGCCGTAGGTGCGAACGCTTTCTTCGACTTGGGCCGCGAGTTCGCGCGTGGGGGTGAGGATCAGCGCGCGGATCGGCAGGCGGCCTTTGGCGTCGCGCACGGCGGGTTGAGCCATCAGACGGTGCAGCATCGGCAGCACGAAGCCGGCGGTCTTGCCGGTGCCGGTCTGGGCGCCGCCCATCACGTCGCCGCCGGAGAGCACGGCCGGAATGGCCTGCAGCTGGATCGGGGTGGGGGTGGTGTAGCCGTATTCCGCAACGGCACGCAGCAAGGGCTCGGCGAGGCCGAGAGTGTCAAAAGACATGGGGTTCCAAACGGAGAGATCGGCCTGTCGCTCGTACTTCGGGCGCCAGTCGCAGGCAGAGGAGGTGTTTTGAGCGCGGGGCTCAGGTCAGGATGACGGCAGCACAGTGACTGAAGCGTGTGCTGGTGCGGGCATTCTAACCGGGTGATCGGCTCGGGCTCGGCGAAGCGGCGACAATACGGCAGTCGGCGCCCGCGTTCTGCGGCGTATGCCTCAAGCCTTCAGACTTTCTCCGGGACTCCATTTCATGGCTCAGTACGTTTTTACTATGAACCGCGTCGGCAAGATCGTGCCGCCGAAGCGGCAGATCCTCAAAGACATCTCGCTCAGCTTTTTCCCCGGCGCCAAGATCGGCGTGCTCGGCACGAACGGCTCGGGCAAGTCGACGCTGCTCAAGATCATGGCCGGCATCGACAAGGACATCGAAGGCGAAGCCACGCCGATGCCCGATCTGAAGATCGGCTACCTGCCGCAGGAACCGGTGATGGCGCCTGACCAGACCGTGCGCCAGGCCGTCGAAGAAGGCATCGGCGGCGCGCTCGCCGCGAAGAAGCGGCTCGACGAGGTCTACGCGGAATACGGCGAAGAGAACGCCGACTTCGACAAGCTCGCCGCCGAGCAGGCCGACCTGGAAGCCATCATCGCCGCGGCCGGCAGCGAGAACACCGACCTGCAGCTCGAGATCGCCGCCGACGCCTTGCGCCTGCCGCCGTGGGATGCGGTCGTGGGCAAACTCTCCGGTGGTGAAAAGCGCCGCGTCGCGCTGTGCCGGTTGCTGCTGTCCAAGCCCGACATGCTGCTGCTCGACGAACCCACCAACCACCTCGACGCCGAATCGGTCGACTGGCTCGAGCAGTTCCTGCAGCGTTATTCGGGCACCGTGGTGGCCATCACCCACGATCGTTATTTCCTCGACAACGCCGCCGAATGGATTCTGGAACTCGACCGCGGTCGCGGCATTCCGTACAAGGGCAACTACAGCACCTGGCTCGAGCAGAAGGAAGCCCGCATCGAACAGGAACAGAAGACCGAAGATGCCCGCACCCGGGCGATGAAGAAGGAACTCGAGTGGGTGCGTGCCAACCCGAAGGGCCGCCAGGCCAAGAGCAAGGCACGTCTGGCGCGCTTCGAGGAACTGTCCGACGTCGACTACCAGAAGCGCAACGAGACCAACGAGATCTTCATTCCGGTCGGTGAGCGCCTGGGCAACGAAGTGCTCGAATTCGAAGGCGTGACCAAGAGCTTCGGTGACCGCGTGTTGATCGACAACCTGAGCTTCAAGGTGCCGGCCGGTGCGATCGTCGGCATCATCGGCCCGAACGGCGCCGGCAAGTCGACCCTGTTCCGCATGATCGCCGGCAAGGAGCAACCCGACTCCGGCACCGTGAAGGTCGGGCCGACCGTGAAGATGGCCTTCGTCGACCAGAGCCGTGAAGACTTGCAGGCCGACAAGACCGTCTGGCAAGACGTGTCGGGTGGCCTGGACAACATCGTCGTCGGCAAGTTCGTGATGCCCTCGCGCGCCTACATCGGCAAGTTCAACTTCAAGGGCAACGACCAGCAAAAGCTCGTCGGCCAGCTCTCGGGCGGCGAACGCGGCCGGCTGCACCTGGCCAAGACGCTGGCGCAGGGCGGCAACGTGCTGATGCTCGATGAACCGTCGAACGACCTCGACGTGGAAACCCTGCGCGCGCTCGAAGACGCGCTGCTCGAATTCGCCGGCTCGCTGATGGTCATCAGCCACGACCGCTGGTTCCTCGACCGCATCGCCACCCACATCCTGGCCTGCGAAGGCGACTCGAAGTGGGTCTTCTTCGACGGCAACTACCAGGAATACGAGGCCGACAAGAAGCGCCGCCTGGGCGAAGAGGGCGCCCGCCCGCACCGCCTGCGCTACAAGGCGCTGAAGTAAGAAGAGCGACCCGCGCGCCATGCCGCAGCAAGCCGCCCCGCCAGGCCGATCGGGCGACGCGCGGCCTGCCGGCCCGGGTTTGCAGGACTTCGAGCCGCTGTGGAAGGCCGAGCAGTTGCTGCTCGACGCCTGCCTCAAAGGTGGCATCGCGAAGATCGGTTACCAGCGCCCGAGGGCGGCATCGGCCGAGGTGGCGATGCGCGCCGAGTTCGTCGCTTTTCTCGCGCGGGGTGGCGCCCGCGGCGCGCGGCCACGCGGCCGGCGCATCCAGGTGATGGGCGCATGCGTCGTCGGCCGGCTCAACCTGGTCGACACCGCGGTGCCGGTGAGCCTGTGGTTCTACCGCTGCCACTTCGACACCACGCTGCTGCTCGACGCCGCGCGCATTGCCGGCAGCCTGGGCTTGCCCGATTGTTCGCTGCCGGGCCTGCGTGCCGAGGCCTGCGTGATCGTCGGCGAGCTGGCCTTGAACTCGGGTTGCAGCGTGCAGGGCGAAGTGCGCTTGTCGCACGCGAAGATCCTGCGCGACTTCAACTGCGAGCGCGCCCAGCTCGGCATCGACGCCGACAGCAAGGCGTCGAACAGCCACCCGCTGGTGGCCGACGGCGCGCGCATCGGTGGCGACTTGATCCTCTCGGGCGGCTTCGCGGCGATCGGCGAACTGCGCTTCGTCGGCGTGACGGTCGGTGGCGACATCCGCGCCGATCAGGCCCGGCTCACTGCCCGCATCGACAGCCAAGGCGGGCGCGGCGACGCGCTCAACCTCGACCGCGCCGTTGTTGCCGGCAACGTCTACCTCGACACCGGTTTTTCGGCCTCGGGGCGGGTGCGCCTGCAGCGCGCGCGCATCGAAGGCAACCTCGACTGCACCGGCGCCGATTTCGATGCGGCCGGCGATCTGGGCTGGGACCAGAACCCGGCCCTGCTGCTGGAGCGCACCTGGGTCGGTGGCACCTTGTGCTTGCGCGAGCTGCAAACGCCGCTGCTCGGCGCGTCGCTCTCAGGCGCGCGCGCCGGTGCGCTCGCCGACGACGCGTCGAGCTGGGGCCAGCGCCTCGTGCTCGACGATTTCAAGTACCACCGCTTCGCCCACGGCGCGCCGGTCGACGCGGCGTTCCGGCTCGATTGGCTGGCGCGCCAGGACCCGCTGCACCTCGATGGAGATTACCGGCCCGAACCCTGGCGTCGATTGATCGGTGTCTTGCGCCGCACCGACCGAGCGCACGGCGCGAGCCTCGTGTTCATGCAGCGCGAGCGCCACCTGGGCCGCATCGGTCGCATCGCCGCCGACGCCCCGCGTGCGCTGCGCTGGTTGCCGCGCGCCTGCCACTGGCTGTACGGCGCGATGGCCGGCTACGGCGAACGGCCGCTGCGGCTGGTTGCGGCGATGGCGCTGGCCTGGCTGCTGTGTGGCGGGGCGTACTGGGCGGCCGAAGAACAGCACGCGATCGCACCGGTGCGTGCGGGCGCCCGCGCCACGCCCGAGTTCCACCCTTGGCTCTATTCGCTCGACCTGCTGCTGCCGCTTGTCGACCTGCGCCAGGCGCGCGACTGGGCGCCGCTGCCAATCGACGCAACACGGCCCGGCGACCTCTGGCGCAGCATCACCCCTTGGCTGACGTGGTTCGAAACGCTGTTCGGCTGGGCGGCCGCGCTGCTGCTGCTGGTGTCGGTCAGCGGCGTGACCGACCGTGACCGGCGCATGCTGGCGTGAAATTCGCGCAAGACTGGTGCGTCTGCCCGTTGTTGTAGGGCTTTGCCACTCGCCGTGAGCCGCCAGTTCGCGGAAACTGCAGCATCGCTGCCACCGGTCTTGCCAGAAGCGCTTCGCTTTCGCCCGACGAACCCCATGAGACACGCGTTCCTCCTCCTGTTGATGGCCCTGATCTCACTGCTGTCGGGCTGTGCTTCTTGGCTGCCGGGTTGGGCGCGGCCGGCCACGACGGTGGCGGTCGGCACGCCGCCGGCGATCTCGGCCTCGGGCGTGCCGCCCGGCAGCCCGCAGCCTGGCGGCCCACCGCCGAGCAGCCTGCAGACCTTCGCGGCGGTGCTGCGCGACACCCAGAAGACCGAAGGCCTGTTCACGACCCACCGGCGCGAAGAACGCGTCTGGCTCGAGCTTCAGCCCGAAGACTTCGGCAAGCCGTTTTTCCTGGCACCGAAGGTCACCACCGGCATCGGCGAAGCCTGGTTGTTCGGCGGCCTGTTCGAAGACGCGCGGCTGATCGAATTCCGCCGCATCCAGAACCAGGTGCAGATGCTGGTGCGCAACGCGCGTTACCAGGCCCCGGCCGGCACGCCCGAGGCACGCGCGCTGGCCGCAGCGTTTTCGCCCAGCCTGCTGGCCAGCGCGGCGGTCGTGAGCCAGCCGCACCCGACCAGCAAGGCCGTGCTGGTCGATCTGGGCAGCCTGTTCCTGAACGACATGCTCGGGCGTGCCGTCGACCTGCAACGCACCTACCGCCAGGGTTACGGCTTCGACCCACGCAACTCGGCCATCACCGCCGTGCGTGGCAAGCCCGACAGCGTGGTGATCGAGGTACTGGCGCACTACGCCACCGGCTCCATCGTTGCGCCGCAGTTCGGCGCGCCGCCCGGCTCACCGGTGCCCACCGTGCCACGCAGCGTGCCCGACCCGCGCAGCCTGTTCATGACGCTGCAATACGCGCTGACGCGCCTGCCCGAGCAACCCATGGCCGCACGCCGGCCCGACCCGCGCATCGGCCATTTCACGTCGACGCTGCAAGACTTCGGCAGCGACACGGCGCGTTCGTCCACGGTGCGCCAGATCAACCGCTGGCGGCTCGAGAAAAAAGACCCGGCGGCGGCGATGTCGGAGCCGGTCAAGCCGATCGTCTACTGGCTCGACCGCAGCATCCCGCTGCAGTACCGCGACACGATCCGCGCCGGCATCCTCGAATGGAACAAGGCCTTCGAGGCGATCGGTTTCACGAACGCGATCGAGGTCAAGGTACAACCCGACGACGCCGACTTCGACACCTTCGACCCCGGCCTTGCCGCGGTGCGCTGGATGAGCAACAGCGGCCCGTCGTTCGTGGCGATCGGCATGAGCCATGTCGACCCACGCAGCGGTGAGATCCTGGCCAGCAACATCGCGATCGAGGCCTTCGCCGCGCGGGCCAGGCGCGCCCAACGCGCTCAGGTGCTGCCGCCGAGCACGATCGACTGGCGCCGCCTGCTGCAGGCCGCGGCCGAGCCCGGCGACGCAACTGCGCACGAGCACCTCGACCCGAGCCGCTGCGAATACGCCGACCTCGCGGGCCAACAACTCGCGTACGGCCTGGATGTGCTCACGGCGCGCGGCGAGCTCGCCCCCGAAGGCCCCGAAGCGCAACGGTTCGTGCTCGACTTCCTGAAGGAAACGACGATGCACGAGGTCGGCCACACGCTCGGCCTGCGCCACAACTTCCGCGCGTCGCGCGTCTACAGCGACCGCCAGCTCTCCGACCCCGAGTACACGCGCAGCCGCCCGCTCGCCGGCTCGGTGATGGACTACGCACCGATCAACCTGGCGGCCCCCGGCGCGGCGCCGGTCGCACCGTTCCAGGCCACGCTCGGGCCCTACGACCTGTGGGCCATCGAATACGCCTACAAGCCGATCGCGGCGGCGCATGAAAAGGCCGAACTCGCCCGCATCGCCGCCCGCAGCAGCGAGCCCGAGCTGGCCTACGCGACCGACGAAGACAACTTCCTCGGCATCGACCCCGACGCCTTGCAGTACGACCTGGGCAGCGATGCCATCGCCTTCGCGCGCAAGCGCCTGGCGATCGCGCGTGACCTGTTCAAGCGCCAGGAATCGCGCGCGCTGCCTCCCGACGAAGACTACGCCACCCTGCGCCGCTCGCTCGACTTCGCGGTGGCCGATGCCGCCACTGCGGTCGGCGTGCTGTCGCGCCAGATCGGCGGCGTGCGCACGCTGCGCGACTACCCCGGCAGCGGGCGCGACCCGCTGCAGCCGGTGCCGGCGCCGGTGCAGCGCGAAGCGCTCGACGTGATGTCACGCAGCCTCTTCGCGGCCGACAGCCTGGTGGTGTCGCCGGCGCTGCAACGACGGCTGGCGCCCGACTTTCAGGAGCGCGGCGAGGCCTTGTACGGCGGCGAAGGGTCGGTGGCCACCGACTTTTCGCTGACGCAGCGTGTGCTCGGCCTGCAGCGTGCGCTGCTCGGCCAGCTGATGAGCGATTCGGTTGCCGCACGCATCATCGACAGCCAGGGCAAGGCGGCCCAGCGCGACGAAGCGTTCCAGTTGTCGGAGTTGTACGGCCGGCTCGAGCGTGACATCTGGAGCGAGCTGAGCGGCGCGGGCGACATCGGTGCGCCGCGCCGCGAACTGCAGCGCGAGTACATCAACCGCGTCTCGGCGATGCTGCTGCGGCCCAGCCCTTCGGGCCGGGCCGATGCACGCAGCCTGCTGCGCTCGAAGGCTCAGGCGCTGTTGCCGCGTTTGCGGCTTGCGTCGCAGCGCAGCGGGCTGAGTGCCGATGCGCGCGCGCATTTGCAGGACAGCGCCGACACCTTGTCGCAAGCGCTGTCGGCGCGTCTGTTGCGTTCGGGTCTCTAGAGCGTGTTCACTGAACCCGCTGAGTGCCCGGCTCGGCGGCGTCGGCGCTGGCCACGGCCGACGCGGCGGGCAGGCGCTTGGCCGTGATCACCACCGTCGGCAGCTGAACCACGGCGTGGGCTTGGGCTGCGGCTCTCGGGGCGCCCGGGCGGTCCATGCCGAACAGCGCCGAGCCGATCGCCAGCGTGCCACCGAGGAGCAGTGCGAAGGTGAGGGCGGCGGTGAAGTAGCGGTCGATCATGGTGGGCTCCTGGGCTGCAGCGGGTGTTGTTTGCTGCGTTGGAGCGAACTTTAGGAGGGCCGTGCTGGTCCCGAAAGCGGCATGCGACGAGCTGCAGCTTTGGCGGCTCGAAGCGCGATTTCGCGCGACGGCCGACGCAGTGAGCCACTCGCTCTCAGCGCCAGAGCCAGGCCGCGCCGCGCACGCCGGACGAGTCGCCGTGCCGGCTTTTCACCAGGCGCGTGCGCACCGCGTCTTTCAGCCCGCCGCTGAACACGAACTCGCCCCACAGGCGTGGCACGTTCACGAGCAAGCGCTCGAGCCCCGAAACACCGCCAGCGAGCACGATCACGTCGGGGTCGAGCAGGTTGATCACGTGCGCCAGGCTGCGCGCCAGGCGCAGCTCATAGCGCTGCAGCGTGGCTTCGCAAGCCGCATCGCCGGCGGCGGCGAGCGCACTGATCTTGCGTGCGTCGAGCGACGCGCCGGTGTGCGCCGCGTGGTCGCGCGCCATGCCCGGCCCGCTGACCCAGGTTTCGATGCAGGCGCGCTGGCCGCAGTAACAGGCTGGGCCGGGCAGTTCCGCCGCGTCGGCCCAGGGCAGCGGGTTGTGGCCCCATTCGCCGGCCAGGCCATTGGGGCCGACCAGCAGCCGGCCGTTGACGACGATGCCTGCGCCCACGCCGGTGCCCAGAATCACCGCGAATGAAACCGGGGCGCCGGCCGCCGCGCCATCGGTCGCTTCTGAAAGGGCCAGGCAGTTGGCGTCGTTGGCCACACGCACGGGGCGGCCGAGCACTTGCGCCAGGTCACGCTCCAGCGGCTCGCCGTTGAGGCAGGTGGAGTTGGCGTTCTTGATGAGCCCGGCGTGTGTCAGCGAGCCCGGCGTGCCGACGCCGACCGAGCAGGGTTCGAGGCCGAGTTCCGCTTCAGCGCGCGCGACCAGCGCCGCCACTGCGTCGAGCGTGGCCCGGTAGTCGCCAGCGGGCGTGGCCACGCGCTCGCGCCACAGGCTGGCACCGTTGGCATCGAGCACCACGGCTTCGATCTTGGTGCCGCCCAGGTCGACGCCGATGGCGGGCAGGGGGGAGTTGGCGGGCGAGGAAGCGGGGGCCATGGGGCGTGCGGTGCGTTGCCGTTGTCTTTGATGCCGGCAAGCGTATCAGCGACGGTCCGGTGCCAAGGCCCTGCATAAAAAAACGCCCGAGGCCCGGAGTCCGGGGGCCTGGGGCGTGTGAGCCGGAGCCGGGTTGCGGCTCGCGGGTAGTCTGTTCGGTCGTGTGGCGTTCGGTTCAGCGCTGGGCCACATCAGAGCGGTGGCCGATGATCGTCACGGTTTCGAGTTGCACCACGCGCACTTGTTTGGCTTGCGGCACGCGGACGATGCTGGGTTGCTGCGCGGCGGTGGCGAAGGTCAACGTGGCGGCGGCGAGAACGGCGAAGGTGGCGGCGAAGGCGGTGAGGCGGCTGATCATGGTGGGCTCCTGGGAAGTTCGTTGTGGGGCTGGCTTGGAACGAACTTTAGGAGCGGCCGGCAGCAGCGCCAAGGCGCTTGCGACAGGCTGCGGCGCAGCGCGGATGAACTGCGGCGTGCGCCGATCAACGGCGTGCACGCGGCGGCCCACACGCGCGCGGCGGTGCGTTTCCCGGCCTCAGATCGGCGCGGTGCGCTGCAGCAGCCAGGCCAGCGCAGCCCCACTCACCAGCGGGCTCAACCGCTCGCGCACGGTCGCGTGGTAGCTGTTCAACCAGTCGATCTCGTCCTGGCGCAGCAGGTCGGGTTCGATGCAGCGGGTGTCGATCGGGCACAGCGTGAGGGTCTCGAATTCGAGGAACTCGCCGAACTCGGTGGCTCCCGCCGGCCCGACAGACGCGGCCGGCACGTTGAGCACCAGGTTCTCGATCCGGATGCCCCAGCGGCCCGGCCGATACAGCCCCGGTTCGATGCTGGTGATCATGCCGGGCTCCATCGCCATGTGCGCATCGGGCACGGTCTTCGAGATGCTCTGCGGGCCTTCGTGCACGTTCAGGAAATAGCCCACGCCGTGGCCGGTGCCGTGGCCGTAGTCCAGGCCGTATTGCCAGAGCGGGGCGCGCGCGATGGCGTCGAGCATCGGCGACAACGTGCCGCGCGGGAAGCGCGTGCGCGACAAGGCCAGCGTGCCTTTGAGCACCAGCGTGTAGTCGCGGCGATGTTCGCCCGTGATCTGCCCGATCGGCCAGACGCGTGTGATGTCGGTCGTGCCGCCGAGATACTGGCCACCCGAGTCGATCAGGAGCAAGCCGCCTTCGCCGGGCAACACTTCGATCACCGCGTGTGATTCGGCGGTGGCGTGGTAGTGCGGCATCGCACCGTTCGGGTTGAACGCGGCGATGGTGTTGAAGCTCAGGCCGACGAAGCCGGGGCGTTTGGCGCGGGCGGCGCTGAGTTTTTCGTCGATGGTGAGTTCGGTGATGGGCTCCGCTCTGGTGTCATCCGCCAAGGCGGCTTCGAACCACGCGTAGAACTCGCACATCGCCGCGCCATCCTGCGCCATCGCTTCACGCACGAAGGCCGCTTCGTCGGCGTTCTTGCGGCTCTTGAAGAGCGTGCTCGGGTTGATCGCTTCGACCACACGCACCGTGGCGTGGCCGCGCAGCCCGAAGGTCACGCGGCGCGGGTCGAGCAGCAACACCGCGTCGGCTGGCAGGGCGGTGAGCGCAGCTGCGGCCTGCGCATACGGAGCGACGTGGATCTTGTCGGCCGCGAGCGTAGCCTGCAGTTCGGCGCTGACCTTGTGATCGGCGACGAAGAGTGTCACGTGGTCGGCTTCGATCAGCGCATGCGCGAGGAACACCGGGTTGAAGCTCACGTCGGCACCGCGCAGGTTGAACAACCAGGCGATGTCGTCGACCGTCGAGATGAAGTGGTGGCTCGCGCCGTGCCGCGCCATTGCTTCGCGCACCTGCGCCAGCTTGGCGGCGCGCGCCAGCGGTGCCTGCGGTGCGAGGTGTTCGTAGACAGCCGCCGTGGGCAGGCCCGGGCGCTCGGGCCAGACTTCCGCGAGCGCGTCGAAATCGGTGCGCAGCGCGACGCCGGCGCGGTCGAGCACGCTCTTGAGCATCTGCGCGGCGGCCAGGCCGAGCACGTTGCCGTCGACACCCACGATCTGGCCGGCCGGCACGTGGCTGGCGATCCAGTCGAGGTGGGCGGTCGAATTGCCGGTCGGGATCTTCACGAGTTCGGTGCCGGTTCCGGCAAGTTCGGCTTCGGCCTGCACCCAGTAGCGGCTGTCGGCGAACACGGCGGCACCACCGAGCGTGACCACCAGGGTGCCCATCGACCCGGTGAAGCCCGACAGCCACTGCCGCCCCTGCCAGCGCTCGGGAAGGTATTCGCTCAGGTGCGGGTCGCTCGACGGCACCAGCACGGCGGCCAGGCCGTGCTTCTTGAGCGCATCACGAACCCGCTCGATGCGCAGGCGGAAGGGGGAGGTGCGGGTGTCCATGAAGGGTGTCCTGTCGATCCGTTGGATGAGATTTTAGGAGTTCGCCACCAGCGGCGCATCGGCCCCACCCAGGCGCCGCCGCACCATCTGGATGTTGCTGCGCAGTGCGTACAGCTCGTCGGCGTAGCTGAGCGGCACGCTGACATCGACAACGCGCGACTCGATCACCTGCAGGTCGTGCAGCAGTTCGGCCGCCGGCCGCTTGTCGACCGCGTCTTCCACTTCGCGCAGTTGCGCGTACCAGCGAAAGATGCGCTTGCGGATGCGGAACTGGTACAGCGGCGGCAGCATGCGCGACAGCGGAATCAGCGCGGCGACGATGGTCACGAGCACCGGCCACATGCGGTCGATCAAATTCGCCAGCCAGAACGGCAGATAGCGCTGCAACACCGGCGTGCCGGTGGCGTAGAAGCGCTCGGCTTCCTTGGCGAGCGGCTCTTCGGTGCCGGCGGCGATCGGCAGTTCGCCCTTGCGTTGGAACCAGCCGGCGCCGCCGTGGATCTGCTGCGCTGCCTGCACGAAGAGCTGGATCAGCGCGGGGTGCGTGCCCTTGCGTGCCAGCAGCGTGGCGGTGGGTGCCACGAGCCGCACGTCTTGCGGCGGCAGGTCGCGCGCCAGGTCGACCACGCCGCGCGGCAGCGTCACCGGCGTCAGGAACGCGAAACGGCGCGAATAGGCGTCGGCCTGGGCGAAGTTGTAGAGCGCGATGCCGGGGGTTTGCAGCAGCATCTGCACCATCAGCGATTCCGGCGCCGAGGCGAACACGAGTGCGTCGGCCTCGCCGGCGAGCAGCGCCACGACGGCCGGGGTTTGCGGCTGGCGCAGCAGCGTGAGCGTGGATTGTTCGATGTTGTTGGCGGCGATCAGCTTGTGCATCAGGTTCGGCACCCCGCTGCCTTCGGCGCCGATGTTCAGGCGCCAGCCCGGCAGTTGCGACAGCGACGAGAGCGTGGGCTTCTTCAGCAGGCGTTGCGCGGCATCGGTGCGGTAGAACAGCCAGACCGGCTCGAAGAACAGGCTGCCGAGCGCCACCAGCGTGCCGTCGTCTTCGGTCTGTAGTTGTTCGTCGGCGCCGCCCTGCACGAATGCGATGTCCACACCCGACGCCGGGTCGCGCAGCAGCTGCAGGTTCTCGGCCGCGCCCTGGGTCGGGCGCAATTCGACTGTGATGCCATAGGGTTTGAGCGCCTGCACGTAACGCTTGCCGAATTCGGCGTAGGCGCCCTGGTCGGCGCCGGTGGCGAGCACCACCTTCTTCGGCGGGTTCGGGTCGAGCATCCAGTACGCCAGCCCGAGCAGCGCGGCCGCGAGCACGATGAACGGCCCGAACGTGACGAGCAGGTCGCGGAACGACAGCAGGGTGTGGCGCAGTTGGTTGGGCATCGGTGGCGCAGGCTCGGGTGAGGCCGCACGATACAGCGCGCCGCGCCTCAAGGCCACGGCGCATTTGCATCACAAGGTATGCTTTTCGGATCGATCCGATGAAGCAACCCCCGAACCCCTGATGCGCCTGCTGCTGGTGGAAGACGACCGCATGATCGGCGAGAGCCTGCGCGGCGCGCTGCGTCTCGAAGGCCACGCGGTCGACTGGGTGCGCGACGTGGCCTCGGCGCAAGGCGTGCTGGCGAGCGAGCGCTTCGACCTCGTGCTGCTCGATCTGGGCCTGCCCCTGACGGCGGCACCTGCCGCCGAAACGCAGCCCGGCGGCGGCCTCGGTGTTCTGCAGTCGCTGCGGGCGCGGCAGGACGCCACGCCGGTGATCGTGCTCACCGCGCGTGACGGGCCGGGCGACAAGGTGGCCGGGCTCGACGCCGGCGCAGACGATTACCTCGTCAAGCCGTTCGACCTGGATGAGTTGGGCGCGCGCATCCGCGCCGTGCTGCGCCGCCACAGCGGCCGGGCCGAACCGGCGCTCGCGTTCGGTGGTGTCACGCTCGACCCGGCGACGCGCCAGGTCACGAAGGACGGCGTGGCCGTGCTGCTCTCGGCACGCGAGTTCGCCGTGCTCGAAGCGCTGATGCAACGCCCGGGCGCGTTGCTCTCGCGCGCGCAGCTCGAAGACCGGCTCTACGGCTGGGGCGAAGAGATCGAGAGCAACGCGGTCTCGGTCTACATCCACCAGCTGCGCCGCAAGCTCGGTGCCGATTTCATCCAGAACGTGCGTGGCGTGGGTTACTTCGTCGGCAGCAAGCCCGCATGAATTCCATTCGTGTGCGATTGCTGCTGTCGCTGCTGGCAATGCTCGCCGCGGCCGCGCTCGTGATGGGCTGGTTCACCTACCGCAACGTGCTGACCGAAACCGAAGCGCTGTTCGACTACCAATTGCGCCAGATGGCCTTGTCGCTGCGCGACCAGGGCGAGATCGCCCCCGGCCAGGCCAGCGCGCTGGCCGACGAGCAGCTCGACTTCGTGGTGCAGATCTGGACCGTCGACGGCCGCAGCATTTATGCGTCGCGCGAGCACAGCACCTTGCCCGAACGTGCGCTGCTCGGGCTGGCCGACATCAGCGTGCAGGGCAAGACCTGGCGCACCTTCGGCGTGGCCACGCCGACGCGCGTGATCCAGGTGGCGCAGCCGCGGCAGATTCGCCAGCGGCTCGCGGCCGACGCGGCGCTGCGCAGCGTGGCGCCACTGCTCTACATCGCGCCGCTGCTGGCGCTGGTGATCTGGTGGCTGGCGGCGCTCACGCTCGCGCCGCTGCGCCGTGTGGCGGCCGATGTGCGCGAGCGCGACGAACACTCCTTGCAGCCGCTGCCCGGCGAAGGCCTGCCCGACGAAGTGGCGCCGCTGGTGCAGGCGCTCAACGCGCTGCTGCAACGCCTGGGCGTGTCGCTGAACACGCAGCGCGCGTTCGTTGCCGATGCCGCGCACGAGCTGCGTTCGCCGCTCACGGTGCTGAAGCTGCAACTGCAGTTGCTGCAGCGTGCGCCCGATGAAGCGGCACGCACGGCGGCGATCGCCGCGCTCGGCGATGGCATCACGCGCGCCGCGCGGCTGGTGGAACAACTGCTGGCGCTGGCGCGCAGCGAACCCGGTGCGCCGGTGCCGGCCAGCGCCCGAGTCGACCTGAGCGAACTGGTGCGCCAGGCCGTGGCCGACACGCTGCCGCTGGCGCAATCACGCGGCACGACGCTGGCCTTGTTCGCCGACGCGCCGGTGCCCGTGAACGGCGACGCCGCCGCGCTGGCCGCGCTGGTCCGCAACCTGGCCGACAACGCAGTGCGCTATTCGCCGCCCGGCGCGCAGGTCGAGCTTCACGTATCGACCGACGCAGGCATGCCGACACTGCAGGTCGACGACAACGGCCCGGGCATCCCGCCCGAAGACCACGAGCGCGTCTTCGACCGCTTCTACCGCCGCGCAAGCGGCGACGAGCCGGGTTCGGGCCTGGGCCTGGCGATCGTGCGCAGCGTGGCCCAGCAGCACGGTGCGCGCGTGGCGCTGGCGCCTTCCAAGCTCGGTGGCTTGCAAGTGACGGTCCGTTTTCCCAGCGCGGCCTAACCTTGGCTTAACCGGGCGCTAACCGAACCCTAACCGGCAGCTCCTATCTTCTGTCGCATGCGGAAATCTTCCGCACTGCCCACAGACGAAGGAGTTGCCATGAAGCTCAAACCCCTCAGTGCCGCCTTGCTCGCGGTCGGCGCCTTGACGGTTGCGACCGCCGGCGCCATCGACATGCCCGGCTGGTTGAAAGGCAAGCCTGCGGCCAGCGCGCCGCAAGCGGTTGCGCCTGCCAAAGCGAACGCGCCCGATACCGCCCCGCCCGCACCGGTGCCGATGTTGGCCGCGCAAGGCGTGCCGAACTACCGCGCCATCGTCAAACAGGCCGGCCCGGCCGTGGTCGGCGTCACCGTGGCCGGCATGCACAAGACTTCCGCCGAAGAGCAGGGCCTGCCGCCCGGCATCGAGAACGACCCGTTCTTCAAGTTCTTCCGCGGCATGCCCGGCTTCCAGGGGCGCGGCCAGCAGGGCGGGCAGGTGCCGTTCAAGGGCATGGGCTCGGGATTCATCATCAGCAGCGACGGCCTGATCCTGACCAACGCGCACGTGGTGCGCGAAGCGAAGGAAGTGACCGTGAAGCTCAGCGACCGGCGCGAGTTTTCCGCCAAGGTGCTGGGGTCGGACGCCACCACCGACATCGCCGTGCTGCGCATCAACGCGACCGGCCTGCCCGTGGTGCGCCTCGGCGACGCACGCCAGCTCGAAGTGGGCGACCCGGTGCTCGCGATCGGCGCGCCGTATGGGCTGGAGCAGACGGCCACGCAAGGCATCGTCAGCGCCAAGGGGCGTTCGCTGCCGGGTGATGCGGTCGTGCCTTTCATCCAGACCGATGCGGCCGTGAACCCGGGCAACTCGGGCGGGCCGCTGTTCGACGGCAGTGGCGCCGTGGTCGGCATCAACGCGCAGATCTATTCGCAGAGCGGCGGCTTCCAGGGCCTGAGCTTTTCGATCCCGATCAACGTGGCGCTGAAGGTGAAAGACCAGATCGTCGCGACCGGCAAGGCCACACATGCCCGCCTGGGCGTGACGGTGCAAGACCTGAACCAGGCGCTCGCGGAATCGTTCGGTTTGAAGAAGCCCGACGGCGCGTTGATCGCCAACGTGGCGCCGAACAGCGCGGCCGCGGCGGCCGGGTTGAAGCCCGGTGACGTGGTGACCGAAGTGAACGGCGAACCCGTCGTGCGCTCGGGCGCGTTGTCGAGCCTGATCGGCCTGGCGGCACCCGGCGACAAGGTCAAGCTGACCGTGTGGCGCGACAAGACGCCGCGCGAGATCGAAGCCAAGCTGCAAGCGACCGACGCCGGTGCCACGCAGGTGGCCGAGGCCGACGGCACGGTGCCGCAGGGCCAGCTCGGCCTGTCGTTGCGCGCGCTGACGCGTGAAGAGCGCAGACAGTCGCAGATCGAACAAGGCCTGGTGGTCGAAGGCGTGGCGGGCCCGGCGGCGAAGGCCGGCATCGAAGAGGGCGACGTGCTGCTCGCGATCAACGGCAAGCCGGTGCAGTCGATCGATCAGGTCAAGGCCGTGATGAGCGCCAAGCCGAAGAGCGTGGCGCTGCTGGTGCAGCGCGACGGCGAGAAGATTTTCGTGCCGGTCAATCTGGGGTGACGACACGGCGGCCCGCGCTGCACAGTGCACGCGGGCCGCAAATGCCCAGAGAAAAGGAGTTCGAAAATGAAGAAGTTCTTGCAACGTGCAGGTGTGTCTTTCGCGGGCGTTCTCGCGGCCGCGGTGTCACTGGGTGCGATGGCCGACGAACCTTCGCAGCTGCCTCGGGAGCGCAGCGTCGGCATCGTGTCCTTCGTATCGGGCGGCGTCGACATCGACGAAGCGCACCGCTTCGAGGCCGAATTCAAGCGCTTCCCGCTGGCGATCGAGTTGTTCGAGAAAGAAGGTGCGCGCGAGGTGTTCACCGCTTCAGCGCATGTCGTGATCACCGACCGGCACGGCGAACGTGTGTTCGACCAAGTAGCCGACGGCCCCTTCGTGCTGCTGCGCCTGCCCGCCGGTGACTATCGCGTCGAAGCAAGCCTGGCCGGCCACAGCTTGGCCGCTCACCCGGTGCACGTGACAGCGAGCGGGCACGCCCGTACGACCTTCGTGTGGCCGGAGAGTACGGGGTGATGAGCGCCGGTTGATGTCTCGGGGCGGGTGCATGGGCGTGCTTCAAGGGTCCGTGCGCATCCGCGGAGTCTGCTGATAGAGTGCCTGCGACGCGCAGCGTGGCTGCCCGCAGGGAGAAGTCTTGAACACCGTTCAATCGATGCGGGCGCTGCTGCTCTGGCTTGCGCTGCTGTGCGGCGCGGCACACGCTCAATTCACCGGGTTCCCGGGCACCACAGTGCGCTTCGCCAGCGTCGCACAAGGCCGTTCGGTGCTCGGCACGGTGGACGAGTGGATGCCGTTGACGAGCGAACTGCAACGCGCCTCCACGCTCGGGCGCACGCCGCCGGTGAGCGTCGAGGAATTTCGCGCCTTCAGCGCTGAGGCGGTACTGCCCTGGACTGAGGCGCAGCAGGTGCGCTGGCGCAAGGCGCTGCAGCGGCTCGCGCCGAAGTTCGCTGCGCTGCGGGTGCCCCTGCCACCCGAGGTGCTGCTGATCAGCACCGACGGGCGTGACGCGTTCGGGAACCCCTACACGCGCGGCCACGCGGTGGTGCTGCCGCTGGCTGCTTTGCCCGACAAGGCCGAGGCCGACGTGTACATCCTCGCGCACGAGTTGTTCCATGTGGTCTCGCGCCACACGCTGGCGCTCGCGACGCGCCTGTACACGACGATCGGCTTCGAGAGTGCGGCGCCGCTGCAGTGGCCCGGGGCGTGGTTGCCGCAGCGCATCGCCAACCCCGACGCGCCTTTCGACCAGCATCTGATGCGCACCACCGTCGAAGGACGCGCAGTGGCGTTGATGCCGCTGCTGATGGCGGAGCGCGCTGATCTAAAAGCGGGTGAATCGTTCTTCAGCGTGATGGAAGTGCGCTTGCTCGAAGTGACACCGGGCGATGCGACACGGCCGACCGTGCCCGTCATGAGTGGCGGCCAGCCGGTCTGGCACACGCCCGAACAGGCGCCCGACTACCTGGCCCGGCTCGGCGGCAACACCAGCTACATCCTGCACCCCGAAGAGACGATGGCCGACAACTTCGCGTTCGTGGCGGCCGGCTGGCCGGCACGCAACAGCGAACTGCTCGCGCAGATCGAAGCGGTGTTGCGCGCGCCGTCGCGCTGACGAAGCTTCAGAGGTCGGTGCGCAACTTCCAGATCTCAGGAAACAGCACCACATCGAGCATCTTGCGCAGGTAGCCCACGCCCGAAGTGCCGCCGGTGCCGCGCTTGAAGCCGATCACGCGCTCGACGGTCGTCACGTGGCGGAAGCGCCAGAGGCGGAAGGTGTCTTCGAGGTCGGTGAGTTCTTCGCCGAGCTGGTACAGGTCCCAATACGCTTTCGGGTCGCGGTAGACCACGAGCCAGGCTTGTTCGACGGCGTCGTTCGCTTCGTGGGCCTGGGTCCAGTCGCGCTCCAGGCAGCTGGCCGGCACGGCGAGGCCGCGGCGTGCGAGCAGGCGCAGCGATTCGTCGTAGAGCGACGGCGCGCGCCACACCGCTTCCACGCGCGCCAAAATTTCTGGCCGGTGCGCGTGCGGCTTCAACATGGCCGCGTTCTTGTTGCCGAGCATGAACTCGATGCAGCGGTACTGCCAGCTCTGGAAGCCGCTGCTGTTCGACAGGTAGGGGCGGATGGCCGAGTACTCGGGCGGTGTCATCGTCGCGAGCACGTCCCAGGCGTGCACGAGCTGCTCCATGATCTTGCTGACGCGCGCGAGCATCTTGAAGGCGCTGCCGAGCTCGTCGTTCGCCACGCACTGCACGGCGGCGCCCAGCTCGTGCAGCAGCAGCTTCATCCACAGCTCGCTGGTCTGGTGCTGCACGATGAAGAGCATCTCGTCGTGCGCCGGCGAGCGCGGGTGCTGCGCATGCAGGATGTCGTCCAGGTGCAGGTAGTCGCTGTAGCTCATGTCCTTCGAGAAGTCGAGCTGCGCGCCTTCCTCGGCGACGATTTTTTCGGTGGGGCTGGGGTGGGTCATGGCAGGCCTCAGGTGACGGCGGCGCGCTGGTTGAAGCGCGCTTCGCGCCATTCGCCGCTGGCCAGCACCTGGCGCAGGTGTTCGACCGCGTCCCACACTTCGACGAAGCGGGTGTAGAGCGGTGTGAAGCCGAAGCGCAGCAGGTGCGACGACTCGGCGGCCGCGCCCGTCTCGCCAGCGCGGAAGTCTCCGATCACGCCGCGGTTGATGAGCGCCTGCATGATCGCGTAGCCTTGTTCGTGCGCGAAGCTGACCTGGCTGCCACGCTGCGCCGGTTCGCGTGGCGTGACGAGCGTGAGGCCGTGGTCTGCGCAACGCGTTTCGATCAGTTCGGTGAACAGTCTCGTGAGCGCGATCGACTTCTGGCGCAACGCGCCCATGCCACCGTGCGCTTCGGCCTTCAGGAACACATCGACCCCGTAGTCGAGCGCACTCATCGACAGCACCGGCGGCGTGCCGCAGGCAAAGCGCTGAATGCCGAGCGCGGGCCGGTAGTCGGGCGTGAATTCGAACGGCGCCGCGTGGCCGAACCAGCCCGACAAGGGCTGGCGCAGTTGATCACGGTCCATGCGCGCGGTGTGGTGCGGGTGGGCCCACACGAAGGCCGGCGCGCCGGGACCGCCGTTCAGGTACTTGTAGCCGCAGCCCACCGCGAAATCGGCGTCGGCCAGCTTCAGGTCGACCGGCACCGCGCCGGCCGAGTGCGCCAGGTCCCACAGCACGAGTGCGCCGGCGGCATGGGCATCATGCGTCACCTGCGCCATGTCGTGCATGCGGCCGCTGCGGTAGTTGACGTGCGTGAGCATCAACACGGCGAGCTGCTCGTTCAGGTGCGCGGCCAGGTCTTCGGCCTCGATCAGTTTCAGCTCGAAGCCGTGGATGCGCGCCACGCTCTCGGCGATGTAAAGGTCGGTCGGAAAGTTGCTGCGCTCGGAAACGATGAGCCGGCGCTGCGGGGTATCGGCCTTCACCAACTCGACCGCAGCGCAGAGCGCCTTGTAGAGGTTCACCGAGGTCGAGTCACCGACGATCAACTCATTCTCGCCGGCACCGACCAGCCACCCGATCTTGTTGCCGACGCGCTGGGGCAGATCGACCCAGCCGGCCGTGTTCCAACTGCGGATCAGGTCGCGGCCCCATTCTTCCTGCACGACTTTCGCGATGCGTGCCGGCGTGGCTTTGGGCAACACACCGAGCGAATTGCCGTCGAGGTAGATCACGCCCTCGGGCAGCAGGAATTCATCGCGCAGTGCGGCGAGGGGATCGCGGGCGTCGAGGTCGATGCAGGTTTGGCGGGTGCTTGTCATCACAGTTCTCGCAAGACCGCACGCACGGGGGAGGCGTCGGCGGTCGTCAGTTTCAGGGGCAGGGCGATCAACTCGTAGTCACCGGCGGGAACGTCGTCGAGCACCAGGTTTTCGAGCACGCGCACGTTGTGCTTCAGCAGTTGCTGGTGGCTGTCGAGCGTCTTGCTGTCGGCCGGGTCGACCGACTGGCTGTCGATGCCGACGAGCAAGATGCCGAGCGATGCGAGCCAGGCGATCGTCTCGGGCGCGAAGGCGGCGAACTCGGGCGACCAGGCGGTCGGTGCTTTGGTGCAGGTGCGCACCAGCACACGAGGTGGCAGGCTGTTGCCGACAAATGCGCGCAGGTGCTCGGGCCTGACCAGCGCGCCACAGCCGATCGCGTGCATCACGCGGCAGGGGCCGAGGTAGGGCGTGAGGTCGACCTCTCCGATGGTCGGCGCGCCGGGCCCGTAGTGCAGCGGCGCGTCGGCGTGCGCGCCTATGTGCGGCGACATCGTGATCGCGCTCAGGTTGACCGGGCAGCCGGGGCCGATTTCAGCCGTCCACTGCTGCCAGTAGCCGGTGTCGCCGGGGAACAGCGGCGAATCGGCAGCGATCGGTGGCGAGATGTCCCAGAGTTTTTTCATGGCGGTGCAAAGGTAGCACCGGCAAATCGGGCGTGGTGTCGGTTTTTTCGGACACCGACCCAAGAGCGTCGTCAGCTGCCCTCTGCCTTCGCCGCCGCCGCGCGAACCACCGTGACCGTGCAGTCGGCCTCGGCCGCAACCCGCGCCGACACACTGCCGAGGTATCGCCGCAAGCCGCCGCTGCTGCGCGCGCCCATCACGATGTGATCGACCTGGTTCTTGCGTGCGTAGTCGATGAGCGCGCCCGCCGCGTCGGGCGCTTCGAGCACATGAAAGGTGACGCGGCCGTCGTGCGCCGCGCGCCCCGCCGCGGGCGCCTGCTGCACCGGCCGCGCCCAGTGTTTCAGCTGCACGAGCAGGTTGACGTGTTTGCTGCTGCCGTCCTTCTCGACCAGCTCGTCCATGCCGATGCGGTTGGTCTTCATCACCGCCACACAGGCGAGGCGCGCTGCGGGCTCGGTGTGCAGCAGGCGTTGCACCGCGGTGCGCACGGCCTCGAGCAGGTGCGGCTCGGCACCGGCCACGTCGACGGCGGCCATCAGGATCGGGCTGCGCGCGGTCTGAGTAACGGCACTCGCATCGGCGGCCGGCTCGGCGCCCATCGCCGTGAACCAGCGCCGCGCGGTCTGCAGGCTGCCATTGCGTGCCTGGCGCGTGGCCCGCTCGGTCAGCACCACCTGCTCGGGGTGCTGCAGGTCGAAGCCGAGCTGGGCCGCGCTCTGGTGGCGCAGCGCGGGTTTGACTTCAAGACAGCGCAGGATGATTTCCTGCAGCCATGGCGGGCAATCGGCGCGCAGCGCGCGTGGCGGCACCGGGTCGCGGTACAGGCGCTGGCGCAAGCCGCGCACGCTGGTCGGTGCGCCGAAGGGGCGGGCGCCGGTCGCCAGGTGGTAGAGCATCACGCCGAGTGCGAACAGGTCGCTGCGCGGGTCGTTGCGCACGAACTGCACCTGCTCGGGCGACATGTAGGGGCCGGTGCCCATCGGCAGTTCGAACTCTTCTTCGAGCAGGTCGGGCAGGTGGTCGTGGCGCGACAGTCCGAAGTCGAGCAGCACCGCGTCGCCGTACGTTTCACCGGGCACCGGGCGGAACATGATGTTGCTCGGTTTCACGTCGAGGTGAACCACGTGCTGGCGGTGCAGGTCGTGCAAGGCGGCGGCGACCTTCGCGCCGATCTGCACCACCTCGTCGATCGGGATCGGCGCGGCGTCGAAGCGGGCCTTCAGCGACGTGCCTTCGATGCGCTCCATCACGATGTAGGGCTGGCGCGTGAAGTCGCCGCTCGCAACGAAGCGCGGCACGTGCACGCCGGCCAGCGAAGGCATGATCATCTGCTCGACCTCGAAGCCGACTATGGTGGCCGGGTCGTCGCCGCCCTTGATGCGCGGCACCTTCATGATCAGCGGCAGCGGGTCGTCGGAGCCCACGCGCGTCACGCGCCAGAGTTGCGCCATGCCACCCTGGTGGGTGCGTTCCTCGAGCCGGAAACCGTCGATCACCTGGCCGGCTTCGAGCGGCAGCTTGGGCGTGGCCTCGCCTTCCGCGGTGGCGCCTTCAGTGGCCATCGATCAGGCGCTGCGCCAACGATTCCGGCAGGCCGGCGGCGCGCACCTTGGCCGCGGCGGCCTCAGCGTCATAAGGCACGCGGTGGAACGTGAGGTTGGCCGAGGTGGTGTCGAAACTGGCATAACAGGCCGCGGGGTCGCCGTCGCGCGGCTGGCCGGCCGAGCCCGGAATGGCCAGCCAGCGCCGCTGCGGCGACAGCGGGATTGGCACGCCGGGCGTCGGCTCGAACGCGCCGGCCTTGCCGGTGGCCGTCATGTGATACAGCCGGGGTTCGTGCACGTGGCCGCAGAAGGTGAAGCGCCGGTCGCTTGCCTGCAGGCTGCGCACAGCATCGGCCTGGCCGACGACGTAGCCCCATTCGGTCGGAGCATAGGCGTTGGCGTGCACGAAGAGCATGTCGCCGTCGATCGCCGACATCGGCAAGGTCGACAGGAAACCGAGCTGCTCGGCCGAGAGCTGCGCGCGGGTCCAGTCGACCACGCGGCGCGCCTCGGCAACCATGCTCGGGCGCGGCCCTTGCACCACCGCTTCGTCGTGGTTGCCCATCACGGTGATCGCGCCGCGCGCCGCGTGCTCGCGCACCATGTCGACCACCCAGCCGGGATCGGCGCCGTAGCCGACGAAGTCGCCGAGGAACGCAAAACGCTCGGCGCCGCGGGCTTCGGCGTGGGCCATCACGGCACTGACCGCTTCGCGATTGGCGTGCAGGTCGGTGACGAGGGCGAGCTTCATGCCACTCAGCCGATGCGACCGAGCAGCAGATATTCCATCAAGGCCTTCTGCATGTGCATGCGGTTCTCGGCTTCGTCCCACACGACCGACTGCGGCCCGTCGATCACCTTGGCTTCGACTTCTTCGCCGCGGTGCGCCGGCAGGCAGTGCATGAAGAGGGCGTCGGGCTGCGCGGCGGCCATCATCGGGCGGTCGACGCACCAGTCGGCGAAGGCCTTCTTTCGCGCTTCGTTCTCGGCTTCGTAACCCATGCTCGTCCACACGTCGGTGGTCACGAGGTGGGCGCCGCGGCAGGCGTCGAGCGGGTGCTTGAACACCTTCACGCAGCCGGTGTTGCTCACGCCGGCGACCTTGGCGTCGATCTCGTAGCCGGTGGGCGTGCTCACGTGCAGCGTGAAGCCGAGCGTGTCGGCGGCCTGCAGCCAGGTGTTTGCCATGTTGTTGCCGTCGCCGACCCAGGCCACGACCTTGCCTTTGATGTCACCACGCTGCTCGATGTAGGTGAACACGTCGGCGATGATCTGGCACGGGTGGTACTCGTTGGTCAGGCCGTTGATCACCGGCACGCGCGAGTTGGCCGCGAAGGCTTCGAGCTTCTTCTGCTCGTAGGTGCGGATCATCACGATGTCGACCATGCGGCTGATCACACGCGCGCTGTCTTCGATCGGTTCGGCGCGGCCGAGCTGGCTGTCGCCGGTGGTCAGGTTCACGACCGAGCCGCCCATCTGGTACATGCCGGCCTCGAAGCTCACGCGGGTGCGTGTGCTGGCCTTCTCGAAGATCATCGCCAGCGTGCGGTCGACCAGCGGCGTGTACTTCTCGTAGTTCTTGAAGCGCTTCTTGATCGTGGCGGCGCGCTCGAAGAGATACGTGTATTCCTCGGCGCGCAGGTCCTTGAACTGAAGGTAGTGCTTGATCAGGCTCATACCGGGTTTCATCACGATGCTTCGGAGAGGAAGGCCTTGATCAGCGGGCACAGGATCGCAACGATCTGCGCTGCTTCGTCGGCACTCAGGATCAGCGGCGGCACGAGGCGGATCACGCGGTCGGCCGTCACGCTGAGCATCAGGCCGGCCTTCGCCGCGCGGCCGAGGATGTCGCCGCACGGGCGGTCGAGCACGATGCCGAGCATCAGGCCCTGGCCGCGCACCTCGACCACGCCGTTCACGCCTTTGAGCTCGCGCTCGAGGCCCGACCTGAGCAGGGCGCCGACGGCCGCGGCGTTGGCGAGCAGGCCGTCTTCTTCCATGATGCGGATGGTTTCCACGCCGGCGCGCATCGCCAGCGGGTTGCCGCCGAAGGTGGTGCCGTGGTTGCCGGGGCCGAACAGGTTCGCGGCCTTCGGGCCGCAGACAACGGCACCGACCGGCACGCCCGAGCCCAGGCCCTTGGCCAGCGGCATCACGTCGGGCTTGATGCCGGCCCACTGGTGCGCGAACCACTTGCCGGTGCGGCCCATGCCGCATTGCACTTCGTCGAGCATCAGCAGCCAGTCGTTCTCGTCGCAGACGCGGCGCACGTCGCGTAGGTACTCGACGGTCGCCGGGTTGATGCCACCTTCACCCTGGATCACTTCGAGGAACACCGCGACCACGTTCTTGTGGGTGTTGGCGACTTCCTCGATGGCGGCCACGTCGTTCAGCGGCACGCGCACGAAGCCTTCCACCAGCGGCCCGAAACCGGCCTGCACCTTCGGGTTGCCGGTGGCCGAGAGCGTGGCGATCGAGCGGCCGTGGAACGCGGCTTCGTAGACGACGATCTCGGGGCGGTCGATGCCCTTGTCATGCCCGAACTTGCGTGCGAGCTTGAGCGCGCATTCGTTGGCTTCGAGGCCGGTCGAGCAGAAGAACACGTTGCTCAGGCCCGAGAGTTCGCACAGCTTGGCGGCGAGCTGCTCCTGCAGCGGCACGAGGTAGTAGTTCGAGCTGTGGATCAGCTTGCCGATCTGCTCTTGCAGCGCCGGCACCAGCTTGGGGTGGGCGTGGCCGAGCGTGTTGACGGCGATGCCGCCCAGGCCGTCGAGGTACTTCTTGCCGTCGGTGTCCCAGACCCAGCAGCCTCGGCCATGCGAGAGCGCCAGCGGCAGGCGGCCGTAGGTGTGCATCACATGGGGTTCGGGCGAGGCGGGCAGCTTGTCCGGGGCGTTCATGGCATGGGCTCCAAAAAGAGGGAAACGCGTCAGGAAAGAAAAGGGGCGAGAGTGCTCGAAAGTCACGTCCCGCCCGAAGCGAATTCTAAAGCGCGGCCGTGCACGGGCGATGACAGCGTGATGCACCACCCGATCGTCGGCACGGATCGTGCTGCACTGCAACACATTCACGGCACAATGGCGCCTGCCTCACGACGGCAGCTCATGACCGATGGCCCTGCATGGCCTTCCAGCAGCGGCCGCACCGAACCGATGACCAGCCCCAAGCCACGCGAGTTTTTCATTCAAGGTGTCACCCTCGACGGTCACACCTTCCGCCCGAGCGACTGGGCCGAGCGGTTGGCCGGCGCCATGTCGTGCTTCCGGCCCGACGGCGTGCAGGGCGGCATCGGCGCCTACATCGGCTATTCGCCGCTGTGCGTGCCGCGTCTCATCAATGGCATCAAGTACGTGATCGTCAGCGAAGCGCTCAAAGACGTGGAGCCGATGGCCTGGGACTTCGTGATGAACTTCGCCCGCGACAACAAGCTGCAGCTTGCCGAGGCCTGCCTCGTGCCCGACGCGCCGAAGCGCGGATAGATCTTCGCCCGGGCGTGAGCGTCGACGCGTCTCGAGCGGGTCGGCGCGTTTGTCGGGCGGGTCCGACACGAAGTCGGCGCCGAGGCCGACGCTGCGCGCAAAGACGCCTTTTATGCTTGTGCAACAGCCGCCCAGCCACTGCACCAAGCGAATTTCCATGCCCATCGAATCCACCGCATCGGACAGGCCAGTCGCGATCGCCCGCGGCCGGGCAAGGTGAAAAGCCCGAATGGCCTTGTCGTCACCCACCCGGAGCGGGTGATCGACCCCAGCACCGGCACCCGGAAGATCGATCTCGTCCGTTACTACGAACTGGTCGGCGAACTGATGATGGCCCACCTGAAAGGCCGGCCGGTCGCGCTGGTTCGGGCGCCCGCCGGGGTGGGGGGCGAACTCTTCTTTCAGAAGCACGCCGAAACCGAGCGGCTGCCCGGGGTTCGCCAACTCGACCCGGCGCTGGACACCGACCATCCCCCATTCATCGAGGTGGCGAACAAGCAGGGGCTGCTCTCGGCAGCGCAGTGGAACGTCATCGAGTTCCATACGATGAGCACGGGAACGAAGTCTCTCGAGCGTCCGGACCGCATGGTGTTCGATCTTGACCCCGGCAAGGGGGTTGCCTGGGCCGAGGTGCAGGAGGCCGCGCAGATTCTGGGGTCGTTCCTTACTCGACTCGGGCTGACCTCGTTTCTGAAGACCAGCGGCGGCAAAGGGCTGCACATCGTCGTTCCTGTGCGCAAGCTGCACGACTGGGACACCGTCAAAGGGTTCGCGCAGGCCATCGTGTTGCACATGGCCAAGACGGTGCCGCAACGCTTCGTGGCGAAGAGCGGCCCGAAGAACCGCGTCGGCAAGATCTTCATCGACTACCTCAGGAATGGATTGGGGGCGACGACGGTCTGCGCGTGGTCGGCCCGGGCACGCCCCGGCCTCGGCATTTCGGTCCCGGTGGCGTGGAGCGAACTGCCGGAATTGCGAGGCGGCGACCACTGGACCGTGGAGTCGATCCACGAACGCCTGGCCGTGGGCAACACACCCTGGGAAGGCTACGCGCGGTCGGCGCGCAGCCTGAAGTCGGCGATGGTTGCGCGAGGGGTCGGGCCCACCCGGCCCGGCCGCGCGCCGAACAAGGAGTTGTCATGGCCCGCGTGATCTGGAAAGGCGCCATCACCTTCGGCCTCGTGCATGTGCCCGTGGCGCTTTGCCCGGCGTCGAAGGAAATCGGCATCGACTTCGACTGGCTCGACAAGCGCTCGATGGACCCGGTGGGCTACAAGCGGGTGAACAAGCGAACCGGCAAGGAGATTCAGGGCGCCAACATCGTCAAAGGCATCAAGCAGGACGGTGGTGACTATGTGATCCTGAGCGAAGAACAGATCAAGGCGGCGTACCCGAAGGCGACGCAGACGATAGAGATCGAGTCTTTCGTGCAAGCCAGCGAGATCCCGTTCATCCTGCTCGAGACGCCCTACTACCTGGAGCCGACGGGCAAGGGCGAGAAGGTCTATGCGCTGCTTCGCGAGGCCATGCTCGAGGCCGGCGTGATCGGCATCGCGCGGGTGGTGATTCACACGAAGGAACACCTGGCCGCGCTGATTCCGTCGGGCGCTGCGCTGGTGCTGAACACGATCCGATGGGCGAGCGAAATTCATCCTGTCGACGACCTGACACTTCCTGGCGAGGGCAAGAAGGCGGCGGGTTTGAAGCCTGCCGAGCTGAAGATGGCCGCGCAACTGATCGGCGACATGACCAGCGCGTGGAAGTCCGAGGACTACACCGACAGGTTCAGCGCGGCGGTGCATGCGCTGGTCAACAAGAAGGTGGCCGCCGGCGAGACCGAGACGGTGACGCCCGTGGAGGACGCGGCATTCGACGCCGAACCGTCCAACGTGGTCGACTTGACGGAACTGCTCGCGAAGAGCCTGGGCAAACGCAAGCCGCACGCGTCGAAAGGGCCCCGCAAGGCAGCGGCCCGCAAGCGCGCTTGATGGCTGGCGGGGTACGTGCATCCATCTGCGCCAGCTCGGAATGGACGTGCTCCAATGGGGCAGACCGAGTGCACATCAAGGGAAACGACATGAACATCCTGTTGGTCGAAGACGATGAGCTGATCCGCTACGCTGCGCAAGAGTTCATGCGCGAACGTGGCCACAGCGTCACGGTCGCCGCCAACGCCGAGGGCGCGATGGAGATTCTTCGCCGCTCGCCGGCAGACGTTCTGGTCACTGACGTCGGGCTCCCCGGGATGTCCGGAGATGTGTTCGCGGCCGAAGCGCGCGCGCTGCAGCCGTCGCTTCGGATCGTCTTCGCCACCGGGCTGGACCGGATTTCGGATCCCCGAGACGGCGCCGGACCGGTGGTGCTGCGCAAGCCCTACGACGCGGATGCGTTGGAGGCCGCCCTCAAGGCCGCCCGATAAGCCCATCGGGTGGTGTGGATGAGCGCGGGGCCCGCTGGTCCGCGGCTCAAGGAGTGTCGAAGGTGAACCAGTCGGACGGTTTCAAGGCGAAGTTGACCAGCGAGGCGCGCTACCAGTTGCTGGTCGATGCCGTCACGGACTATGCGATCTACATGCTGGACGCCGAGGGCTATGTGGTCAGCTGGAACTCTGGCGCGCAGCGCCTCAAGGGCTACAGCGCACCGGAGATCGTCGGCTGCCACTTCTCACAGTTCTATCCGGAAGCCGACGTGCGCGCCGGCATGCCCGCGCGCACGCTGGCGACCGCGGCACACGAGGGAAGATTCGAAGCCGAAGGTTGGCGCGTGCGAAAGGGTGGCGAGCGATTCTGGGCGCATGTCGTCGTGGATCCGGTTCGCGCACCCACGGGCGAGCTCATAGGCTTCGCGAAAGTCACCCGAGACCTGACCGAACGGCGCAAGGCCGAGGAGTCCTTGCACCGAAGCGAAGAACAGTTCAGGCTGCTCGTTCAAGGCGTGACCGACTACGCCATCTACCTGCTCGACCCCGATGGCATCGTGACGAACTGGAATGTCGGGGCGCAGCGAATCAAGGGTTACTCGCCGGAAGAGATCATCGGCAGTCATTTCTCGCGCTTCTATCGCCCCGAAGACCGCGAACGCGGGCAACCACAAGCGGCTCTGGCCACTGCAATCCGCGACGGTCGATTCGAGAGCGAGGGGTGGCGCGTGCGCAAGGATGGCAGCCACTTCTGGGCCAATGCCATCATCGATCCGATCCGCGATGACGAGGGGCGAATTGTCGGCTTCGCCAAAGTCACGCGCGACGTCACCGAGCGGCACAACAACCAGCTGGCCCTGGAGCGCGCGCGCGAGGCCCTGTTCCAGTCACAGAAGCTCGAAGCCGTCGGCCGATTGACCGGTGGCGTGGCGCACGACTTCAACAACTTGTTGATGGTGGTTCTGAGCAGCCTGGAGCTGCTGCGCAGGCGCGTCCCGGACGACGAATCACTGAAGCGGCTCATCGACAACGCGGCTCAGGGCGCCAAGCGTGGGGTCACGCTCACCCAACGGATGCTGGCCTTCGCACGGCGCCAGGAACTCAAACCGGTCGCGGTCGATGTTCGTTCGCTGATCGAAGGGATGAAGGACCTGATCGAGCGCTCGGTCGATCCGACGATCGAGGTCTCGCTCGATCTCCCGGCGGAACTGTGCCCGGTCCTGATCGATGAAAACCAGCTGGAACTCGCGATCCTGAACCTGGTCGTGAACGCGCGCGACGCCATGCCTGAAGGCGGCACCGTGAGGATCACGGCGCGGCGCGAAACGGTCGGCGACCGTGCCGGAGACCTTGCCCCCGGCTCCTACATCTGCCTTGCCATCATCGACAGCGGCTGTGGCATGAGCTCGGAGACACTTGCCCGCGCGACCGAGCCCTTCTTCACGACCAAGGGGTCGGGCAAGGGCACGGGTCTCGGCTTGCCGATGGTCTACGGGCTTGCCGCGCAGTCGGGCGGGAACTTCGTGCTCAGCAGTATCGAGGGCCGAGGCACGACGGCCGAGCTGTGGTTGCCGGTGGCCGCGGCAGATGCGAGCAAAGCCTCGGGCGCCGCCGCTGCGCAGGAGAACCATCCGGAACTGGCGCCGATGCTCGTGGTCGCCGTCGACGACGATCCTCTGGTGCTGTCCGGCACCGTGTCGATGCTCGAGGACCTGGGCCACACGGTCTTGGCCGCTGCATCGGCAAGGCAGGCGCTGTCCCTCGTCCTTGGCAACGCGCGCGTGGCGATGGTCATCACCGATCAGGTGATGCCCGGGATGACGGGCGCCGAATTGGCTGCACGCCTGGATGTGGAGCGGCCGGGATTGCCCATCATCCTCGTGTCGGGCTTCGGCGAGACGCCGCAGGCTCTCGAGCGGATGGCCCTGAGGTTGGCGAAACCCTTCGATCGGCCGCAGCTGTCCGCCGCCATCGGCAACGCGTTCGCGGCCCATCGGAACCGGCTCGGCGAGTGATGCCGGCCGCGAAGCAGCCAAAAAGCAAAAAGGCTCGCAATGCGAGCCTCTTGTTTTGCGGCCTGAAAACTCAGGCGGCGACGGAGAGTGCCTTGACCTTGGCCGACAGGCGACTCTTGTGGCGCGCTGCCTTGTTCTTGTGGAACAGGCCCTTGTCGGCCACCGAGTCGATCACGCCCTGGGCGTTCTTGAACAGCTCGGCGGCTTTCGCCTTGTCACCGGCCACGACGGCCTTCTGCACGTTCTTGATGACAGTGCGGAACTTCGAACGCAGCGCCGTGTTGGCGGCGTTCAGTTTCACGTCTTGCCGCACGCGCTTCAGACCCGAAGCGATGCGAACTGTTTTTTTCTTGGCTTTGGAAGTGGTGGCCATGTTGAAGCTGGTTCAGGTGGAGCAAAGACCGCGAGTATAGCATCGGCCTGGATCACGCTGCAATCTGCCCGCTGGCCGGGCGTGAGCGCTCCCTATAATTCGCCCGGTCTCCTTCGCCGGGCGGCCCTCGCCGGGCGCCAAACTGCCGTTCATGAACCTGCTGCGGGCCGCGTCTTCTGTTTCGCTCTTCACGCTGGCCTCGCGCATCACCGGGTTGGGGCGGGAGATTCTGGTCGCGTCGCTGTTCGGCGCCGGTGCCAGCGCCGACGCGTTCAACGTCGCGTTCCGCATTCCGAACCTGCTGCGCCGGCTGTTCGGCGAAGGCGCGTTCGCGCAGGCCTTCGTGCCGGTACTGGCCGCCACGCGCGCGGTCGAGGGCGACGAGATCACCCACCGCCTGATCGATGCCGTGGCCACCGTCTTGTTCTGGGCCTTGCTGGTCACCTGCGTGATCGGGGTGGTCGCGGCGCCGGTGGTCGTCTGGATGATGGGCTCTGAGCTGGCGCAGTTCGACAGCGCGGTCGTGATGACACGCTGGATGTTCCCCTACATCGGTTTCATTTCGCTCGTCTCGCTGTGTTCCGGCGTGCTCAACACCTGGAAGCGTTTCGCGGTGCCCGCGGCCACGCCGGTGCTGCTGAACATCGCGGTGATCGGTGCCGGCTGGTTGCTGGCGCCCGTGTTCAAACGCTGGGGCGTCGAGCCGATCTACTCGCTCGCGGTCGGCGTGATGATCGGGGGCGTGCTGCAGTTGGCGCTGCAGGTGCCGGCGCTGCTGCAGGTCGGCCAGCTGCCGCGCATCGGTCTGCGCTGGGGTGCCATCCGAAACGCCTGGGCGCATCCGGGCGTCAAGCGTGTGCTGCACCAGATGGGGCCGGCCTTGATCGGCGTTTCGGTGGCGCCGCTGTCGATGATCATCAACACCCAGATCGCTACGCACCAGGGTGTGGGCGCCGTGTCGTGGCTGACCTACGCCGACCGGTTGATGGAGTTCCCGACCGCGCTGCTCGGCGTCGCGCTCGGGGTGGTGCTGATCCCGCAGTTGTCGGCCGCGCAGGCGCGCAACGACGTGCCGGCCTATGCCGGCCTGCTCGACTGGGGGCTGCGCCTCGCACTGCTGCTGGCGCTGCCCTGTTCGGTGGCGCTGCTCGTGTTTCCCGACGCACTGCTGGCCACCCTGTTCCACCGCGGGGCCTTCACGGCCGAAGCCGTGCGGCAATCGGCCGCGGCCTTGATGGGTTATGGCGCGGGCCTGCTCGGCATCATTGGAGTGAAGATCCTGGCGCCCGGTTTTTATGCGCGGCAGGACGTGCGCACGCCGGTGCGCATCGCCGTGACCGTGCTGGTTCTCACCCAATGCCTGAACCTCGTGTTCGTGCCCTACCTGCGGCACGCCGGGTTGGCCTTGTCGATCGGCCTGGGTGCCGTCGTGAACGCGGCATGGCTCTTCATCGGCTTGCGCCGCGCCGGCTGGTACATGCCGGCGCCGGGCTGGCTCAGCTTCGGCCTGCGGGTGCTCGCGGCCGCGGCGCTGCTCGGCGGCCTGCTGGGCTGGGGCGCACAGGCCTTCGACTGGGTTGCGCTGGGCGCGCACGAAGCAAAGCGCATCGGCTTGATGGCCGCGTTCCTGGGCGGGGCGGCGCTGCTCTATTTCGCGGCGCTGGCGGCGATGGGCATTCGGCTTCGCCATTTCATGCGCCGCGGCTAAACTGAACGCATGCCGGGCCCTTTGCAATTCGACACGCCGAGCCCCCTCGAATTTTTCACCTCGCTGGTGGCCGACGACGCCAGCCTGTCGCTCGTTGAAGCCGCGGCGTCGATCGCGCAAGACGAGTTCCCGCAGCTCGACACCCTCGGCGTGCTCGCCGAGATCGACCAACTCGCCGCCCGGCTCAAACGCAAGTTCCCGCTCGATGCCGTGCCGGTGCAGCGCCTGCGCTGGCTCAACCGCTTCTTCTTCCAGGAGCTGGGTTTCGCGGGCAACGTCAACCACTACTACGACCCGAACAACAGCTACCTGCACGCCGTGCTCGCGACCCGGCGTGGCATCCCGATCACGCTGGCCGTGCTCTACATCGAGCTCGCCACCCAGATCGGCCTGACGGCGCGCGGCGTTTCGTTTCCGGGGCACTTCCTGGTCAAGCTGCGCATGCCGCAGGGCGAGGTCGTGATCGATCCGTTCACCGGCCATTCGCTGTCGCGCGACGAACTCGACGAACTGCTCGCGCCTTACAAGCGCAACCGCGGCCTGCAGGGTGATTTCGACGCACCGCTCGGCCTGTTTCTGCAGACCGCCACGGCGCGCGACGTGCTCGCCCGCATGCTGCGCAACTTGAAAGAAGTGCACCGCAGCGCACGCGAGCCGGAGCGGCTGCTGGCGGTGCAGCAGCGGCTCGTCGTGTTGCTGCCGCAGGCCTGGGAAGAGCGGCGCGACCGCGGCCTGGTGTGTGCCGAGCTGGGCCTGGTCGAGCTGGCAGGCCATGATCTCGCGGCCTACATCGAACACGTGCCCGATGCACCCGACCGCGCGCTCGTCGAGGCTCAGCTGCTGGCGCTCGGCCGTGGCGATGCGTCGCGCCTGCACTGACCGGCTTCGACGACAGCGTGCGTTCAAACCGCTGCTGCACGTGAGCCGCCCGCCGGGTCTGGCCCGTAGAATTCGCCCGGCCCGCTGCGCGGAGCGTGTCTTCGACACGCTCCGGCCAGCGTTTCCTCGCCCAACATGACCCTCACCGCCGCACAACGCCAAACCGCAACCTGGACCGCCCTCGGGGCGATCGCGCTCCTGCTGGTCTGGCTGCTCGGGCCGGTGCTCACGCCGTTCCTGGTCGCTGCCGTGCTCGGCTACGTGCTGCACCCGCTGGTCGAGCGGCTCGCCGCGCGCCGCGTTCCGCGCGTGCTCGCCGTTGCGCTCGTCGAGGTCGCGGCCATCGTCGTCGTGCTCGCGGTGATCCTGCTGATCGTGCCGATCCTGTCGAAGCAGCTGCCGCTGCTGCGCGAGCAGATCCCGCTGCTGGCCGACCGATTGAACTCCGGGTTGTCGCCGCTGCTCGCGAAGTTCGGCATCAACGTGGCGCTCGACACGGCCAGCATCAAGGCCTTCGTGCTCAAGTACCTCGACGCCAACGTCGACGACTCGATCGCCACCGCGCTGAGCTCGGCGCGCATCGGCGGCAGCATCGTGCTGGCGGTGCTGGGCAACGCTTTCCTGGTGCCGATGGTGCTGTTCTACCTGTTGCTGGACTGGATGAACCTGACCGAGCGCCTCGGAGCGCTGGTGCCGCCCCGCATGCGCGAAGGTGTGCAGGGCTTCGTTCAGGAGTGCGACGACGTGCTCGGCCAGTACCTGCGCGGGCAATTGCTGGTGATGCTGGTGCTCGCGGCCTACTACAGCGTCGCGCTGGCATTGTTCGGCTTCGAGCTGGCCGTGCCGGTGGGTGTCTTCACCGGGCTGGCGGTCTTCATTCCCTACGTGGGGTTCGGCTTCGGTCTGGTGCTGGCCCTGATCTCCGGCCTGCTGCAGTTCAGCGGCTGGTACGGCCTGATCGCGGTGGCGGTGGTCTACGGCTTCGGCCAGCTCGTCGAGAGCTTCTTTCTGACGCCGCGCCTGGTCGGCGAACGCATCGGCATGAGTGCGCTCACGGTCATCTTTGCGCTGTTGGCCTTCGGCCACCTGTTCGGCTTTGTCGGTGTGTTGCTCGCCCTGCCGGTCAGCGCGCTGCTGGTGGTTGCGGTGCGGCGCGTGCGCGCGAGTTATGTTGCCAGTGAGCTCTACCTCGGATGAAGCAGATCCCCCTGGCCATCGGCGTCGAGGCGGCGAACAGCTTCGACAACTTCCTGCCCGGCGCCAACGCGCTCGCGGTGGCGCACCTGCAGGCGCTCGGGCCGCAATCGGCACCGGTTTACCTGTGGGGCCCGAGCGGCAGCGGCAAGACACATCTGCTGCAGGCGCTGGTGCTGCAATTCCAGCAGCAGGGCGCGCAGGCCGGCTGGTTCAACGCTGAAGACCCCGCGCCCTGGGGATTCGACGAAAGCTGGGCCCTGATCGTGATCGACCGCTGCGACGAGCTCCAGCCCGACCCCCAGCACGCTGCGTTCACGCTGTTCGTCGAAGCCACGACACGCGGTGTGCCGATCGTTGCTGCCGGGCGCTTGCCGCCGGTCGATCTGCCCTTGCGCGAAGACCTGCGCACGCGCCTGGGCTGGGGCCACGTCTTTGCGCTGCAGCCACTGAATGAAACCGAGATGCGCGCGGCGCTGCGCCGCGAGGCCGACCGCCGCGGTGTGTTCCTGTCCGATGACGTGATGGGCTACCTGCTGACCCGTTTCGCGCGTGACCTGAAGTACCTGATGGCGCAGCTCGACCGGCTCGACGAATTCGCGCTGGCGAACAAGCGTGCCATCACCGTGCCACTGCTCAAGCAGATGCTGATCGAAGAGGGTGGCGCGTGAGTTTGGAGCCGGGGCGCAACCTGTGTCTTTTTGATCTCGACGACACGCTGCTGCCGCTCGATTCCGACCACGCCTGGGGCGAGTTCATGGTGCGGCTCGGCTGGGTCGATGCGCTTGATTTCAAACGCCGCAACGACGCGTTCTATGCGCAGTACAAGGTCGGTGCGCTCGACATCCACGCCTACATCGAATTCGCGACCGAGCCGCTGCGTGCGCGCGGGCCTGAGGCGGCCGCGCAGGCGCACCTGCAATTCATGCACGAGGTGATCACGCCCAACCTGCGGCCGGCGGCGCTGCAGCTGGTGCGTTCGCACCAGGCGCGTGGCGACGCGGTGGCCCTCGTCACGGCCACCAACGACTTCATCACGGCGCCGATCGCGCAGGCCCTGGGCATCGGCGAGCTGATCGCGGTTCGCCTCGAACGGGGCCCCGGGGGTACCATCACGGGCCGCATCGAGGGCACGCCGAGCTACCGCGATGGCAAGGTGCTGCGGGTGCAGGAATGGCTGGCGCAGCGTTCTTGCACCTGGGCCGATTTCCAGCGCATCAGCGTCTACAGCGACTCGGTCAACGACCTCGCCCTGCTGGAGCGCGCGACCGATGCGGTGGCGACCAACCCGACGCCGGCCCTGGAAGCCGTGGCCACCGAGCGCGGCTGGCGCGTCCTGAAACTGTTCGAGTGATTCAAAGCGAATGATCAAAAAATTCATCGACAAGCTGCTCGGCAAGACCGCCAAGGCCGAGCCCACGCAAACAGCGGCCGGCAAGCGTGTCGAGGTACCGAAGAGTGAACACGGCATCGACCCGTCGCTGGTCGACGAGCGCGCGGTCAAGGTCGTCAGCACGCTGGCCGACGCCGGCTTCGAGGCCTACATCGTCGGCGGCGCGGTGCGCGACCTGCTGGTCGGGCTGCGGCCCAAGGATTTCGACGTGGCCACCAACGCCACGCCCGAGCAGGTCAAGGGCTTGTTCCGGCGCGCGTTCATCATCGGCCGGCGCTTTCGCATCGTGCACGTCGTGTTCGGGCGCGGGCGCCAGGACCGCGGCCTGTCGGAAGTGATCGAGGTCTCGACCTTTCGCGCGATGGTCGATGCGGCCGCGACCGAGCAGGTCGGCGGCAACGAAAAGACATCCAGGAGCGACCTGGCCGGCAAGAGTCACGTGGTCGACGCCGAAGGCCGCGTGCTGCGCGACAACGTCTGGGGCCCGCAGATCGACGACGCGGCGCGCCGCGACTTCACGATCAACGCGATGTACTACGACCCGGTGCGCGAGATCGTGGTCGACTACCACGGTGGCATCAAGGACGTGAAGAAGAAGCTGCTGCGCATGATCGGCGACCCTGCAGCGCGTTACCGCGAAGACCCGGTGCGCATCATCCGCGTCGTGCGCTTCGCGGCCAAACTCGGCTTCGAGATCGAGCCCAAGACCCGCGCACCGATCAAGGAAATGGTCGGCCTGCTCGACAACGTGCCGGCATCGCGCACCTTCGACGAGATGATCAAGCTGCTGCAGACCGGCCACGCGCTGGCCAGCCTGGAAGAGCTGAAGAAACAAGGCCTGCACCGCGGTGTGTTCCCGGTGATCGACGTGGTGCTCGATGAAGCGCACCGCCACGACGGCCGCGAGAAGTTCGTGCAGCTCGCACTGGCCGACACCGACCGGCGCGTCGGCGAAAGCAAGCCCGTGGCGCCCAGCTTCATGCTCGCCTGCATGCTGTGGCACGACGTGCTCAGCGGCTGGAGCAAACTCAAGGCGCAGGGTGAGCCCTCGTTCCCGGCGCTGCAGCAGGCGGTCGACACCGTGTTCGACGCGCGCATCGGCGACATCTCGGGCCGCGGCAAGCTGGCCGCCGACATGCGCGAGATCTGGCTGATGCAGCCGCGTTTCGAGCGCCGCACCGGCAGCAGCGTGATGACGCTGGTCGAGCAGCCGCGCTTTCGCGCCGGCTTCGACTTCCTGCGCTTGCGTGGCGACGCCGGCGAAGTCGACGCCGAACTCGCCAACTGGTGGGAAGACTTTTCACTCGCCGACGAAGCCGGCCGGCGGGCGCTGCTCGAGGCGGCGCGCAGCCACGAGCCGGTGCGGCGCGTGCGCAGTGCGCCGCGCGCCGCCGCTGCTTCCAACACTGACCTGGAGGCGCCGGACCTTCCCAGGCCGGAATCCGACCCGGCCCGCAAGCGCCGCCGCCGTCGCCGCAAACCGGCCGGCGCTTCGGCCGAGGGCGAAGCCGCCGTGCCCGCTGGCCCGGCGCACGACGCGTAGGGCTTCAGTTGAACGCGCTGGACGCGGCCGGCCTGAACCGTGAAGCGGTCGAGCGCCTGCGCGGCGCCTTCTCCGGCCTCGTCGAACGTGGCCGCTTGCCGGGAGCGCAGTGGCTGATCCATCGGCGTGGCACGGTCGGCTGCTTCGACAGCGTCGGCCGGCTCGACCCGGTGCAGGGCGAACCGATGCGCAGCGATGCGATCTTCCGCATCTACTCGATGACCAAGCCCATCGTGTCGGTGGCGCTGATGTTGCTGGCCGAACAGGGGCGGGTATTGTTGCGCGACCCTGTGTCGCGTTACCTGCCCGAGTTCACGCACGTGCGGGTCGGCGTGGAGCGCGATGGCCAACTGGAACTGAAGGTTCCGAACCGCCCGATGACGGTGCACGACCTGTTGCGCCACACCGCCGGCCTGACCTACGAGTTCCTCGCGCCGTCGGTGGTGCGGCTGCGCTACACGGAAGCGAAGCTGTTCGCGCGCAACCGCAACGGCGCGGCGCTCAGCGTGGCGATCGCGGAACTCCCGCTGATGCACGAGCCCGGCAGCGTGTGGGACTACAGCCGCGCCACCGACGTGCTCGGTCACTTGGTCGAAGTGATCGTCGGGCAGAACCTGGGCGAACACCTGCGCGGTGCGATCTTCGAACCGCTGGGCATGGTCGACACCGGTTTCACCGTGCCTGAATCGAAGCACGCGCGCATCGCCGAACCGTTCGCCATCAACCCCGACACCGGCGAGCCGGTCCTGACCTTCGATGCCCGCGTGCCGGCCGCGCTCGAAAACGGCGGTGGCGGTCTGCTTTCCACCACCGCGGACTACGCGCGTTTCCTGCGCATGCTGCTGGGCGGTGGCACGCTCGACGGGCAGCGCTTGTTGGGCCGCAAGACGGTCGAGTTCATGACCGCCGACCACCTGGGGCCGCTACCACGCTCAGGTGACGTGCTGCCGCGGGGCCACGGCTTCGGCCTGGGCTTCGCTGTGAAGACCGCGCTCGGCGAGCACACCGAGCCCGGGTCGATCGGCAGTTACGGCTGGAGCGGTGCCGCGGGCACGGCGTTTTTCGTCGACCCGCAAGAGGCGCTGTTCGCGATGATCATGGTGCAGGCACCCGGCCAGTTCGACGAAGTGCGCGAGCTGTTCAGGCAGCTCGTGTATGCCGCCATCGACGATTGAGGGTCGGCCGCCGGTGCCGGCTTTCATCGGCCTCGGTGCCAACCTCGGTGACGCCCGGGCCACGCTGCAGGCGGCGCTGACCGCACTCGCGGCCCTGCCGCACACCACGCTGCGCGAGTGTTCGTCGCTCTACCGCAGCGCACCCATCGATTCCAGCGGCCCCGACTACCTGAATGCCGTAGCGTGGTTCGACACGCGGCTCGACCCGCACGGCCTGCTGGCCGAACTGCAGCGCATCGAGCAAGCCCACGGTCGCGAGCGACCGTACCGCAACGCGCCGCGCACGCTCGACCTCGATCTGCTGCTCTACGGCGAGCAGCGCATCAGCAGTGCCACCCTGAGCGTGCCGCACCCGCGCATGCACGAGCGCGCTTTCGTCGTGCGCCCGCTGGCGCAAATCGCGCCCGACGTGATGGTGCCTGGCCAGGGCCGTGCGCACGACCTCCTGGCGCGGGTGGCCGGCCAACGTGCCGATAAACTGGCACGATGAATTCCTTCCCTGTCTCGCTTCAGACCGTGCTGCTGCTCGCGGCGTCGAACGTGTTCATGACCTTCGCCTGGTACGGCCACCTGAAGAACCTGGCCGACAAGCCGTGGTACACCGCCGCGCTCGTGAGCTGGGGCATCGCGCTCTTCGAGTACCTGCTTCAAGTGCCGGGCAACCGCATCGGTTATGCGGGCGGCTTCACGCTGGCCCAGCTCAAGATCACACAAGAGGTCATCACACTGGCGGTGTTCGTGCCGTTTGCGATGGTCTACATGAACCAACCCTTCAAGCTCGACTTCGTGTGGGCCGGCCTGTGCATGGTCGGCGCGGTGTACTTCATCTTTCGCACTTGAGATGGACGCAGGCTTGCAGCGCTTTCGACACATGGCGATCGAAGGCCCGATCGGCGCGGGCAAGAGCTCGCTGGCGCGCAAGCTCGCTGCCCACCTCGGTGCCGACCTGATGTTGGAGCAGGCCGAAGAGAACCCGTTTCTCGGCCGCTTCTATGCCGACATGCCGGGTTACGCGTTCCAGACCCAGCTGCACTTCCTGTTTCAGCGGGTCAAGCAGATGCAGGGCATCGCCCAGCCGGGCATGTTCGCGGGCGCGTTGGTCAGCGACTTCCTGTTCGCCAAGGACGAACTCTTCGCGCGCCTGAACCTGAGCGACGACGAATACCGCCTCTACAGTCAGCTGCATACCCAAGTGGCGGGCCAGCTCACCGAGCCCGACCTCGTGATCTGGTTGCAGGCCACGCCCGCCACGCTGCTGCAGCGCATTGCACGACGCGCCATCGGCATGGAACAGGGCATCTCGGCCGACTACCTGCAACGCCTGTGCGACGCCTACGTGAGCTACTTCCGGTCGTATGCCGGCGCGCCGGTGTTCGTGGTCGGGACCGATGAGTTCAATCCGATCGACAACGAGGCCGACTTCCGCAGCCTGCTGGACCGGCTCTCGGCCTTTCGAGGGCCGCGCGAGTATCTGCACGCCCAGGGCGAAGCACCGTTTGCGTGAACCGCGGGAGGGGGCCCGGCCGAGTGGTGCGCCCCGGCAAGTACACTCCCGCCGAGTCAAATTGATGTCCGTTCGATGACATCTCCCTGGAGAGAGACATGCTGTTCGGCAAGCTGCTGCCACGCGAAGGCAATTTTTTCGAGCTGTTCAACCAGCATGGAAACTACATCGTGGAAGGCGCGCGCGCTTTCATCCTGCTGATACAGAACTACGCCGACCCCCAGCTGCGCGAAAAATACGCGGCGGAAGTCGACCGCGCCGAGAAGCAGGCCGACCGCATCACCGCCGAGGTGAACCGGCTGCTGCACAAGACCTTCATCACGCCGATCGACCGCGAGCAGATTCACGGCCTGATCAACGCGATGGACGACATCCTCGACCTGCTGCAGGACGCGACCGAAACCATGTCGCTCTACGACGTGCGGGCCATGACCGAAGACGTGCTGCGCCTCGGCGACCTGAGCGCCAAGTGCTGCGAGCGCGTGCAACATGCGGTGTCGCTGCTGCCCAAGATCAGCCAGCCGGCCACGGCTGAAGCGGCGATCAAGACCTGCGAAGAGATCGACAAGCTCGAGTCCGACGCCGACCGTGTGATGCGCTCGGCCATGTCGAAACTGTTCCGCGAAGAGACCGATGTGCGCGAGCTGATCAAGCTCAAGGCCATCTACGAATTGCTGGAGTCGATCTCCGACCGTTGCGAGGACGTGGCGAACCTGATCGAGGGCGTGGTCCTCGAAAACTCCTGATCTGAAGCCCTGCGCCCATGGGTTCCGTACAGACTGCCTTCTGGGTCGTCGCGCTGCTGGTCGTGCTGGCCATCGCGTTCGACTTCATGAACGGCTTCCACGACGCTGCGAACGCGATCGCGACCGTTGTTTCCACCGGCGTTCTGAAGCCGCAACAGGCGATCATCTTCGCGGCCTTCTTCAACGTGCTGGCGATCGCGGTGTTCCACCTGAACGTGGCGGCCACGGTCGGCAAGGGCATCGTGCTGCCGGGGGTGGTCGACCACCACGTCGTGTTCGGCGCGCTGATCGGCGCCATCTTCTGGAACGTCGTGACCTGGTGGTACGGCATCCCGTCGAGTTCGTCGCACGCGCTGATCGGCGGCATCGTCGGTGCGGTGATCGCCAAGGCCGGTGCGAGCTCATTGATCGCCGCCGGCGTCTGGAAGACGGTGCTGTTCATCTTCGTGTCGCCGCTGCTCGGTTTTCTGCTCGGTTCGCTGTTGATGGTGGCGGTGGCGCACCTGTGCCGACGGGCTTCGCCACTGCGCGTAGACAATCTGTTCCGGCGCTTGCAACTCGTCTCGGCCGGCCTGTACAGCCTGGGCCACGGCGGTAACGACGCGCAAAAGACCATCGGCATCATCTGGATGCTGCTGATCGCCACCGGGTACACGTCGGCAGGTGATGCGATGCCGCCGGGCTGGGTGATCTGGTGCTGCTACATCGCGATCGGCCTGGGCACGATGTTCGGCGGCTGGCGCATCGTCAAGACCATGGGCCAGAAGATCACCAAGCTCAAACCGGTGGGGGGGTTCTGCGCCGAAACGGGCGGCGCGATCACGCTGTTCCTCGCGACCGCGCTGGGGGTGCCCGTCTCGACCACGCACACGATCACCGGTGCCATCGTCGGCGTGGGGTCGGTGCGGCGCGCCTCGGCCGTGCGCTGGGGCGTAGCGGGCAACATCGTCTGGGCCTGGATCTTCACGATCCCCGCTTCGGCTTTCGTCGCCGGGGTGTTCTACTGGCTCAGCCTGCGCCTGTTCGTCTGATCACTTGCCGCGCGCGGCGGGCGCCTCGGCCTGGTACTCGAAGTAGCGCTGGGCGCTGAAGGCGATCGTGGCCATCAGCACGCCGGCGCCCAGGCTCAGCGCGGTGATGACGCCGATGATGGTCAGCCAGCCCGTGTGGTGCGCGCGGCCGGTCGGGTTGAAGCGCGCGTTCCACTTCTCATCGGGCGTCAAGCCGAGCACGAGGGCGCTCACCATCGCCACGGCCAGCGTCGCGCCCAGCAACGGAATCAGCAGCCACGCCAGATGGTCGTCGACCCCCAGATGGCGCATGCGCTGCACGCCGTAGAGGCCCGCCAGCGTGGGCCAGGCGAAGAGCCAGCCCGGCGCGTCCTTGAACCCGTGCAGGTAGAAGCGGTGCAGCCCGAAACAGCCTGCGACGACCGCGATCCAGGCGGCCAGCGTTTTCGATCTGTAGCCGCGCGAGGTGGTCACGCCGGGTCCACCGGCACGGTTTCGGCACCCTGGCCCAGGCTCTTTTGCATCAGCACGACGTCGAGCCAGCGTTCGAACTTCCAGCCGGCCGCCCTCATCACGCCCACCGGCTCGAAACCGAGCGTGCGGTGCACGCCGATCGAGCCGGCGTTGGCCGAGTCGCCGATCACCGCGAGCATCTGGCGTGCACCGGCGGCTTCGCAGCGCGCGAGCAATTCGGCCAGCAGCAAGCGCCCGAGGCCCTGGCCTTTGGCGTCGGCCGCGAGGTAGACCGAGTCCTCGAGGCAGAAGCGGTAGGCGCGGCGCGGGCGGAAGTGGTTGGCGTAGGCGTAGCCCAGCACGACGCCATCGCGCTCGGCCACGAGCCAGGGCAGGCCCTTGGAGAGCACGTCGTCGCGGCGGCGTGCCATCTCGGGCTGGTCGGGTGCATCCAGCTCGAAAGTACCGGTGCCGTTGAGCACGTTCCAGCCGTAGATCGCGGTGATGGCGGGCAGGTCGGCGGGGGTGCTGGGGCGGATCAGCAGCGAAGGGGCGGTCATGTCGGTTCCCATGGGTTGGTCGTCTGAGTTTATAATGCGCGGTTTCGTTGCTGGCCGGCCAAGTGGCGGTGTATCTACGGCAACGAGGGACAGCACGTGCTGTCGGAGCGTCGCACCGCAAGGTGCAAAGGCTCCGATGGCTCCCGATCTGCCTGACCTGCGCACCCTGACCGGTGCGGTGTCCTGGTGCGGTGGAACATTGAACATTCTGAAGGAACAGTCATGGTCGTGATCCGACTCGCACGCGGTGGCGCCAAGAAGCGCCCGTTTTTCAACATCGTCGTTGCCGACTCGCGCACCCGCCGCGACGGCCGCTTCATCGAGCGTGTGGGGTTCTACAACCCCGTCGCGTCGGGTGGCGAGCAGCCGCTGCGCGTGGCCTTCGACCGCATCGAACACTGGACCGCCACCGGCGCCCAGTTGTCGCCCACGGTCGAGCGCCTCGTCGCCCAGGCCAAGGCCGCGGTCTGATTTCCAGACTGCCCGGCGCGGTTGCGCACTCGGTCCCGTGAGTGCTGCCGCGCCCAACCTCACTGCAGACGCGGGCTGGCCCGAAGACGCGGTCGAGGTGGGCATCGTTGTCGATGCCTGGGGGCTGAAAGGCTGGATCAAGGTCAAGCCTTTCGCGTCCGACCCGCAGGCGCTGTTTTCCTCGCGCCGCTGGTTTCTCAAACCTTCCGAAAAAGCTGGCGTGGTGCGCCCGGCCACCGTCGTGAAGCCGCTCCCACCCTTGCTCAGGATCACCCAGGTCAAGGAACACGGCGAAGTCGTCGTGGCCATGGCGCAGGAAGTTCCCGACCGCGACGCCGCGGAAGCGCTGCGCGGCGCGCGGGTGTTCATCGGCCGCTCCAGTTTCCCGACCGCGGGCGCTGACGAGTTCTATTGGGTCGACCTGATCGGCTTGGCCGTCGTCAACCGCCAGGGCGAACAACTCGGCACGGTCACGGGGCTGATCGACACGGGGCCGCACAGCGTGCTGCGGGTGGCGCCCGAGGGCGTGGTCGACGAAGCCGGCGAGCGGCTGATTCCGTTCGTGGCCGCCTACATCGACGGCGTGAGCCTGGAGCAGCGCCTGATCACCGTCGACTGGGGGCTGGACTACTGATCCGGCGGCGTTGCCGGCCACTGCACCCATGCGCTTCGACATCGTCACGCTGTTCCCCGAACTGTTTGCCCCGCATCTGGTGCACGGCATCACGCGGCGCGCGTTCGAGTCGGGGCAGGTCGACGTGAAGCTCTGGCCGCTGCGTGACTTCGCCGACAACAACTATCGCCGCGTCGACGACCGCCCCTATGGCGGCGGGCCGGGCATGGTGATGCTCGCCGAGCCGCTGGAGCGCGCGCTCGGCGCCGTGCGCGCTGCGCGGCAAGACACGACGCCCGCGCCGCTGGTTCACTTCACGCCGACCGGGCGGCGCATCGATCAGGCGGTGGTGCGCGAATTTGCGAGCGGCCCGGGTGCGATCCTTCTGTGCGGCCGCTACGAAGGCATCGACCAGCGCTTCATCGATCGCCACGTGAACGTGGAATTGAGTCTGGGTGACTTCGTGCTCTCGGGCGGCGAACTCCCGGCTCTGGCCTTGCTCGACGCCGTGGCGCGGTTGCAAGACGGCGTGCTTGGCGACGCCCAGTCGCACCAGCAAGACAGCTTCGAAGACGGCTTGCTCGACTGGCCGCACTACAGCCGACCCGAAGTGCTGCCCGGCACCGAGGGCGAACAGGCGGTGCCTGCGGTGCTGATGTCGGGCCACCACAAAGACATCGCCCGTTGGCGGCGCGAGCGCTCGCTCGAACTCACGGCCCGGCGCCGACCCGATCTCCTGGTCGCCGCCCGGGCGGCAGGGCGCCTGACGCCAAGTGACGAGCGCTACCTCGCCGGGCTGCGGCTATAATCAAAGGCTTTTCGATCCTCTGCCGCGCAGGGGCACAGGTCTTTGCTACCCATGCCCCACCCAACTCCATCCAACTCCACCACGCGCCGGCAAGATCATTTGGAGAAAACATGGATCTGATCCAGACCCTCGAGCGGGAAGAAATCACCCGTCTCAACAAGACCATTCCCGAATTCGCTCCGGGTGACACCGTGATCGTCAGCGTCAACGTCGTCGAAGGCACGCGCAAGCGGGTCCAGGCGTTCGAAGGCGTGGTGATCGCCAAGCGCAACCGCAGCCTGAATTCGAGCTTCATCGTTCGCAAGATCTCCAGCGGCGAAGGCGTTGAGCGCACGTTCCAGCTGTACAGCCCGCTGATCTCGTCGATCGAAGTCAAGCGCCGCGGCGATGTGCGCCGCGCCAAGCTGTACTACCTGCGCAGCCGCTCGGGCAAGTCGGCTCGCATCAAGGAGAAGTTGGCCTGACGCGGCCACCGCAGCACTTGCTGCGGTCGCGTCGCCACTGGCCGCCCCACGGGGCGGCCTTCTTCATTCTGGAATCCCATGGCTCTCAGTTTCGATCCGCAGAAACTCCCTGTGCTTGGCGTGGACGACCACCTGCCGCCCGTGGCCGCGGGCTCCCTGTTGAGCGATTCGCTGCGCCAGCGCTTCGTCTCGCCGCCGGTCTGGTCGCCCGAAACCAAGGCCGAACCCCGCTTCATCGAGCGGGCGCCGGCCCATGCGTCGGTGCTGATCGCACTCGTGCCACGCGATGAAATCACCGTGCTGCTGACGCAGCGCACCGACCACCTGACCGACCACCCCGGGCAGATCAGTTTCCCGGGCGGCCGAGCCGAACCGGAAGACGCCGACGCCGCCGCCACCGCGCTGCGCGAAGCGCACGAAGAGATCGGTCTCGAGTCGTCGTTCGTTGACGTGCTGGGCACGATGCCGACCTACACGACCGGCACGGGATTCATCGTGACGCCGGTGGTCGCGTTCGTGCGCCCCGGTTTCACGCTGCAGGCCGATCCGTTCGAGGTCGCCGAGGTGTTCGAGGTGCCGCTCTCGTTTCTGATGAATCCGGCCCACCACCAGCGCCATTCGATCGAAGTGGGTGACGTGCGGCGCGAGTTCCTCTCGATGCCCTGGCACGGCGTGGACGAACGTGGCGAGCCGCGGCGCTACTTCGTCTGGGGTGCGACGGCCGCGATGCTGCGCAATCTGTACCGCTTCCTCGCGGCCTGAGCTCGGCTTCGCGGAAGCCGTCGGTATCATTGCTGCGAATGAGTTTCTTCGCCGTCTTGTTCGCGCTGCTGATCGAGCAGCTCAAACCCCTGCCGCGCGGCAACGTCGTGCACGATGCGCTGACCGGATGGCTGCGCTGGACCGGGCGCAACTTCGACGCCGGCCGTGACCACCACGCCTGGGTCGTCTGGGGCATCACGACCGTCGTGCCGGCCCTGCTCGCCTGGGCGGTGTATGCCGGCATTGCGCACTTCAGTCTGCTGCTCGCGCTGCTGTGGAACGTGGCGGTGCTCTACGTCACGCTCGGGTTTCGGCAGTTCAGCCACTACTACACCGATATCCGCGCCGCGCTCGACCGCGGCGACGAAGCCGAGGCGCGCCGGCTGCTGTCGGAATGGCGCCACCTCGACGCCAGCGAACTGCCCCGCACCGAACTACTGCGCCACGTGATCGAACACTCGCTGCTGGCGGCGCACCGCCATGTCTTCGGCGTGTTCTTCTGGTTCGTGCTGCTGTCGTCGTTCGGCCTCGGCCCGGCCGGCGCGGTGCTGTACCGCATGGCCGAATACGCAAGCCGCTATTGGGCGTTCAAGAGCCACACGATCGACGCGGCCGTGAACGAGCGGTTGATGAACCTGTCGCAGCGGATCTTCAACATGCTCGACCACGTGCCGGCCCGCCTTACGGCTTTCGGCTTCGCGGTCGTCGGCAACTTCGAAGAGGCCGTGACGTGCTGGCGGCGCGATGCGGGCCTCTGGAAACACCCGAACGAAGGCATCATTCTCGCGGCCGCTGCCGGCGCGGTGGGTGTGCAGCTCGGTGGGGCCGCGGCACCTGGGGTCACGCCCGATCGGTCCAAGACCTTCGAGGCCGGCGCTGCGCCCGAAGCGGTGGTTGCCGAGGGCTCGACGCCGGGCCTGCCGCCCGAGCTCGGTCATTTGCGCAGTGTCGTCGGCCTGGTGTGGCGCTCGGTGGTCTTGTGGATGTTGCTACTGGCCTTGTTGTCGCTGGCCAATCTGGTTGGTTGACGTTGCGCTTCAGCGGCGCTGTACCAGCTCGCTCAAGATCTCGCCGTAGATGCGGTAGCGCGATTCGCTGATCTGGCCGCGCTCCAGCGCGGCACGCACACCGCAGCCTGGTTCGTGCTGGTGGCTGCAGTTGTAGAACTTGCAATCGTCGGCGTGAACGCGCAGGTCGGGCATCAGGCCGGACAACTGGTTCGCGTCGATCTGGCGGAGGCCGAATTCCTGAAAGCCGGGCGAGTCGATGAGCGCCGTGCGGCGCTCGGCATCGATCCAGTACCACTGCGTCGTCGTCGTCGTGTGGCGTCCGGAGTTCAAAGCCTGCGAGATCTCGCCGACCTGCGCTTTCGCGTCGGGCGCCAGCAGGTTGATCAAGGTGCTCTTGCCGGTGCCGCTGGGGCCGAGCACGAGCGTGGCGCGGCCTTCGAGCAGCGGGTCGAGCAGGGCGCGGGCTTCGGCGGCGCGGGTCTTCAGTGCCATCTCCAGCACGTCGATGCCCATCGCCGCGTACGGTGCGAGCCGGCCTCGAGCGGCGTCTATCGTCGAGAGGTCGGCCTTGTTGAGCACGATACGCGCAGGAATGCCCGCGCTCTCGGCCGCGATCAGTGCGCGCGCGAGTTGCGACTCGCTGAACACCGGTTCTGCCGCGACCAGAATCAGCAACTGATCGAGGTTGGCGGCGAACGACTTGGTCTTCCACTCGTCTTGCCGGAACAGCAGGTTGCGGCGCGGCTCCACGTGCTCGATCACGCCTTCGTCGCCTGACGCCTGCCAGCGCACGCGGTCGCCGACGACGCAGTCGCTCTTCTTGCCGCGTGGGTGGCAGGTGAGGCGCGCGCCTTCGGGGGTTTCGACGATGTAGTGGCGGCCGTGGCCCGCGACCACCAGGCCCAGGTCGAGCGCGACGGTCTTGCTCAACGCAAGGTCACCGGCGCGGGCTCACGCAATGAACGCCACCAGCGCATCGGTCTTGGCCGCGCAGATGAAATCGTTGATCGAGATGCCGCCGACCGAGTGCGTGTTGAAGCGCACCACGCAGCGGCTGTAGCTCACCGCCAGGTCGGGGTGGTGGTCTTCGGTGTTGCAGATCCAGGCGAGTGCGTTCACGAAGGCGATGGTTTCAAAGTAGTTCTTGAACGAGAAGGTCTTCTCGATCGAGCCGTCTTTCAGCTGCCAGCCGCTGACCTGCGCAAGATGATCGTGGACGACAGCATCGCTCATCGGTGCGGCGCCCTCGAGCGCCTGGCATTTCTGGTGAAGCAGGTTGTTCATGGTGTCATGCGGGTTGTGGCAGGGCCGCGTGTGCGAGTGCGGCCAGGCGCTCGGAGGCGGGTGGATGCGAGTAGTAGAACCGCACATAAACCGGGTCGGGCGTCAGCGTCGAGGCGTTGTCTTCGTGCAGCTTGAGCAGCGCGGCGGCCAGGTCGCTGCCGCTCGCCTGTTTGCAGGCGTAGGCGTCGGCCTCGAACTCGTGCCGGCGTGACAACTGCGCGAACAGCGGCGAGACGAAGTAGCCGAAGACGGGCGTGACCAGCAGGAACAGCAACAACGCGACCGCATCGTTGGGCGCGTCGACCGAAGGGCGCACGCCCAGCCCGGCATAGAACCAGGCTTGTGTCGACAACCACCCGAGCAGCGCAAAGGCGGCCAGGCTGATCGCTGACATCGAGACCAGACGCTTGATCACGTGTTTGTGTTTGAAGTGGCCGAGTTCGTGCGCCAGAACGGCTTCCACCTCACCCGGCGAAAGCTTTTTCAGCAGCGTGTCGAAAAACACCACGCGCTTCGACGCGCCGAGGCCGGTGAAGTACGCGTTGGCGTGCGCAGAGCGCTTGCTCCCGTCCATCACAAACAGGCCTTTGGCCGCGAAGCCGCAGCGGGTCATCAGCGCCTGCACGCGCGCTTTCAGCGACTCGTCGGCCAGCGGCTCGAACTTGTTGAAGAGCGGCATGATGTAGCTGGGGATCAGAACCATCATCAGAAGGCTGAAACTCATCCATGCGGCCCAGGCCCAGAACCACCACAGCGCCCCGGTGGCTCCCATGATCCACAGGATCAAGGCCGCGATGGGCAGACCGATCAACGCGCCGATGCCCGCGCCCTTGATCATGTCGGCGATGTACAGCTTCCAGGCCATGCGGTTGAAGCCGAACTGTTGCTCGATGCGGAAGGTGCTGTACAGCTCGAAGGGCAGATCCAGCACGCCGCCGATCACGGCAAAGCACGCCAGCAGCGCGAGCTGATAGGCCATGTCGCCCCAGCGTGCTTGCACGGCTTCGCGCAGTGCCAGGTTCAAGCTGTCGATGCCGCCGAGCAGGGTCCAGCCGAGCAAGACCACCGCACCGAAGGCCATCGTCAACAGACCGAAGCGCGCCTTGGCGAGCGTGTAGTCGGCGGCACGCTGGTGCGCGGCGAGCGTGATGGTCTCGGCGAAGGCGGGTGGCACGGTGTCGCGGTGCGTGGCGACATGGCGCATCTGCCGCGTCGCGAGCCAGAACTTGAGGCCCAGCGACGCCACGAGCGCCGCTGCGAAAACGAGAGTCAGTGTCGAAGCTTGCATGGCCGGAAGTGTAGGGCGGCCGGCACAGTGCGTGGCCCGAGCCTGCGAGAATCCTCGCCAGGAGAAAACCCATGACCGACACCCCCACCGCATCGACCCTTCTGGCCAGCAGCGACCAGAACCTGGTCTGGATCGACCTCGAGATGACCGGCCTGTACCCGGACACCGACCGCATCATCGAGATCGCCATCGTCGTGACCGATGCGAACCTGAACCACCGCACCGAAGGCCCGGTCTTCGCGGTGCACCAGAGCGACGCCACACTCGACGCGATGGACGCGTGGAACAAGGGAACGCACGGCAAGAGCGGGCTGATCGACCGCGTCAAGGCGTCGACCGTCGACGAAGCCTCGGCCGAGGCGCAGGTGATCGAGTTCCTGAAGCGTTATGTGCCCAAGAGCACCTCGCCGATGTGCGGCAACAGCATCTGCCAGGACCGGCGCTTCCTGGCGAACTACATGCCCAAGCTCGAAGCCTTCTTTCATTACCGCAACCTCGACGTGAGCACGCTCAAGGAGCTGGCCAAGCGCTGGAAGCCCGAGATCCTTGCCGGCTTCAGGAAGGCCCAGGCCCACACGGCGCTGGCCGACATCCAGGAATCGATCGAAGAACTCGCCTACTACCGCGAGCACCTGCTGGCCAAGTGACGGGCCGCCAGCTTGCGGGAAAACCCGA
>Ga0307516_10000361_pt1 | contig 59122 bp, 57 predicted proteins | sample 19_EM_MG_FD_203310 | JGI IMG/M metagenome (GOLD analysis project Ga0307516, IMG submission 203310) | Populus trichocarpa ectomycorrhiza microbial communities from riparian zone in the Pacific Northwest, United States - 19_EM | ecosystem: Host-associated > Plants > Roots > Unclassified | place...
CCACCGTCGAACAGAGTGCCGGCATCGACCTGGTCAATCTCGCGGTGACCGAGATGGACCAGGTCACGCAGCAGAACGCCGCGCTGGTGGAGCAGGTGGCCGCCGCCGCCGACTCGATGAGCACGCAGGTGCAGCGCCTGGTGTCCGACGTCTCCGTCTTCAGGCTCTGAACCTCGCTTTTCCCGCCTCGGCCCCGGTTCGCGACATGCGTTCCGGGGCCGATTCCATTGGCCCGTCGATAATCGCGGGATGAGTACAGAACAACAGGGTCCGGGCGGCAAGCCCGGCCGCGGACGCCATCGCCGCGATCGCAACGCCGGCCCCGCGCCGGGCGTCTCCGACAACGAGTGGCTGAAGGTCACCGGCATCGATCTCGACGCCCAGGGCATCGGGCACAACAGCGAAGGCATCGTCGTCTTCATCGATGGCGCGCTGCCGGGCGAGGAGGCCCGCGTCAAGGTCGTCAAGCGCAAGAAGCAGTGGGAGAAGGCCGACCTGGTGGCGATCCGCCGCGAGAGCTCGCAGCGCGTGACGCCGCGCTGCCCGCACTTCGGCCTGCATGCCGGCGCGTGCGGCGGCTGCAAGATGCAGCACCTGGCGCCCGCGGCCCAGGTGGCGATGAAGCAGCGCGTGCTGGAGGACAACCTCTGGCACCTGGGCAAGGTCAAGCCCGAGCTGGTGCTGCGCCCGATCGAGGGGCCGCCGTGGGGCTATCGCCTGCGCGCGCGCCTGTCGGTGCGCTGGGTGGCCAAGAAGAACACCGTGCTGGTGGGCTTCCACGAGCGCAAGTCGAGCTACGTGGCCGACATGCGCGAGTGCCACGTCATTCCGAAGCGCATCTCCGACATGCTGATGCCGCTGCGCGCGCTGATCGAGTCCATGCAGGCGCGCGAGCGGCTGCCGCAGATCGAGCTGGCCATCGGCGACCAGGTCACCGCGCTGGTGCTGCGCAACCTCGAGCCGATGAGCGAGCACGACATGGCGCTGCTGCGCGCGTTCGGCCAGCAGCACGACGTGCAATGGTGGCTGCAGCCCAAGGGCCCGGACACCATCGTGCGCATCGACGACGCGGGTCCCGAGCTGGCGTACACGCTGCCCGAATTCGGCGTGCGCATGCCGTTCAAGCCGACCGACTTCACGCAGGTCAACCACCAGATCAACACCGTGCTGGTGGGCCGCGCGCTGCGTCTGCTCGACGTGAAGAAGGACGAGACCGTCATTGACTGGTTCTGCGGCCTGGGCAACTTCACGCTGCCGCTGGCCACGATGGCGAAGACGGTGCTGGGCATCGAAGGCAGCCAGACGCTGGTCGACCGCGCACTGGACAACGCGAAGCTCAACGGACTGGACGCGCACACGCGCTTCGAGGCCCGCAACCTGTTCGAGCTGACCGCCGACGACCTCGTGGCGCTCGGCACGGTGGACAAATGGCTGGTCGACCCCCCACGCGAGGGCGCGTTCGCGCTGGCGAAGGCGCTGGCGGAGCTGAAGGCGTCGCCGCGTGAAGGCTGGACGGCACCGAGGCGCATCGTCTATGTCAGCTGCAACCCGGCCACGCTGGCACGCGACACGGGGCTGCTGGTGCACCGTGCCGGCTACCGCTGCGTGGCGGCGGGGGCGGTGAACATGTTCCCGCACACGGCCCACGTGGAGAGCATGGCGGTGTTCGAGTGGGATCCGGATTGGATCGCACCGGCCGAGCCGGTGGCGCTGGTGGAAGAAGTGCCGGCGGACTCGCCGCAGGTCGAGCTCGACGCCGTGGACGCGGGCGCCAGCGAGGAGTGAGCGAGGGCTGCCTGACTCGATTCTCCCAATGAAAAACGGCGCCGAGGGCGCCGTTTTCGTTGGGTGCGGGGTTCGCTCAGCGGCGATTGCCCGTCAGCGACGACAGGATGATCAGCAGCGACTGGAACAAGTTGTACAGGTCGATGTAGATGTGCAGCGCGGCGGTGATGTAGTTGGTCTCGCCGCCGTCGAGCACGCGCTTGACGTCGATCATGATGAACAGCGAGCTGATGGCCATTACCACGACGGAGATCGTGAGCATCAGGGCCGTCGAGGCCATGAACAGGTTCATCACGATGGCCGCGATCGCGATCATCATGCCGATGGACGCGAAGCGGGCGATGCCCGACAGGTCACGCTTGACCACCGTGGCCAGCGTGGCCATGCCGAAGAACACGCCGGCCGTGCCGCCGAACGAGGTCATGATCAGGCCGGCGCCGTTGCTGTAGCCGCCGAGCACCTGGCCGACGAGGCGCGACAACATCAGGCCCATGAAGAACGTGAAGGCGAGCATCACGAACACGCCGGTGGCGGAGTTCTTCGTGGCGTTGACGGCGAACATCAGGCCGTAGGCGCCCGCCAGGAAGACGATCATCGACATGCCGGGGGTCATGTGGGCGACGATGCCGGTCTGAACGCCGATCCATGCGCCAAGCACGGTGGGCACCAGCGACAGCGCCAGCAGCCAGTACGTGTTGCGCAGCACCTTGTGCGCGTCGACGCCGTAGGCGGACCCGCCGTTCAGGACTTCGAGCTGTTGCACGTTGCGATCCATGGGAAACACTCCATTCTTGGAAAAACTCCGTCCGTTGGAGACGGTTGAGTCATTCTAGTTCCGTCTCGGGGACGCGGGATTGACCCAACGCAGGTGGCGATGAGCAGCCCCGATGACAAGGGGGTGACAAGCACGCTCTGGACGGCTATAATTTACAGGTTTACCCGCAATCAGCCCAGACACCTCGAGCGCCTGAACAGCGACGCTTCTCCGGTACCGTCTACCGCAGTCCGAATTCTCCGCCCCAAGCCTGCCGAGCTCCGCTCGACAGCCGCGCGGCGGGAGTCTCGCGAAACTGGGCACCGCTACTCCGGAGTTCCCTTTGCTGCCTGTCCTGCCCCCCGCAATCCTTGCACTCGCAGACGGCACGGTCTTCTCCGGCACCTCGATCGGCGCTGCCGGCCACACGGTCGGCGAAGTGGTGTTCAACACCGCGCTGACTGGCTACCAGGAAATCCTCACCGACCCCAGCTACTGCAAGCAGATCGTCACGCTGACGTATCCGCACGTGGGCAGCTACGGCATCAGTGAAGAGGACGTCGAGGCGTCGAAGATCCATGCCGCCGGCCTGATCATCAAGGATCTGCCGCTGCGCCACTCCAACTTCCGCGCGTCGGTCTCGCTCGACGCCTACCTGGCGCGCGAAGGCACCGTCGCCATCGCGGGCATCGACACCCGCAAGCTCACGCGAATCCTGCGCACCCACGGCGCGCAGAACGGCTGCGTCGTCGCGTTCCCGGTGGGCCACGAGATCACCGCGGCCGATCGCGCCGAGGCCGTCGCGAAGGCGCGCGCCGGCGAGAACATGGCCGGGCTGGACCTGGCCAAGGTCGTCAGCGCCACCCGGACCTACGAGTGGACGCAGACCGAGTGGAAGCTCGGCAGCGGCTACGGCACGCAGGACGCACCGAAATTCCACGTCGTCGCCTACGACTTCGGCGTCAAGTTCAACATCCTGCGCATGCTGGCCGAGCGCGGCTGCCGCGTCACGGTGGTACCCGCGCAGACGTCCGCCGACGTCGTGCTGGCGCTTCGTCCCGATGGCGTGTTCCTCTCCAACGGCCCCGGCGACCCGGAGCCGTGCGACTACGCGATCGCCGCCACGCGCACCCTCATCGAGACGGGCACGCCGACCTTCGGCATCTGCCTGGGCCACCAGATCATGGCGCTGGCCTCCGGCGCGAAGACCTTCAAGATGAAGTTCGGCCACCATGGCGCGAACCATCCGGTCAAGGAGTCCAGCAGCGGCCGCGTGTCCATCACCAGCCAGAACCACGGCTTCGCCGTGGATCCGGCCACGCTGCCCGCCAACCTCGTGGCCACGCACGTGTCGCTGTTCGACGGCACGCTGCAGGGCCTGGCCCGCACCGACAAGCCGGCGTTCTGCTTCCAGGGCCACCCGGAAGCCTCGCCCGGCCCGCACGACATCGCCTACCTGTTCGACCGCTTCATCGATTCGATGACCGCGAACAAGACCAAGAACCAAGAGCAGAGCCTGTAATGCCGAAGCGCACCGACCTCAAGTCCGTCCTCATCATCGGGGCGGGCCCGATCATCATCGGCCAGGCCTGCGAGTTCGATTACTCCGGCGCCCAGGCCTGCAAGGCCCTGCGCGAGGAAGGCTACAAGGTCATCCTCGTCAACTCGAACCCGGCCACGATCATGACGGATCCGGCCACGGCCGACGTCACCTACATCGAGCCGATCACCTGGCAGGTGGTCGAGAAGATCATCGAGAAGGAACGCCCCGACGCGATCCTGCCGACCATGGGCGGCCAGACCGCGCTGAACTGCGCGCTCGACCTGCACAAGCACGGCGTGCTCGACAAGTACAAGGTCGAGATGATCGGCGCCAACGAGCACGCGATCGAGAAGGCCGAGGACCGCCTGAAGTTCAAGGACGCGATGACCAAGATCGGCCTGGCCTCGGCCAAGTCGGGCATCGCGCACTCGATGGAAGAGGCGTGGGCCGTCCAGAAGCGCATCACGGCCGAGATCGATGGCACCGGCTTCCCGATGGTGATCCGCCCCAGCTTCACGCTCGGCGGCTCCGGCGGCGGCATCGCCTACAACCCGGAAGAGTTCGAGGAGATCTGCAAGCGCGGCATCGACCTCTCGCCGACCAGCGAGCTGCTGATCGAGGAGTCGCTCAAGGGCTGGAAGGAGTACGAGATGGAAGTGGTCCGCGACAAGGCGGACAACTGCATCATCATCTGCTCGATCGAGAACCTCGATCCGATGGGCATCCACACCGGCGACTCGATCACCGTCGCGCCGGCGCAGACGCTCACCGACAAGGAATACCAGCTGCTGCGCAACGCGTCGATCGCGATCCTGCGCGAGATCGGCGTGGACACCGGCGGCTCCAACGTCCAGTTCTCGATCAACCCGGTCGACGGCCGCATGGTGGTCATCGAGATGAACCCGCGCGTGTCGCGCTCGTCCGCGCTCGCGTCCAAGGCCACCGGCTTCCCGATCGCCAAGATAGCCGCCAAGCTGGCCATCGGCTACACGCTCGACGAACTGCGCAACGACATCACCGGCGGCGCGACCCCGGCGTCGTTCGAGCCGTCGATCGACTACGTCGTCACCAAGATCCCGCGCTTCGCGTTCGAGAAGTTCCCGGCCGCCGATGCGCACCTCACCACGCAGATGAAGTCCGTCGGCGAAGTGATGGCGATGGGCCGCACGTTCCAGGAAAGCTTCCAGAAGGCGCTGCGCGGCCTCGAGACCGGCATCGACGGCCTGACCGAGCGCACCTCGTGCAAGGAAACCGACCGCGAGGAGATCGTCGAGGAGATCACCAACGCCGGCCCCGAGCGCATCCTGTTCGTTGGCGATGCGTTCCGCATCGGCATGTCGCTGGACGAGGTCTTCGAGGCGACCAGGATCGACCCGTGGTTCCTCGCGCAGATCGAGGACCTGGTCACGACCGAGCAGCAGCTGCGCACGCGCACCGTCGCGTCGCTGTCGGCTGCCGAGCTGCGCTTCGTCAAGCAGAAGGGCTTCTCGGACAAGCGCCTGGGCCTGCTGATGGGCAGCAACCAGCACGAGCTGCGCAAGACGCGCCACGCGCTGGGCGTGCGCCCCGTCTACAAGCGCGTCGACACCTGCGCCGCCGAGTTCTCCACGCAGACCGCCTACATGTACTCGTCGTACGAGAACGTGGACGGCGAGTGCGAGGCTGCCCCCACGGCCAGGAAGAAGATCATGGTGCTGGGCGGCGGTCCGAACCGCATCGGCCAGGGCATCGAGTTCGACTACTGCTGCGTGCACGCCGCGCTCGCGATGCGCGAGGACGGCTACGAGACCATCATGGTCAACTGCAACCCCGAGACGGTGTCCACCGACTACGACACGTCCGACCGCCTGTACTTCGAGCCGGTGACGCTCGAGGACGTGCTCGAGATCGTCGACGTCGAGAAGCCCACCGGCGTGATCGTGCAGTACGGCGGCCAGACGCCGCTGAAGCTCGCGCTCGACCTCGAGTCCTACGGCGTGCCCATCATCGGCACCACGCCCGATTCCATCGACATCGCCGAAGACCGCGAACGCTTCCAGCAACTGCTGCACACGCTGGGCCTGAAGCAGCCGCCCAACCGCACCGCGCGCACCAACGAGCAGGCGATCGTGCTCGCGCAGGAGATCGGCTACCCGCTGGTCGTGCGCCCGAGCTACGTGCTGGGCGGCCGCGCGATGGAGATCGTGCATGGCGACAAGGATCTCGAGCGCTACATGCGCGAGGCCGTGCGCGTCAGCGAGAAGTCGCCGGTGCTGCTGGACCGCTTCCTCGACGACGCGATCGAGGTGGACGTCGACTGCATCAGCGACGGCACCGACGTGATGATCGGCGGCATCATGGAACACATCGAGCAGGCCGGCGTGCACTCCGGCGACTCGGCGTGTTCGCTGCCGCCGTACTCGCTGTCGCCCACGATGCAGGACGAGCTGCGCCGCCAGGCCACGATCATGGCCAAGGCGCTGAAGGTCGTCGGCCTGATGAACACGCAGTTCGCGATCCAGGGCGAGGGCGACGACGCTGTCGTCTACGTGCTCGAAGTCAACCCGCGCGCCTCGCGCACGGTGCCCTTCGTCTCGAAGGCCACTGGCCAGGCGCTCGCCAAGATTGCCGCGCGCTGCATGGCCGGCACGAAGCTGGTCGACCAGATCGGCCTGCACGGCAAGCCGCCGGTCGAGATCGTGCCGCCGTACTTCTCGGTCAAGGAAGCCGTCTTCCCGTTCAACAAGTTCCCGGGCGTCGACCCGGTGCTGGGCCCCGAGATGCGCTCCACCGGCGAGGTGATGGGCGTGGGCCGCACCTTCGCCGAGGCGATGCTCAAGAGCCAGCTGGGCGCGGGCTCGCGCCTGCCGACCAAGGGCAACGTGGTGCTGTCGGTGAAGACCGCCGACAAGCCGCGCGCCGTCAAGATCGCCAGCGACCTGATCAACCTGGGCTTCACGCTGTCGGCCACCAAGGGCACGGCCGCGGCGATCGCCGAGGCCGGCATCCCGGTCAAGCTGTGCAACAAGGTCAAGGACGGCCGCCCGCACATCGCCGACATGATCAAGGCCGGCGAGGTGCAGCTGGTCTTCACGACGGTGGACGAAACGCGCACGGCCATCGCCGATTCGCGCTACATCCGCACGGCCGCGATCGCCAACCGCGTCACGTACTACACGACGATGGCCGGCTGCGAGGCCGCCACCGAGGCCCTCAAGCACGACGACGACATCACGGTGGTTTCCCTGCAGGAACTGCACGCGGAACTGCCCTGAACTGATCTAAACTCGCGTTTCTTCCAGATCTACTGGGACCGCCGCCCGCCAGCCGTCGCGAGACCGCTGCGGGGCGGCGGTTTGCTTTTCTCCTCTGAGTATCCCGATATGGCCACGATTCCCCTGACCCGCCGCGGCGCCGAAAAACTGAAGGAAGAGCTGCACCGGCTGAAAACGGTGGAGCGCCATGCCGTCATCCAGGCCATCGCGGAGGCGCGCGCGCAGGGCGACCTGTCCGAGAACGCCGAGTACGAGGCGGCCAAGGACAAGCAGGCCTTCATCGAAGGTCGCATCCTGCACATCGACGGCCAGTTGGCCGCGGCGCAGATCATCGATCCGGCCAGCGTCGATGGCGGCGGCCGCATCGTCTTCGGCACGACGGTGGTGCTGGAAGAGGAAGAGAGCGGCCAGGAAGTGACGTACCAGATCGTCGGCGACGACGAGGCCGACATCAAGCAGAACCTGATCTCGATCAGCTCCCCGATCGCGCGCGCGCTGATCGGCAAGGAAGCCGGCGACACGGCCGACGTGCACGCGCCGGGCGGCGCGAAGCGCTACGAGATCGTCGAAGTCAAGTACATCTGAGAGCCCCCACGCTCCCGCTGGTCGCTGCCCCCCGAGGGGGCGCTCGGTTAGGCTCGGATGTGATCCTCGCTTCCCGAGAGCTTGAGTTTTCAAGTTCAGCGTACAAGCGACAGCGTCGGATCCGTTTCCGGCCACAGCCTCCCGAATGGCGACATTGAAACCTTTTTCCGAGCGCCTGCGCCGGCTGTTGCCCGGCCTCTGGTTCGGCGTGCTGCTCGCCGTCGCCTTGATCGCCGCACCGGCGGCCTCGGGCTCGCTCGACAAGGCCTCGTTCGGCACCGTGGCGCGGGCGATCTTCGCGCGCGAGGCGCCCACCAGCCTCGTCTTCGGCGTGCTGGTACTCGTCATCGAACGCCGCGACGCGCTCGCGCGCCACCTGGCGACGGGCGTGAGCCAGTTCTCGACGGAAATGCTGCTGGCGACCGGAGCGCTGTTCTGCACCGTGGCCGGCTACTACGGCCTGCTGCCGGCCCTGGAGCAGGCCCGCGCAGGCGCAGTCACGTCGCTGACCTTCATGCAGCTGCACGCGCTCAGCCTGGCGTTCTTCGGCGTGAAGGGCCTGCTGGTGCTGGCGTTGGCGTGGAAGGCCACGCAATGAGCGATTGCAGGCCCGGCATGAACCGAGCCGCAGGCCGGGCAGTGTTCCTGCACCGGGCCCGAGCGGGGTCAGACCTTCTTCTTGATGCTGGTGATGCGCTTCTTGGCGCGCTTGACCTGGCCGCCGGCCGTCACGCGCTCGTTGCCGAGGACGGTGACCTTCTTGATCTGCGGGCGGTGGTTGCCCCGCTTCGAGAACTTCAGGATCTTGACCGTGCGCGGGCCGAGGTTGGTGTCGGAAACGCGTTCGGCTTCGACCTCTTCGATCGGGCGCCACAGCACGAGCAGCTTGCCGATGTGCTGGATCGGCGCCGCGTTGAGCTTGTCGGCCATTTCGGTCAACATCGCCTCGCGGGCGGTGCGGTCGTCCGAGAAGACGCGCACCTTGATCAGGCCGTGCGAGCGGATCGCGACCTCGGCTTCCTTGAGGACGGCGGGCGTCAGTCCGTCGGCACCAATCATGACCACGGGGTCGAGATGGTGGGCGTCGCCGCGCTTTTCTTTGCGTTCGGCAGGGGTCAGTTGAATCAGGGCCATGCCCGTATTATCCCGTAGTCATGAAAATCAAGACGAAAAGCAAGAAGGTCAACAAGCAGTGGTTGCAGGATCATGCCAATGACCCCTATGTGAAGCTGGCCCAGCGCGAGGGTTTCCGGGCCCGCGCGGCCTACAAGTTGTCGGAGATCGACGAGCAGTTCAAGCTGCTGCGACCAGGTCAACTGGTGGTGGATCTCGGCTCGACGCCGGGCGCCTGGAGCCAGTACATCCGCCGCAAGTTCGCGCCCAAGGCCGGCGCGGGTGGCGGCGCGGCGGTGGGCGAGCTCAACGGCCGCATTGTCGCGCTGGACCTGCTCGAGATGGAGCCGATCGAGGGCGTCACGTTCATCCAGGGCGATTTCCGCGAGGACGATGTGCTGGCCAGGCTCAACGCAGCCGTGGGCGGCGATCCGGTGGACGTGGTCGTCTCCGACATGGCGCCCAACCTCACCGGCGTGCCGGTGACCGACACCGCCCGCGTGGCCCACCTGGTGGAGCTGGCGGTGGAATTCGCGCTGCAGCACCTGAAGCCCGAAGGCGCCCTCGTGACCAAGGTCTTTCATGGCAGCGGCTACAGTGAGCTCATGGAGCTGTTCCGAGCCAATTTTCGCGTGGTCAAGGCGGTCAAGCCGAAGGCCTCGCGCGACAAGTCGGCCGAAACTTTCATCGTCGGTTTCGGTCTGAAGAACCCGGGCCCGCGGTGACGCCGTGGCGCCCGACATTTGCGCAACGTGGTGTGGAGCCCGAAATCGGCTCCGAAACTGTGCGTTTGGCGTCCTTCCCCACCCCTGCTTTTGGAATGCCAGGGTATTGACTGGCCTAGAATCATCCCCATCTGCCGTGGGAAGTGGCATTTTCTAAGAAGGAGCCGCGGTGAACAATCAATGGTTTTCGAAGATCGCAGTCTGGCTCGTGATCGCGCTCGTTCTGTTTACGGTCTTCAAATCGTTCAACACGGCGCAGACCCAGAGCGGACGTGTGGCGTATTCCGATTTCCTCGAGGAAGTGCGCAGCAAGCACATCCAGAGCGTCGAGATCACGGAAGGCAGCGGCGGGATCGACATCTCCGCCAAGACGACCGACGGCAAGACCGAGCACACCACGGGCAGCCTGCTCGACCGTGGCCTGACGGGCGACCTGCTGGCCAACAACGTCAAGTTCGACATCAAGCCGCGTGAAGAGCCCAGCATGCTCACGTCGCTGCTGCTGTCGTGGGCCCCGATGCTCCTGCTGATCGGCGTCTGGGTGTATTTCATGCGCCAGATGCAAGGCGGCGGCAAGGGCGGCGCCTTCAGCTTCGGCAAGAGCAAGGCCAAGATGCTCGACGAGGCCAACAACTCGGTCACGTTCGCGGACGTCGCCGGCTGCGACGAGGCCAAGGAAGAGGTCAAGGAACTGGTCGACTTCCTGCGCGACCCGCAGAAGTTCCAGAAGCTGGGCGGCCGCATCCCGCGCGGCGTGCTGCTTGTGGGCCCTCCGGGCACCGGCAAGACGCTGCTCGCCAAGGCGATCGCCGGCGAAGCCAAGGTGCCGTTCTTCTCGATCTCCGGCTCCGACTTCGTCGAGATGTTCGTCGGCGTGGGCGCGGCCCGCGTGCGCGACATGTTCGAGCAGGCCAAGAAGAGCGCCCCCTGCATCATCTTCGTCGACGAAATCGACGCGGTCGGCCGCCATCGCGGCGCCGGCCTGGGCGGCGGCAACGACGAGCGCGAGCAGACCCTCAACCAGATGCTGGTCGAGATGGACGGCTTCGAGACGAACCTGGGCGTCATCGTGATGGCGGCCACCAACCGTCCCGACATCCTGGATCCGGCGCTGCTGCGTCCGGGCCGCTTCGACCGCCAGGTCTACGTGACGCTGCCGGACATCCGTGGCCGCGAGCAGATCCTGGGCGTCCACATGCGCAAGGTGCCGATCGGCACCGACGTCAACGCGAACGTCATCGCGCGCGGCACGCCGGGCATGTCCGGCGCCGACCTGGCCAACCTGGTCAACGAGGCCGCGCTGATGGCGGCGCGTCGCAGCGGCCGCGTCGTCGAGATGATCGACTTCGAGAAGGCCAAGGACAAGATCTTCATGGGTGCGGAACGCCGCAGCGCCGTGATCGATCCGGAAGACCTGAAGAACACGGCCTACCACGAGGCCGGCCACGCCTTCGTGATGCTCAAGCTGCCCAAGCACGATCCGGTGCACAAGGTCACCATCATCCCGCGCGGCCGTGCCCTGGGTGTCGCGTTCTACCTGCCGGAGAAGGACAACAACTCCCCGGACAAGGAATACATGCTCGCCAACATCGCCGCGCTGTACGCGGGGCGCATCGCGGAAGAGGTGTTCATGGGCCAGCAGACCACGGGCGCGTCCAACGACTTCCAGCGTGCCACGCAGATCGCGCGCGACATGGTGATGAAGTACGGCATGTCCGAATCGCTGGGCCCGATGGTCTACGCGGAGAACGAGGGCGAGGTCTTCCTGGGCCGCTCGGTGACGCGCACCACCAACATCAGCGAATCGACGATGCAGAAGGTCGACGCCGAGATCCGCCAGATCCTCGACACGCAGTACGCCCTGGCGCGCCGCCTGATCGAGGCGGAGCGCGACAAGGTCGAGGCCATCGCCCAGGCGCTGCTGGAATGGGAAACCATCTACCGCGAGCAGATGGACGACATCATGGAAGGCCGTCCGCCGCGTCCGCCGAAGGACTGGACGCCCACGATGAACCGCTCGGGCGGCACGCCCCCGGTCAAGGTCGACAACGCGCCGGCCGCGGCCTGACGCGCGACATGTCCATCCGCTAGTCGGACACCAACGGGGCCTCGGCCCCGTTTTGCATTGGCACCGTTCTCCTTCAACGATGATCTGGCAGACCAGCCGCTTCCGCATCGATTTGACCCGGCCCCAGGTGATGGGCATCGTCAACGTCACGCCCGACTCGTTCTCCGACGGCGGCCAGTTCGCGCACGCGGACGCCGCGCGCGCGCACTGCGACCGGCTGGTGGCGCAGGGCGCCGACATCCTCGACATCGGCGGCGAGTCCACGCGCCCCGGTGCGCGCCTGCCCGACACCGCCGAGCAACTGGCTCGCGTGCTGCCCGTGCTGCGCCACGCGGTCACTCTCGGCGTGCCGGTGTCGGTGGACACGGCGGATCCTGCGGTGATGAGCGCGGCGCTGGCGCTCGGCGTCGACATTCTCAACGACGTCCGCGCGCTCCAGGCGCCGGGTGCGCTGGCCGTGGCGGCCGGCCATCCCGATGCCGGCATCTGCCTGATGCACATGCAAGGCGAACCCGGTTCGATGCAGGTGGCGCCGCACTACGACAACGACGACGTCGTCGCCGGCGTGCTGGCATTCCTGGCCGAGCGCCGCGACGCGGCACTGGCGGCCGGCATCGCGCGCGAGCGCATCGCGCTGGACCCGGGAATCGGCTTCGGCAAGACGCCGGCGCACAATCTGGCGCTGGCCGTGCACCAGCGGCGTCTGCTGGCGTTGGGCTGTCCGTTGCTGCTCGGCTGGTCGCGCAAGTCGACGCTGGGCCAGCTCACCGGGCGTCCGGTGGGCGAGCGCACCGTGGCCAGCGTGGCCGCGGCGCTCGCGGCGGTGCGCCAGGGCGCGTCCATCGTGCGCGTGCACGACGTCGCCGAGACCGTGGACGCGCTGAAGGTCTGGCACGCACTGACTTCCGGATAAAGCCTTTCCCTTTCAACCAACGACGCCTGCACCCACCCCTCCGGCCAGCAGGCGCACGCTTCCCACCGAGACTCCCATCATGAGCAGAACCTATTTCGGCACCGACGGCATCCGTGGCACGGTCGGCAGCGCCCCCATCACCGCCGACTTCATGCTGCGCCTGGGCCATGCCGTCGGCCGCGTGCTGCGCAGCAAGGCGCCCAAGGCGACGGTGCTGATCGGCAAGGACACGCGCGTTTCCGGCTACATGATCGAGTCGGCGCTCGAGGCCGGCTTCGCCTCGGCCGGCGTCGACGTGCTGCTCACCGGCCCGTTGCCGACGCCCGGTGTCGCCTACCTGACGCGCGCGCTGCGCGTCGATCTCGGCGTGGTCATCAGCGCCTCGCACAACCCGTTCGGCGACAACGGGGTCAAGTTCTTTTCGGCGTCGGGCGAGAAGCTGCCCGACCAGTGGGAGATGGACGTCGAGGCCGCGCTGGCCGAGCCGCCGCAGTGGGCCGACTCGGCCGCGCTCGGCAAGGCCCGGCGCGTGGATGACGCCGCCGGCCGCTACCTCGAGTTCTGCAAGAGCACGTTCTCGCAGGACCTGTCGCTCAAGGGGCTGAAGATCGTCGTCGACGGCGCTCACGGGGCGGCGTACCACGTGGCGCCGAGCGTGTTCCACGAGCTCGGCGCCGACGTCGTCACGATCGGCTGCGAGCCCAACGGCTTCAACATCAACGACAAGGTGGGCGCCACCGCTCCGCAGGCGCTGATGCGCGCCGTGGCCGAGCACACCGCCGACTACGGCGTGGCGCTGGACGGCGACGCCGACCGGCTGCAGATGGTGGACGCGTCCGGTCGCTGCTACGACGGCGACGAGCTGCTCTACGCCGTGGTGGCCGATCGGCTGGCGCGCGGCGAGCGCGTGCCGGGCGTGGTCGGCACCCTGATGACCAACATCGCCGTCGAACAGGCGCTGAAGGCCCGTGGCGTGGCGCTGGTGCGCGCCAAGGTGGGCGACCGCTACGTGCTCGAGGAGTTGCTCGCGCGGAACTGGCAGCTGGGCGGCGAGAATTCGGGGCACCTGCTGGTACTCGACCGCCACACGACCGGCGACGGTATCGTCAGCGCGCTCCAGGTGCTGCAGGCGATTCGCCGCTCGGGCAAGTCGCTGTCCGGCCTGCTCGACGGAGTACACCTGTTCCCCCAGGTCATGATCAACGTGCGGCTGGCGGTTCGATCGGACTGGCAGCAGAACGCGACGCTGGTGGCCGAGAAGGCCCGCGTCGAACGCGAACTCGGCAGTGATGGACGCGTCTTGATCCGCGCCTCGGGCACCGAGCCGGTGCTGCGGGTCATGGTCGAGGGACGCGACAGGGGCACCGCCGCGGCCTTTGCCGAGCGCCTGGCGGCCGCCGCCAGGGCGACATGACAGTTTCGTGACACTGGCAAGGCGGGTTGTCACAATCCGCCGAAGCCCGGCAAGTTGGCGGCCAGTCGCGAACGTTCTTGCGGACGCTTGCCCTGCGGCAAGCCGCGGCATCGAACCGCCACGGCAGTGTCATAGTCTTGTCACACGGGCCTTCTACATTGGCGCAGTCCCCTTAAACTGCCCCCCTGAAAGGCCTGGATCATGAGTTTTCATCCGATTCGTCTGGTTTCCCTCGCCGCTGCAATGTGCCTGGGCGCGTTCGCGGCCCACGCGGCTGACGCGGTCACCGGCGCCGGCGCTTCGTTCCCGGCTCCCATCTACTCGAAGTGGGCCGAGGCCTACAACAAGGCCACCGGCAACCAGATCAACTACCAGTCGGTCGGTTCCGGCGCCGGCATCAAGCAGATCAAGGAAAAGACGGTCGACTTCGGCGCATCCGACATGCCGCTGAAGGACGAGGACCTGGCGACCGCCGGCCTGATCCAGTTCCCGACGGTCATCGGCGGCGTCGTGCCCGTGATCCACGTCGAAGGCGTGAAGCCCGGCCAACTGAAGCTGACCGGTGCCGTGCTGGCCGACATCTACCTGGGCAAGGTCACCAAGTGGAACGACCCCGCCATCACGTCGCTGAATCCGGGCGTCAAGCTGCCGGACGCCGTGATCACGCCGGTCCACCGCGCCGACGGCTCGGGCACCAGCTTCATCTTCACGAACTACCTGTCCAAGGTCAACGCCGACTGGAAGGCCAAGATCGGTGAAGGCACCGCCGTCAACTGGCCCGCCAACGGCCTGGCCGGCAAGGGCAACGAAGGCATCGCCCAGAACGTGCAACGCCTGCCGAACTCGATCGGCTACGTCGAATACGCCTACGCCAAGCAAAGCAAGATGGACTACGTCCAGCTGAAGAACGCCGCCGGCAACTTCGTGGAACCCGACGACCTGACGTTCAAGGCCGCCGCCGCCGGTGCCGACTGGTCGAAGTCGTTCTACCAGGTGCTGACCGAGCAGGCCGGCAAGGACGCCTGGCCGATCAGCGGCGCCACGTTCATCCTGATGCACGTCGCCCAGGACAAGCCGGCACAAGCCACCGCGTCGTTGAAGTTCTTCGACTGGGCCTATGCCAACGGAGACAAGGCCGCCAACGATCTCGACTACGTCGCGCTGCCCGACGCCCTGAAGGCGCTGATCCACACGAAGTGGGCCAGCATCAAGGACACGGCCGGCAAGTCGGTCGCGACGAAGTAAGACCCGTCGCCGGCCAGTTGGCCGGCGGCCGCCGCCGACTTCCCGGTCGGCGGCTTCCCTGACCTGCCGGAGGCCACTTGGCTGCCACATTCCCCGCTGACCAGACACTCCGCAAGGCCAAGGACTCCGGGAGCCCGCCCAAGCGGCGCCTGAACGCGCCCTGGGGCGACGCCCTGTTCTCGTTCCTGGCGCACTCGGCGGCCTGGCTCACGCTGGCCATCCTCGCCGGCATCATCGGCTCGCTGCTGGTCGGCGCCGCGCCGGCCATCAAGGAGTTCGGCCTCGGCTTCCTGTGGCACAGCGAGTGGGATCCCGTGCAGGACCACTACGGTGGCCTGGCGATGATCTATGGCACCGTCGCCACCTCGTTCATCGCGTTGCTGATCGCCGTGCCGGTCAGCTTCGGCATCGCGCTGTTCCTCACCGAGATGTCGCCGGCCTGGCTCAAGCGCCCGCTGGGCGTGGCCATCGAGCTGCTCGCCGCGGTGCCGTCCATCGTCTACGGCATGTGGGGCCTGATGGTCTTCGGCCCGATCCTGGCCACCTGGGTCCAGCAGCCGCTGCAGAGCGCGTTCGGCAACGCGCCGGTGCTGGGCACGCTGTTCTCGGGCCCGCCGGTGGGCATGGGCATCCTGTGCGCCGGCATCATCCTGGCGATCATGATCATCCCGTTCATCGCCGCCGTGATGCGCGACGTGTTCGAGGTCACCCCGCCGATGCTCAAGGAGTCCGCCTACGGACTGGGTGCGACGACCTGGGAGGTCGTCTACAAGGTCGTGTTGCCGTTCACCAAGACCGGCGTTGTCGGCGGCGTGATGCTGGGCCTGGGCCGTGCGCTCGGCGAGACGATGGCCGTGACCTTCGTCATCGGCAACCAGAGCCAGCTGAGCCAGCTGTCGCTGTTCCAGGCCGCCAACAGCATCACCTCGGTGCTGGCCAATGAATTCGCGGAAGCCGGCGACGGCCTGCACCGCGCCGCCCTGATGTACCTCGCCCTGGTGCTGTTCGTCATCACGTTCATCGTGCTGTCGTTCGCCAAGGTGCTGCTGATGCGCCTGAAGCGCGCCGAAGGAGCCCGAGCATGACCAGCATCTCCGCAGTGTCGGGCCCGCGCATGGCGATGCACATGCGTCGCAAGCGCGTGAACGCGGTCGCGCTCGCGCTGGCGTTCGGCGCGATGGCGTTCGGCGTGTTCTGGCTGGTCTGGATCCTGTTCGAGACCATTCGCCTCGGCGCCGGCGGCATGTCGTGGGCGCTGCTCACGCAGCCGCAGCCGGGCCCGAATTCCGAAGGCGGTGGACTGTCCAACGCGATCTTCGGTTCGCTGGCGATGGTCACGCTCGCCACCGTGATCGGCACACCGATCGGCGTGTTCTCCGGCATCTACCTGGCCGAATATGGCCAGAAGGGCTGGCTGGGGTCCACGACGCGCTTCATCAACGACATCCTGTTGTCTGCACCATCGATCGTGATCGGCCTGTTCGTCTACGCGCTGGTTGTCGTGCCGATGAAGGGCTTCTCCGGCTGGGCCGGCTCGGTCGCGCTGGCGCTGATCGTCATTCCGGTCGTCATTCGCACGACCGAGACGATGCTCAACCTGGTGCCGCACGCGCTGCGCGAGGCGGCTTACGCACTCGGGACACCCAAGTGGAAAGTGATCGCATCGGTCACGCTGCGGGCCTCGCGCTCCGGCGTGATCACCGGCGTGCTGTTGGCGATCGCCCGCATCTCGGGCGAGACGGCGCCGCTGCTGTTCACGGCGCTTTCGAGCCAGTTCTTCAGCAGCGACCTCACCCGCCCGATGGCCAGCCTGCCCAAGGTCATCTACGACTTCGCCACCGGCCCGTACGAAAACCTGCAACACCTGGCCTGGGCCGGCGTGTTCCTGATCACGCTGGGCGTGCTCGCCCTGAACATCGCCGCGCGCGTGTTCTTCCGCAACAAACACTGAGACTGCAAATCATGGACGTCCGAGTCGACCTCCCCACCACCGAAGAAGTCAAGTTGTCGATTCGCAACCTGAACTTCTACTACGGCAGTTTCAACGCGCTCAAGAACATCAATCTCGACATCCCGAAGGGCAAGGTCACGGCCTTCATCGGACCGTCGGGTTGCGGCAAGTCCACGCTGCTGCGCACCTTCAACCGCATGTTCGCGCTCTATCCGGAGCAGCGCGCCACCGGCCAGGTCATGCTGGACGGCGAGAACATCCTCGACACGGGCCTGGACGTCAGCCTGATCCGCGCCAAGGTGGGCATGGTGTTCCAGAAGCCGACGCCGTTCCCGATGTCGATCTACGACAACATCGCCTTCGGCGTGCGTCTGTTCGAGACGCTGCCGCGCGTCGAGATGGATGAGCGCGTAGAGTGGGCCCTGAAGAAGGCCGCGCTGTGGAACGAGGTCAAGGACAAGCTGCAGCAGAGCGGTTCGGGCCTGTCCGGCGGCCAGCAGCAGCGGCTGTGCATCGCGCGCGGCATCGCGATCAAGCCCGAAGTGCTGCTGCTGGACGAGCCGTGTTCCGCGCTGGATCCGATCTCCACCGGCAAGATCGAGGAGCTGATCCACGAGCTCAAGTCGGACTACACGGTGGTGATCGTCACCCACAACATGCAGCAGGCCGCGCGCTGCTCGGACTACACGGCCTACATGTACCTCGGCGACCTGGTGGAATTCGGCAAGACGACCGATCTCTTCATGAAGCCGAAGAAGAAGGACACCGAGGATTACATCACCGGCCGCTTCGGCTGATCTTTGCTCAGCCGTTCTTCAGGCAACCCCAGTACCGTATCCAGAGCGCAGCACCGTTTCCAGGGAAAGACCATGTCAGACAAGCACCTCTCCACGCAATTCGACGCCGAACTCAGCGAGATCTCGAACCGCGTCCTCGAGATGGGCGGCCTCGTCGAGTCGCAGGTCGCCCAGGCGGTCTACGCGCTGACCAACTTCAGCGGCGAGACGGCCAGCCTCGTGCTCGATCGCGAGCTGCGCGTCAACCAGATGGAAGTCGAGATCGACCGCGACCTGTCGGCCATCATCGCCCGCCGCCAGCCCACCGCGCGCGACCTGCGCCTGCTGATCGCCATCTCCAAGACCATCGGCAACCTCGAGCGCATCGGCGACGAGGCCACCCGCATCGCCCGCACCGTGCAGCGCCTGATGAACTCCGGAGTCTCGAGCCGGCTGCGCCTGCCGGTGGCCGACATCGCCTTCGGCGCCAACCTGGCCACCGCCCAACTGCGCAAGGTGCTCGACGCCTTCGCGCGCCTGGACGTGAACCGCGCGCTGGAGGTGCTCAAGCAGGACGACGAGATCGACAAGGAATTCGACGGCCTCCTGCGCAAGCTCATCACCTACATGATGGAAGACCCGCGCACGATCTCGTCGTCGATCGACCTCGTGTTCGTGGCCAAGGCCATCGAACGCGTCGGCGACCACGCGAAGAACCTGTCCGAGCAGATCATCTACATCGTCAAGGGCACCGACGTTCGCCACCATACCGTGGCCGCCGTCGAGGATGCCGTTCGCTAACCCAGTCAGTCACCCGACAAGGCAGCCAAACCCATGAGCCGTATCCTCGTCGTCGAAGACGAATCCGCGATCGCCGAGCTGGTCGCGATCAACCTGCGCCACGCCGGTTTCGAAGTGGCCATCGCAGAGACGGCCGACGCCGCCCAAAGCGAGGTCGACCGCGTGTTGCCGGAGCTGGTCGTCCTCGACTGGATGCTGCCGGGCCAGACGGGGCTCGCGTTGGCCAAGCGCTGGAGGACAGAGACTCGCACACGGGACCTGCCCATCATCATGCTCACCGCGCGTTCGGAAGAGGCTGACAAGCTGTCGGGCCTGGACGCCGGCGCCGACGACTACCTGACCAAGCCGTTCTCCACCAAGGAACTGCTGGCTCGCATCCGCGCGGTTCTCCGCAGGAAAGCACCGGAGGCGCTGGACTCGGCGGTCGAGGTGTCGGGCCTGCGCCTGGATCCGGCCACGCGGCGCGTCACGCGCGGCGCGCAGGAGGTCAAGATCGGCCCGACCGAGTTCCGCCTGCTGCACTTCTTCATGACCCACACCGAGCGCGTGCACAGCCGCACGCAACTGCTCGACCGTGTGTGGGGCGACCACGTGTTCATCGAGGAACGCACCGTCGACGTCCACGTCAAGCGCCTGCGCGAAGCGCTCACGCCGGTGCAGTGCGCCACGCTGATCGAGACGGTGCGCGGCGCGGGCTATCGCCTGACGCAGCAGGCCGCAGCGACCTCCGTCTGAGCGCGCGTTCCGTTGACGATCAACGCTAGGGAGGCGACGTGAGCTGGCTGCTGAATCGCGCCATGCTGACCATCTTCGTGACGCTTGTCGGCGCGGGGATCGGCGTGATCGTCGGCGATCTCGTGGACGCACGGCAACTCGGCCCCGCCCTCGGCGCAGCGATCGCGGTCGGGATCTGCGTGCTGATCGACGGCTTGCGCGCGTTGCACATGATGGACTGGCTGCGCGGCGACCTCGAGCGCGAGGCCCCGCGCGACCGCGGCTTCTGGGGCGAGGCGTCGTACCGCATCGAGCGCGCACTGCGCCAGCGCGACCGCGCCTTCGTGCAGGAGCAGGAACGCTTCGGCCAGTTCATGTCCGCCATCGAGGCCTCGCCCAACGGCGTGCTGCTGCTCGACGCGGCCGACCAGATCCAGTGGCTCAACGCCGTGGCCGCCACGCACTTCGGGCTCGATCCGGTGCGCGACCGCCTGCAGCGCGTGACCAACCTCGTGCGCTCGCCCACGTTCGTCGCCTACCTGCAGGCCGGCGTGTTCGACGAGCCGGTGGTGTTCTCGACGCCGGGCGGCGACTCCACGCTCAGCGTGATCGTCAGCCGCTACGGCGAGGGCATGCGGCTCGTCCTCACGCAAGACATCACCGAGCGCGAGCGCACCGAGGCGATGCGCCGCGACTTCGTCGCGAACGTGTCGCACGAGATCCGCACGCCGCTCACGGTGCTGGCCGGGTTCGTCGAGACGATCGCGTCGCTCCCGCTCACCGAAGTGGAGCGCGAACGCGTGCTCGCGCTGATGATGCAGCAGACCTCGCGCATGACGACGCTGGTGGAAGACTTGCTGACGCTGGCCAAGCTCGAAGGCAGCCCCCGTCCGACCTGCGACCGCTGGACGCCGGTGGCGCGCCTGTTCGCGCAGGTGGAGAGCGAGGCGCGCGGCCTGTCCGCGGGCCGCCACACGCTGCGCTTTCACGTGCAGGGCGAGGACGAACTCGCCGGCAACGACAGCGAATGGACCAGCGCCGTGGCCAATCTCGTGAGCAACGCCGTGCGCTACACACCGACGGGCGGCACGATCACGGTCACGTGGACCCATCGCGTCGACGGCAATGCCGAGATCGAGGTGCGCGATACCGGCCCGGGCATCGCGCGCGAACACATCGGCCGCCTGACCGAGCGCTTCTACCGCGTCGACGGCAGCCGCTCGCGCGACACCGGCGGTACCGGACTGGGCCTGTCCATCGTCAAGCACGTGGTGCAACGCCACGGCGGCGAGCTCGACATCCACAGCGAGCAGGGCCGCGGCTCCGTCTTCCGCATCGTCGTTCCGGCGGCGCGCGTGCGGCCGCTGGCGCCGACGCAACCGGTGGCCGAGGAACCGTACACGGTGCGCTGACCGCAGGAAGCCCCGGCCTTGCCAAAACGGGGCAGGTAGGTTTTCCTCCGGAAAGACCATCCTCCCCAAAAAACCGGGCATGGAGGTTTTCCTCCGGAAAAACCATCCTCCCTCGAACCGGGGAGGGGGTGGTTTCCACCGCGTCCCGCGCGGGCGATCAGGCTCTAGACTGTCCGCCATGGCTTTCGACATCCCCACGCTGCGCACCGAGCGCCTCGACCTGCTGCCGCCGAGCGCGGCCTGTGCCGACTTGTACCGGACGTTCTACACCGATGCGGACGCGTCCTCGTCGTACGGCGGCCCGTTGTCGGTCGTCGGCTCGTGGACGCGCCTGGCCAGCGACCTCGGTTCCTGGCAGCTGCAGGGCTTCGGTGCCTGGGTGCTGCGCGATCGCGAGCGTGACGAACTGGTCGGGGTGTGCGGCTTCTGGCAGAGCCCGGGCTGGCGGCGCGAACTCACCTGGTGGCTGCTGCCCCGCTACCGCAGCCGCGGCTTCGCGCAGGAGGCCTCCCAGGCCGTCGTGGCGCACGCCTACGACGTGTTCGGCTGGCCCAGCGTCGAAACCTACATGGTCGACACCAACGACCAGGCGCGAGCGCTCGTCAAGCGCCTGGGCGGCGTGCAGATCGAGCGTTTCGTGGCGCCGGACGGCGCCGAGCGCGATCTGTTCCGGATTCCGCGGCCGGGCGCGACGGCGGGCTGATGCGCGTCAGTGCGACGGGGCGGAAGCCGACGTGATCGCAGCGGGCGCCGCGCCAGACGCCGGCGCCGGGGCCGTCTCGACAGTCGATGTCGCCCCCTTCAACATCTGATCAACCTGCAGCAGCTGCGACTCGATGATGCCGATCGTGCGCAGGCGTCCGTTCAGCGTGGCCACGGTCGCGCGTCCGTCGGGGTTGCCGAGCGCGACGGCCAGCGAGATGGCGGAAAGATCCCGCGCGGCGCTGTCACGGATCACGTCCCACATCGCCTGGGTGAACAGGCGCTGCGTGGCATAGAGCTCGCTGTAGTGCACCAGGTCCTCGTGGGCGAGGTAGTTGACCGAGTGGTCCGAGATCGCGGCGTCCCATGCCGTGGTCTTGAGCGGCGGCAGCGCGTCGCGGAACTTGTTGCCCGCCTCCCTCAGCGTCGCCTCGAGGCTCTCGTCGGTGCTCTGTCCCGCCCGCACGTCGGCGACAGTCCGGGCGAACATCGCCTCCCAGTCCCTCTTGTTCTCGCGCGTGATCTGCAGGGCCTCCTCCACCATCTTGCGATTGGAGGCGATCTCCTGCTCGACTTCCTCCTTGGCCCGTGCGCCTTCGTGGCGGTGCTCGATGCCCAGTGCGACCTGTTCGAGGGCCAGCGCCGTCAGGATCGACAACACGATCATCGCGTAGTGCGACAGGAATTCGCGCACCGAGCGGGGCAGCTTTTCGAGGGGTTCCAAGTGCATGGCGTTCGATTCGCGAGGGGCAGGGCGGAGCCGCGATTCTGGCAGATGCGGTGGCGGGAATTCGATGTCCGAAAACGGCGGGACGAGGGCCTGTCCGCGTCGGACACTGCGGCCATCCCATCACCTCGAAAGTGCATGCCATGTCTTCGTTCCGCCTGGTCGGCCTCGGCGCCGACAACTTCGAGCCCTTCTTCGCGATGAGCGACGACGAACTTGCCGCGCTCGGCGCACGCCGCGTCGTCGCCGACGAATCGCCCGGCTTCCCGTGCCGCGTCTCGTTGGCCGACGCCGAGGTGGGCGACGAGTTGCTGCTGCTGCCCTTCGAGCACCTCAGCGCGCGCTCGCCCTACCGCGCGAGCGGCCCCGTGTATGTGCGCGCCCACGCACGACGTGCGGTGCTCGAGCCGGGCGTGGTTCCGCCTTACGTGACGCGGCGGCTGATGTCGGTGCGCGCGTACGACGCGAGCGACATGATGGTGGCCGGCGAGGTCTGTGAAGGTGCCGACGTCCACGCGACGCTGGAGCGCCTGATGGCCGACGAGGCCGTGGCCTACATCCACCTGCACAACGCCAGGCGCGGGTGCTTCTCGTGCCGCGTGGAGCGCGTCAGTTGAGCGGCACGGCCGGGTGGCCGATCAGGGCTTGCGGTACTCCGCCGCGATCCAGGCGGTCGCGCTCGCCATCGTCAGCTTGAAGTCCGGCCGCACCTTCACCTGGGCGACCTGCTCGCCGAACTCGTCCTGCGCAGCCAGCAGCGCGTGCGGATCGAACTCGTCGGGCACGATGTCCAGCGTCACCAGCACGCGGCCCGAGTCGGTGCCGACCTGGAACTGCTTGTGCATGGCGGCGTGCACTGCCTGCTCGTGGCGGCGGATGACTTCCGAGGCCGTCTTCACCAGCGTGTTGAACGCGTTGACGTCCAGCGGCTTCGGATTCTTCTTGTCGCGGCCCATCGTCCACGGGCCGACCAGCGCGGGCTCGCGCTCGCCGTCGCGCGTCATCGCGACGGCCCAGCCGTCGTCGTCTTCGTTCTTGATGACCTTGGCCGTCCAGCCGTTGTCCGCCCACAGGCGCGGCTCGCGCACGGGCTCGTCGGCGCCGCCTTCGGCGCCTTGATTGTCGAGATTCGATTCCATGCGTGCATGATACGGGGCGCGTCCACGGCAAGGCCGTGACGAAGCGGCACAAAATGGCCGCGAAGCGCCTTTACACGGGAGACATGGAAATGGACTGGAGTGCATCGACATGGTGGTGGATCGCCGCCGGCACGCTGGTGGTGGGCGAGCTTGCCACGGGCACGTTCTACGTGCTGATGCTGGCGATCGGCTGCGTCTTCGGCGCGCTGGCTGGCTACGCCAACATCTCGTTCTTCGCGCAGGTGGCGGTCGCCATCGTGGTCGGCGGCGGGGCGGTGCTGACCTGGGATCGCAAGCGCAAGCGCGGACCCGGGCGCCTGGCGCCGGCGGCCAATCCCAACATCAACCTCGACATCGGCGAGCAGGTCCAGGTCGACGGCTGGAACGCCGACGGCACCGCGCGCGTGCCATACCGCGGCTCGGCCTGGAACGTGCGCTACATCGGCGACGGCCCCGCCGTGCCCGGCACGCACGTGATCGCGGAAGTCCGCCACAACGAGCTCGCGCTGCGTCGCGCGGCCTGAGAACCTGATCCCGAAGGGAAACAACGACATGGAATATCAAGTCCTCGCCTTCATACTGATCATTGCCGCGATCGTGTTCCTGTACCGCCTGGTCAAGGTGGTGCCGCAGCAGAACGCGTGGGTCGTCGAGCGCCTCGGCAAGTTCCACGCGGTGCTGCCACCAGGCCCCAACATCCTGATCCCGTTCATCGACAACGTCGCCTACAAGCATTCGCTCAAGGAGATCCCGCTGGACGTGCCCAGCCAGGTCTGCATCACGCGCGACAACACGCAGCTGCAGGTCGACGGCATCCTGTACTTCCAGGTCACCGACGCGATGCGCGCCAGCTATGGCTCCAGCAACTACGTGGTGGCCATCACGCAGCTGTGCCAGACCACGCTGCGCAGCGTCATCGGCAAGATGGAGCTGGACAAGACCTTCGAGGAGCGCGACATGATCAACGGCCTCGTGGTCAACGCGCTCGACGACGCCGCGTCCAACTGGGGCGTCAAGGTGCTGCGCTACGAGATCAAGGACCTGACGCCGCCGGCCGAGATCCTGCGCTCGATGCAGGCGCAGATCACCGCCGAACGCGAGAAGCGCGCGCTGATCGCCGCGTCCGAGGGCCGCCGCCAGGAGCAGATCAACATCGCCACCGGCCAGCGCGAGGCGTCGATCGCGCGCTCCGAGGGCGAGAAGCAGGCCGAGATCAACAAGGCCCAGGGCGAGGCCGCGGCCATCGTCGCCGTGGCCGATGCCACCGCCGACGCCATCCGCAAGATCGCCGAAGCCATCCGCTCGCCGGGCGGCGAGCAGGCGGTGCAGCTGAAGGTGGCCGAACGCGCCGTCGACGCCTACCAGTCGCTGGCCAAGACCAACAACACGATGATCGTGCCGGGCAACATGACCGAGGTGTCGTCGTTGATCGCCACGGCGATGGCGTTGATCAAGAGTTCGCAGGTCAAGCCGGGTTGAGCGGCGGCGCGCGCTTGCTTCCATGCCCGTCACGCCTTTTCACTTCGGTCCCGGTGCGGCGATCCATGCGTTCGCGCCGAGGCACGTCAGCTTTCTCGCCTTCTGTGCCGCGAACGTCGTGATCGACGTCGAACCGCTGTACTTCATGGTCACCGGCCAGGCCCACCTGCACCGGTTCCTGCACACCTATGTGGGCGCGTCGATGGCGGCCGCCTTCACCGTCGCACTGTTCCTCGCAGCGCATCGCCTGGGCCGTGCCCGGCGGCTGCCGGATCCGTTCGGATGGCAGTCGCTGAGCATGGTGGCGGTGGCGCTGGGGGCGGTGCTCGGTGCGTGGTCGCACATCGTCCTCGACAGCGTGATGCACGGCGACATCACGCCCTTCGCGCCGTTCAGCGATGCCAATCCGCTCTTTCGCGTCATCTCATTGGCTGCGTTGCATTGGCTTTGCATCCTCGCGGGCGCGTTGGCGCTGGTCATCCTCGGCATCCGCCGGCGCGCCTTCCGCAGGACGAACTGAGCGCGAGCACTTGGACAGCTGTCGTTGATCGTCGCTACCGTTTCCGCATGTTGCGCTGGCGGGGCCGGAGTAGTGGCAGTACCCACCAAGCGCAGCGATGCGCTGCTGATGCGGCCCCTGGTCCGGCATGCCTCGTCGAAGTCTTCCGGTACCAGCCTGCGCAGAGTCCTGCATGTCGTTTTCGGCCCTGAAGCACTGCCATACGAACTTGCCTGAAGCGAGCCTGACCGCAACGTCGCAGGTCGGCCAGGCGCAGTCGCCGACGGTAGACTGCTTTTGGGCACGCTGATCGGGCTTGACCAAACCACTCGGGAGATTCCATGCAGTCTTTGATCCGCGGCCGCTCGGGTGCGGCTGTTGTGCGACTGGCGATGTTGCTGGGGACCGCTCTGCCGAGCTTGTCGGCACACGCGACATTGACGGTCTCCACGGCCGCGGACGCCGCGCCGGCCGGCGTGCACTACGTGAATTTCGACGACGTGACCTACAGCGACGGCGCCACGGGTGGGCTCACGGTGACCTTCAGTCCCAACAGCGGACTGAACATCGGCGCCGCTCCCTACCTGTCCAATGGCAACGGGCTGCCGTTCGGCGATTCCACGTTCTCAGGCCCCGACACGTCGCAGTTCCTGTTCGCGGGCAGCCCGGTAACGCTCGACATGCCAAGCGGCCAGGAATACTTCGGCATCCTGTGGGGCTCAGTGGATGCGAGCAACTCGCTGAGTTTCTACGCGGCGGACGGTGCGCTGGTGGGCCTGGTCAAGGGCAGCGACGTCGCGCCGAACGCCAATGGCAGCTGGGACGCTGACGGCACGGTCTACGTCAACATCAACTCGTCGCTGGCCTTCACGAAGGTGGTGGTCGACGGCGGTGACTCGATCTTCGAGTTCGACAACGTGGGCTACAACGCATCCCCGCCGCCGGTGTCGTCGGTACCTGAGCCCGCGGCTGCGACGCTGGTGTTGATCGGGCTGCTCTCCTGGCCGTTGCTCGCGCGCAAGAGGCGCGCGCACTGACCAGGAAGAGGACGGGTGCCGTCCTTCAGGCCGGCCCGGTGCCGGCGGCGACGCCGACCCGCCGCAGCCGCGCGAGCTGGCCGCCAACGAGCAGGGCCATGGCGGCCAGCATCAGCGCGACCGAATCCGGCTCCGGTACCACCGCCACCCGCAGCGACGCGAAGTCGGCCGCGCCGGTGTAGCCGCTGGCGCCCATGCCCCATTGCGGGCCGACGAGATAGCTGGCGGGGCCCGACGCCCAGTCGCTGATGCGCAGCGTGCCGTCGAAGAAGACGTCCACCGAGGTCGAGGCGGGGTCGTACACCAGGCGGTAGTCGTGGTAGCCGGTCGCACCGCCGACGATCGTCGCTGTTCGCCAATCGCCGACGCCGGCGCCCTCGACGATGCCGGTCAGCGTCATGTCGCCTGCAGCGCTGGCCGCGATGAGCAAGCCATACTGCGTGACGCCGGTGCCGAAGCCGATGAAGGTCGAACCCAGCGGGGCCGGGCCGGTTGCCGTGACGCGGAGGGTGGCGTCCAGGATCCAGCCCCGGCTGCTTGCCAGCGCATCCTGCACCGGCGTGAGCGTCTCGTAGTACCAGAGGTAGGAACCGCCCGCGGTGCTCGGGTCGCTGATGGCCCAGGCCGCTGTGCCCGCGTCGTTGACCGGCCCTTCAGACGAAGAACCATCGCCGGGAATGCGGCTCCAGCCCTCGGTGGCAGGATCGGCGCTGCCCGCGTGTACGGCAACTGTCGGGGCGGCCTGCGCCGGGGCGAGCAGCGCCAGCACCGCGGTGGCAGCGCCGACCCAGGGGGCCCAGTGGAGGTGGCGTGACTGCTTCATTGAGTACTCCAATCAAGTCGAGATGGCGAGAAGGCGTCTGCCTGGCAGCAGCGCGGTGCTGGGGCACCAAGCGGCTGGTGGCGACGCCGCTGGGTTGATGTGGCGCTTCACCCGGGAGTCCTCTGCAACGAACGGACAAGAACGTGGCGGGGGATGTGCGCCGTGTCCCTTGTCCAGACGCACTCGGCTCGGCAGACCGGACATGCGGGGGATCTGTCCGCCCGCGCGGTACCTGCGGGGCGGTAGAGGGTGCCGGCCAGCGCCACCTCGCCGCGGGGCGACAATCGCTGCATGACCGATCCCGACTCGCCTCGTCCTCCGCCACCGGAGCAGCCCCGCAACCCGTTGCACGGCGTGACCCTGGAGGCCATGGTCACCGCGCTGGTCGATGCCTACGGCTGGCAAGGCCTGGACGAGCGAATTCCGCTGCGTTGCTTCGCCTTCGAGCCGAGCATCAAGTCCAGCCTGAAGCTGTTGCGCAAGACGCCGTGGGCGCGCGAGAAGGTGGAGGGCCTGTACCTGTTCATGCTGCGTGACATGAAACGCGAGGAGCAGGCGCGCGGGCGCTGGTGAGCCCGCGTCACGGGCGTGCGCGGGCCCGCGTGCGGGTCAGCGCGCCAGCGCGACGCGCCCGAAGTCAGCCGGTCTCGGCGTCGGCGCATTCGCCTTCTTGAACACCGCGGTCGACTCGTCGCGCTCCGACGGCCGATGCAGGTGTGCCACCAGGGTCCACCCCGGCGGTGCCGAGACGAGGTTGTGGCGGTTCTCGTCGACCAGCAGGTACGGGCATTCGCTGGTCTTGGCGACGTCGCCCTTGGCGTCGATGCGCCAGTTCGAATAGTTCTCCAGCGCGGCGAGCGCCGAGCGCGGCAGCTGCGCGGCCACGCACACGCCGTTGGGCACGTGCTGCGCGACGAGGTAGACCCAGGGGCGGTAGCTGCGCGCGTAGTCGATCACCGGCAGGCCCAGCGTCAACAGCAGCAGCCAGCTGAGCGCCACGCCCGAGGCCGGCAGCACCAGCGACTTCCACAGCGCATGCTGGACGCGCGCCGTGCGCCAGCGCACCAGCGCCAGCCACGCGGCCGTGCCGGCGATCGCGAGCGCGAGCAACGGCACCGAGAAGTGCGGCTCGAAGCCCGGCAAGAGGCGTGCGATGCGCAGCGCGGGCTTGGCCGGCACGCCGGTCATCAGCGACACGTAGAAGACCCAGATCGCAATCGCGAGCGTGGTGAAGAAGAACACCGAGAACCAGTCGATCGCCGAGCCCGTGGCGCGCTTGAGCGTGGGCAGCGCGAACGCGGCGAGCACCGCGACGCCGGGCACCGCGAGCAGCAACGCGCGGTCGGATGCGCCCATCGACAACGACGCCACCAGCGCCACCGCGACGCCCACGCTGGGCACCGCGATGTGGCGGTAGGTGAGGTGATGGCGCCAGCGCCACAGCGTCCACAGCGCCAGCAGCCAGCCCGGCCACAGGAACCAGGCGCTCAGGCGCACCAGTTCCCACGCCGAGTTCCAGTGGATGCCGGCGCGCCAGGCCCACGCATGGCCGGCCGCGGCGACCAGCGCGCCGGCCAGCATGCCCAGCACCAGCCAGGGCCGCAGGGCGAGCGCGCCCGGATAGCGCGACCGGTGACACAGCACGAAGCCGCTCGCGCCGAGCGCCAGCGCGATCGTGGGCGCACCGCTGGCGGCGATCACCGCCAGCGACAGCACGGCCGAGCCCGCGGCCAGGCGCGGGCGCGTGGGCGCCGCCGCGAGCACCCACATGAACAGCGCGACGCCGCTGAGCTGCACCAGTTCCGGCGTCGTCTCGTGGCCCAGTTGCAGCAGCCCGAGGCTGGCGATCGTCGCCAGCACGGCGCCGTCGGCGAGCGCGCGCGCGTAGTCGAGCGGCGAGGCCTCGCCGCCGAACGCGAACGCCACCGGCTGGGCGGCCTCCGTGCGAGCCAGGAGCTGCGTGCTGGACCAGATCAGCGCCAGCGTGGCAGCCAGCAGCAGTGCGAACGGCACGCGCGCGGCGTTGGCGGCGTCGATGAAGGGCAGCAGCTTGATCGACAGCGCGCCCAGCCAATAGGGCAGCAGCGCGCCGTCGCCCGGCAGCCCGGCCAGCGCGGGGGCCGTCCACGGGCTGCGCCCATCGGCCAGCGACGCCATGTAGCCGAACGCGGTGATGTCGGCGTTCTTCCACGGCTCGCGTCCGAACTGCCCGGGCAGCAGGTAGGCGGCGCACAGGAGCATCAGGGCCCAGAGCGGCAGTCGCTGGGCCGCGCGCTGGGTGACGAGGGCGGGAGTTGGCAGATTCACGGAGGGCATCATGCCGCATGGCGAGGCGTCGCTCGACCGGCGGGCTCAAATTGGCGCGTGAAGAAGTTCGAAGCCACGGGCTTCCGGGCGCTTCGATTCGCGCGAGCAACAAAAAAGGCAGCCGAAGCTGCCTTTCCAGGATGACATGGCCGAAGCCGTGCCTTATTCCGCCGCGCCTTCTGCTGCAGGTGCCGACGACTTCTTGAGGCCGACGCGAGCGAACTTGTTGCGGAACTTCTCGACGCGACCGCCCAGGCTGTCGACGCTCTTTTGCGTGCCGGTGTAGAACGGATGGGTCTCGCTGGTGGTTTCCAGCTTGAACAGCGGCAGTTCCCTGCCGTCTTCCATCTTGGTCATTTCCTTGCTGGTGGCGCACGAACGCGTCACGAACTTGAAACCGTTCGACAGGTCCACGAAGCAGACTTCGCGGTAATTGGGGTGAATGCCTTGCTTCATGGGGGTGCCCTCTATCTCGCTTTGCCGCGGATCCTGAGACCCGAGGTGTCGTCGGAAGCCACATGGGCACCATGCCCAGCACTTTCCGAAAGCGGAAAACCTTGGATTATAGGATGGAACAGGCTGGGCTGTCTACTTGGAGGGGAAAGGAGGCCCCAGACGAGCGAAAGGCCCGCGCAGCGGGCCTTTCGAGTTCGACAGTCGACGGGGCTTGTTCAGCCGCCCCTTCGCATCATGTCGAAGAAGTCCAGGTTGGTCTTGCTGGCCTTCATCTTGTCGAGCATGAACTCCATCGCCTCGATCTCGTCCATCGGATAGAGCAGCTTGCGCAGGATCCAGGTCTTTTGCAGGATCTCCGGCTTCAACAGCATCTCTTCGCGGCGGGTGCCGCTGCGATTGATCTGGATCGACGGGTAGACGCGCTTCTCGGCCATGCGGCGATCCAGGTGGATTTCGCAGTTGCCGGTGCCCTTGAACTCTTCGTAGATGACTTCGTCCATCTTCGAGCCGGTGTCGATCAGCGCCGTGCCGATGATGGTCAGCGAGCCGCCTTCCTCGACATTGCGCGCCGCGCCGAAGAAACGCTTCGGGCGCTGCAGTGCGTTGGCGTCGACGCCGCCGGAGAGCACCTTGCCGGACGAAGGCAGCACGTTGTTGTAAGCACGGGCCAGTCGGGTGATCGAATCGAGCAGGATGACGACATCCTTCTTCATCTCGACCAGGCGCTTGGCGCGCTCGATCACCATTTCGGCGACCTGCACGTGGCGGGCGGCCGGCTCGTCGAACGTGGAACTGATGACCTCGCCGCGCACGGTGCGCTGCATCTCGGTCACTTCTTCCGGTCGCTCGTCGACGAGCAGCACGATCAGGTGGATCTTGGGATGGTTGGCGACGAGGGCGTGCGCGATGTGCTGCATCATCACCGTCTTGCCGGTCTTGGGCTGGGCGACGAGCAGGGCGCGCTGGCCTTTGCCGATCGGTGCGATCAGGTCGATGATGCGGCTGGTGATGTTCTCCTCGCCGCGGATGTCGCGCTCGAGCTTGAAGCACTCCTTCGGGAAGAGCGGCGTCAAGTTCTCGAACATGATCTTGTGCTTGCTCTCCTCCGGCGTGACGCCGTTGACGCGGTCGACCTTGACCAGCGCGAAGTAGCGTTCGCCGTCCTTGGGGACGCGCACTTCGCCTTCGATCATGTCGCCGGTGTGCAGGTTGAAGCGGCGGATCTGGCTCGGGCTGAGGTAGATGTCGTCGGTCGACGCCATGTAGCTCTCGTCGATGGCACGCAGGAAGCCGAAGCCGTCCGGCAGCACTTCGAGCACGCCGTCGCCGAACACCTGTTCGCCGCCCTTGGCGCGCTTCTTCATGATCGCGAACATCAGTTCCTGCTTGCGCAGGCGGGCCACGTTGTCGATCTCGAGGGCTTCGCCCATCGTGATCAGTGCACCGATGTGCATGGCCTTCAGTTCGGAAAGATGCATTGTTTTTTCACCCTGGGGTGTGAGCCGCGGCTGGTTCAGGTCACCTGAAACGCGCCCAGACTGCGGAGGCGCGCCTCGTGCGGTCCGATTCGGGGTGATCAGGCACGCTCGAGGTGTGCGTGCACTGGCCGGATCGAGGCCGTCGTGGCGACGTGAAACGGAAGGGGCTTGGGACGAATCGCCGAAACCGCGCGCCGGAACCCGCCAGGATCAGCGGAAATCAGGGCGCGGGGGCGCAACCTTGGCTCAGTGCCGGCGCCGCTGCTCGTCAGAGCGGGGCGCCAGTTCCTGCACTGGCCTGGCTTGATTATAGGGGCCTGCCGCGGACGGCCGTCAACTGCGAGTTGAGGGCCGCCCGGAATGAGCCTCAGGCGGACGCGGGCAGATGGCCTTCGAGGAAGGACATCAGTTGCGACTTGGACAGGGCGCCGACCTTGGTCGCCGCGAGCTGGCCGTCCTTGAACAGCATCAGCGTCGGGATGCCGCGGATGCCGAACTTGGCCGGCACGTCGCGGTTGTCGTCGACGTTCATCTTGGCGATCTGCAGGCGCGGGCCGTAGTCCTTGGCCACTTCCTCGAGGATCGGGGCGATCGCCTTGCACGGGCCGCACCATTCCGCCCAGTAATCCACCAGCACCGGGGTGCCGGACTTGAGGACGTCGGTCTCGAAGGACGCGTCGGAGATGTGTTTGATTGCTTCGCTGCTCATGCGTTTTCCTTGGGGCGCGGACGCGGGTTCGTCGGGAAACCGGAACAAACCGCCGCCGGTGAAAAGATTCTGACACAACCGCCTTGATCGGGTGCGTCGGGCCGCCGATTCGACCTTATTGATGACATGAGGACGACATTCAAAAACTGAAGAGCCGTTCGACGCTGAATTACGCACCGTTTCAGCCCTTCTTTCGCCCGTCGGGCACCGCCCGGCGGCGTTCCAATCGAGCGATTCTTCCGTCACTGCGTTCATGGTCGCCACCGTTCCCCCCACCGCCGCCGCTACCGCCAGCTCCGCCACGCCCAGCCGCGCGGTGCGCATGCTCGGCCGTTACCAGCTGCTGCGACTGCTCGGCAAGAGCGCGCAGACGATGCTGTGGCTGGCGATGGACACGCGCAGCGACATCGAGGTGATGGTGGCGCTGCCGCGCGTGCAGCCGGCGGATCCCGACGCGCTGGGCGCCTGGGTGGCCCGCGTCGGCCGCACCAGCCGCCTCAAGCATCCCAGGCTGGCCCGCGTGCTGGACGTGGGCGAGCACGAACGCTGGCCGTACGCCGTCTACGAACGCGACCAGTTCGTCACCTGGGGCGAGAAGCTCACCGCCAAGGGCCTGGCCGGGCCCGAGCTGACGCAGTGGAGCGTGCAGGTGCTGCAGGGCCTCGCGTTCGCGCACGAGGCCGGCGCCGCGCACCGCGACCTGCAACCGTACTGGCTGCTGGTGGACGACGCCGGCAACGTCAAGCTGCTGGGACTCGAGATCGTCGATGCCCAGTCGTTCTCCCAAGCCTTCATCCCTGCGTCGGCCGACGCCGACGACCACCAGGCGGCGATGGACGAGCGCCGCATGCAGCGCCTGGCCGCCGAGATCGACGTGCTGGCCTTCGGCCTGCTGATGCACCAGGCATTGGCCGGCAACGCGCCGCTCGACGAGCCCGACATCGCCAAGGTGGTGGCCCGCCTGCCGCCGTTCGGCCATGAGATGGTGCGCCTGCCGTGGACGGTGCCGCGCCCGGTCGCCGAGCCGCTGCGCGCCATCGTCAACCGTGCCACCGACCGCCAGGAGCGCCAGCGCTACCGCAGCGCCCGCACGTTCGAGCGCGCGCTGGAGGGCTGGCTGCAGGCCAGCAGCGACCAGGACGCCGGGCCGATCACGCTGCTGCTCGGTCGCATGCGCAGCGTCGGCCTGCTGCCGGCAATGCCCGGCGGCGCCGATCGCGCCGCGCGCCTGGCATTGCTCGAGACGGGCCACACGCACGAGCTCTCCGCCGTCGTGCTGCAGGATTTCGCGCTGTCGTTCGAGCTGGTGCGCATGGTCAACTTCGCCCAGTCGCAGGCCGGCAACAGCGGCAGCGGCGCCGTGCTGGCGATCCACCGCGCGATCGCGATGGTGGGCCTCGACGGCGTGCGCCAGGCGGCGCTGTCGCTGCGCCCGTGGCCGGGGCCGTTGAACGCCGAGGCGGCCCGCGCCCTCGAGGCGCTGATGCTGCGCGTCAAGCGCGCCGGCAAGATGGCGCAGACGCTGCAGCCGGCCGGCTACGACCAGGAGGTGGTCTACCTGATCACCGCGCTGCAGAACCTGGGCTGGCTCGTCGTGCAGTACCACTTCCCCGACGAGGCCGCGCAGATCCGCCGCCTGATGCAGCCGGTCGCGGCGCAGAAGGCGGACGAGCCGGACGAACAGGGCATGACCGCGGAAGGCGCGTCGTTCGCGGTGCTGGGCATCGACATCGACGCGCTCGGCTCCGCCGTGATGCATCACTGGGGCCTGGACGACGGCGTGCAGCACATGGTGCGACGCGCCCCGCCCACCGGCCCGATCCACACGCCGACCTCCGACGTGGACATGCTGCGCCTGGTCGCGAGTTGTGCCAACGACGTGCTGGACGCCGTGGCGCTGCCGTCGCGCCAGGCCGTGCCGGCGGTGCAGCGCGTGGCGCAGCGCTACGGCCGCGCGCTCAACATCACGCTGAAGGACATCCAGGACGCGTTGCAGCCGTCATCGCCCAAACCCGATCGGACGGACGACTGATGCGTGCCGCCACACGGCCTTGCGCCCGCGCTTGCGCGACGCGCGGCCTCGCTTCCTCGACCCGCGGAGGCGCGCAGTGAACGCCGTCCCCGCGCAGGCCCGTCGCGCTCCGGGCGGGACCGCGCGCCGCGTGGGCCGTTTCGAGCTGAAGGGCGAGCTCGGGCGCGGCGCGCAGGCCACCGTCTGGCTGGCCTACGACCCGCGCCTGCAGCGCGAGGTGGCGGTCAAGGTCATCAACCCCGATGCCGACGCGGCGTCGGTCGCGCAGTGGCTCGACGAGGCTCGCGCCGTGAGCCGGCTCGCGCATCCCAACATCGTGCCGGTGTTCGAGGCCGACCAGGACGCCAGCGTCTCGTTCATGGTGTTCGAGTACGTCACCGGCCCGACGCTTGCCGAGCTGTTGAAGAAGCGCGGCAAGCTGCCCCAGCGCGAGGCCGCGGCGCTGATCCGCGACGTGCTCGACGCCATCGCGACCGCGCATGCGCAAGGCATCGTGCACCGCGACCTGAAGCCGTCCAACATCTTGCTGGACGCGCAGGGCCGCCCGCGCGTGATGGACTTCGGCATCGCCGCGCGCGTGTCCGACGCGCACGACGGCCGGATCGCCGGCACGCCGGGCTACATCTCGCCGGAGGCCATTGGCGGTGCCGCGCCGCATCCGTTGATGGACGTGTTCGCGGCCGGCATGATGCTGGGCCAGATGATCTGCGGCCGGCCGATGCTCGTCGAGCGCGACCCGCACCGCGCGCTCGAGCGCATCCACAAGGAAGACATCGTCTGGCCGGCCGAGATGGTCGACGCCAAGACTGGCAAGGACACCACCGACGACGCGTTGCGCGCGCTGGTGATGCGCGCGGTCTCGCGCGATCCGACGCGGCGCCCCGAGTCGGCCGCCGTGTTTCGCAACGCGCTGCACGAATGGCTGGACCCGGCGCCGGTGGGCGCCGACGGCGGCGACCGCGCGACGCTCGAATTCCTGCTGCGCCGCATGCGCCACAAGAGCGATTTTCCGGCGCTGTCGGACGCCGTCGTGCGCATCCAGCGCGTGACGCAGTCGGAGGACGCCAGCATCGCCGGCGTCACCGACGAGATCGTGCGCGACGTGGCGCTCACCAACAAGCTGCTGCGCCTGGTCAACACGGCGCACTTCCGCAACGCGGGCGCCGGCACGATCGCGTCGGTACCGCGTGCGGTATCGCTGGTGGGCCTGGCCGGCATCCGCACGATGGCGTTGTCGCTGGTGCTGCTGGAACACATGCAGGACAAGGCGCACGTCGCCCACCTGAAGGAGATGTTCCTGATGGCGATGATGACGGGCACGCTGTGCGACGAGCTGACGCCGCTCGCCAAGGCGCACGACGAGCCCTTCCTCGCCGGCATGATGTCGCAGCTCGGACGCATGCTCACCGAGTTCTATTTCCCCGAGGAGGCGGCGCTGATCCGGCGTCGCGTCGAGCCGTCCTGGCAGCGCGGCGAGTGGTCGCATGCGATCGAGGATCGCGCCGTGGGCGAGGTGCTGGGCCTGTCGTACGAGCAACTGGGCATAGGCGTCACCAAGGTCTGGGGACTGCCCGATTCGCTGCGGCGCGCGATCGCCCGTCCCGAAGGCGAACCGCCCACGCGCAGCGTCGACGCCGCCCCCGACCGCCTGCGCTGGTGCGTGCAGGCCGCGTCCGAGCTGGCGCAGGCGTTGATGCAGGCGCCCGGGGAGTCGGCCGCCAGCCGCATCGGGGCGATCGGCGACCGCTTCTCGCGGGCGCTGAACCTGCCCAAGGACCAGTTCGAGACGGCCGTGCGCAGCGCGCAGTCGCACCTGCAATCGATGTCGATCGACCTGGGGCTAGACATCAAGGACGACTCCAAGGCGCGGCGCCTGATGCCGCAGCAACTGGTCGTGCCGACCGGCAACAGCAAGCCAGCGCCGGTGGCGTCGCCGCCGGCCGCCGCCGTGCCACCGGACGCCACGATGGTGATGCCCGCCGGCGAGCGTCCGGGCGCGGCCGCGGCGCAGGCCAATCCCCCGGGACTTGCGCCGGCGGCGGCCGTGTCGACCGACTCGAACGCCCGCATGCTGGCGCTGGAGGACGGCATCTCCAGCGTGACCAGCGCGCTGGCCGGCGACAACTTCAAGTTGAACGAGGTGCTGCGCACCATCCTGCAGACGATGCACGACGCCCTCGGCTTCCGTTGCGTCGTCTTCGGGCTGCGCGACCAGAAGACGGGCGTCATCACCGGGCGCCTGGGCCTGGGCGCCCCGGCGGCCGCGCTGTCCGCGCAGTTCCGAGTGGACGTGAACCCGAACGGCCCGGTCGACCTGCTGTCGGTGGCCTGCAAGAAGGCGGCCGACACGCTGATCACGGACGCCGCGGCCGACAACGTTCGCACGCGCCTGCCGACCTGGCTGCAGCGCGAGGCCGATGCGCGCTGTTTCGTGCTGCTGCCGATGACCATGAAGAGCGCGCCCTTCGCGCTGATCTACGCCGACTGCGCGACCGCCGGCGGCATCGTGCTGGGCGACCGCGAGCTGAGCCTGCTGCGCACCTTGCGCAACCAGGCGGTGATGGCTTTCAAGACGGCGGGTTGACCGGCTTCTTGCGCGTGGGCGTGCACGGCAATGCGTCGGGCTCGCGCTCACCGCCGACCTGCCAGCGGATGTTGGCGATCGCGGCGGTGAACGGGCGATCCGTGTCGATCGCGAACGGCGACTCGATGCCCGAGAAATCGACACCCTGGTCGACATAGCACTGCAGCGGGATCCTCAAGGTGGCCCTGGCGTGCAACGGCAGCGCGAGGACGGCCTTGGTCACGTCGATCGAGCCGCCGCACGGATAGCCGCAGTCGATGCGCACGTGCACCGGCCCGGCGGGAGCCTGGTCGACGACGACGTCGAACGCCAGCGCGGCGTGCGTGCCCAGGTAGCCGCTGTAGTCGCTGGCCATCGCCGAGAACGCCGAGAACTGGCCCTCGCCTGAGAACGTGATCTTGCGGGCGTCTTGCTGCAGGTTCACCTGGGACACCTCGGACTTGACGCTGCCGTCGCTCGTCGCGACGACCGCATTCAGGTCGTCGCCGAGCGGCATCCGCCAGTTCAGGGGCGAGCCGATGGCCATCCTGTGCACGGGCCCTTCGACCTGCTGGAAGATCACCAGGTCATCGGTGGCGGCGACCGCCGGCGCGCCACAGCGCTGCGGCTGCGCCGACTCGTCGAGGGCGCCCAACGCGGCGTGACGGCGCGTATACGTCAGGCCGTATCCATAGGCGAACAGCGGATCGTAGTGGACGTCGCCCTTGTTGACCGTCGCCTGGCACGCCGTCATCGGCCACGAATACGACAGCCGGCCGGTGAAATCGGCGACGCCGCCGTCGGCATGGCGGAACAGGATATCCGCGACGCCCTTGCCCTCGGTGCCCGGCAGCCAGGCGGCGACGAAGGCGTCGCTGCGGTTGATCTCGCGATTGACCCACAGGGGCCGACCGCTCAGCAGCACGGTGACGACCGGCACGCCGTGGCCGCTCACGCGGTCCAGGACGGCGAGATCCTCGGGATGGCGGCGCGCGTGTTCCAGGGTGCCGGAGCGGCGGATGTCGCCCGCGCCTTCGGCGTAGGGCGACTCGCCGATGACCGCGATCACCGCCTGGAACGCCTTCAGGTCGACGCCGGTGCCGTCGGCCGAGTACACGACGTTGGCGTCGCCCGCGGCGTCGCGCACGGCGGCCAGCAGCGAGTCGCCGTTCGGATAGTCGGCGTTGGTGTTGCCGGTGCCTTGCCAGGTGACCGACCAGCCGCCGGCCATGTCGGCGATGCTGTCGGCGGCGCGGCCCACCACCAGCACGCGCGTGCGGCGCGCCAGCGGCAGCGTGCCGTGGTCGTTCTTCAACAGCACCAGCGACTTGCGCACGGCCTCGCGCGCGAGGGCGCGCGGGTTCGCGGCCGCCGCGTCATGGGCGCCCGGGCGCGCCGACGGCCGCGTGGCGACGGTCGCGCCGTCGACCACCCGGAACAGGCCGGCACGCATCTTCACGCGCAGGATGCGGGTGACGGCATCGTCGATGCGGGCCATGGGGATCTCGCCGGCCTGCACCGACGCCACCGTGTGCGCGATGAACTCCTTCCAGTCGAAGGGCACCATCACCATGTCCACGCCCGCATTGATGGCCGGCGGGCACGACGATGTCATGCACGAGCGCGTCCTGCCCTGCGCATCGACCCAGCTGAGCTGGCCGATCGCGTCCCAGTCGGTCACGACGAAGCCGTCGAACCCCCAGCGCGTCTTGAGCACGTCGGTGAGCAGGTATGGGTTGCCGGTGTTCTTCGCGTTGGCGAATGCGAGCTTGCGGCCCTCGGCATCGGTGCCGGTGAACGTCCAGCTGTTGAACGAGGCCATCACCGTCTGCACGCCGGCACCGATCGCCGAGACGTAGCCGGCACCGTGCAGGCGCAGCAGGTCGGCCACGTCGGCCTTGTTTTCGCCCTGGTCGACGCCGGAGTCGGTGCCGCCGTCGCCCAGGTAGTGCTTCGCGGTGGCGACGATCGTCGGGCGCCCGGCCGGGTCGAAGCGGCCTTGCAGGCCGGTGACGTAGCGTCCCGCGTAGGCGGCGACGATGGCGGGATCCTCGGAGAAGCCTTCGTAGGTGCGGCCCCAGCGGTCGTCGCGCACGACGGCGACCGTGGGCGCGAACGTCCAGTCGATGCCGGTCGCGCGCACCTGGCGCGCCACGGCCGCGCCGATGCGCTCGACCAGCGCCGGATCGCCCGCGGCGCCCAGCCCGATGTTGTGCGGGAACAGCGTCATGCCGAAGACGTTGTTGTTGCCGTGGACGGCGTCGGTGCCCCAGATCACCGGCACCTTCACCGCCATGTCGGTGCGCATCGAGGCATCCCACCAGGCGTCGGCCAGCGCGAGCCAGTCCGCATGGGTCGCGTGCTTGTTCATGGCCGGCCATGCGCCGCCGCCGTTGAGCACCGAGCCGATCGCGTACTGGCGCACCTCGGCCGGCGTGATCGCGCGGATCTCGGGCTGGGTCATCTGGCCGATCTTCTGCGCCAGCGTCATGCGCGACACGATCGCGTGGATGGCGGCCTCCTGCGCGGGGTCGACCGGAAACGCGCGCGGCGGTGGCGGGGTGGCGACCGCGTTGGCGCCTTGCGCGGCCGGCACGAACGCGACCGCGGCCGCGGCGAGGCCGCGGAACCAGGGCAGGGCGCGCGCGCGTTGGCGATTCGACGGCATGGATGGCATGGAGTCTTCCTGAAATTCGAGCCTCGGATGGAACCGATTCCAAACCGGGAAGGTGACTGTAGGAGCCGTGCCACGGGCCTGCCACTGGGTCAACTACCCATGCGAGGCGTTGCGCAAGCTCAACGGGCCGCTCGAGCGTGCATCCGCGGGTTCACCTGGACGTCGGGCCAAGTTGGGAAGCGCTGTACGCCGGTTGGCGCCAGCGAGCCGGCCGCACGACTCAGTCGCGCAACTGCCCCACCATGGCCTTGCGCTGCTTCGTGTAGGCCCACCACGGCGCGGGCGGCGCGCCGTTCATGAAGTCGACCACCGCCAGCAAGGTGTCGAGCACGCAGGGGTCCTGCCGCTGTCCGGTGGCCTGGCACAGCGCGCGATAGAGCTGCAGGCCGTCGCGGCCTCTCAGTGCCTGGGGCGTGTCGATGTGCAGCAGCCGCAGGTCGGCGGCCATCGCCGGCCCCACGTTGGGCAACTGCTCGAGCGAGCGGCAGTCGGCGGCCGTGGCGGCCTTGGGCGACTTGATTTCCTGGCGCGACGAGGAGCCCATGGTGCGCGCCTCGTCAGCCGCGTCCGGGCGCGGTCGCGGGTGTGGGTACACCCAGCGAGACCGGACGCCGCGGGCCGCAGGCCGACATGTTCAGCTCATCATGTTGTTGCGAACCAGGCCCACCGCGATGCCTTCGAGCTCGAAATCGACGTCGCCGAACGGCACGATGATGGGCTGGAAGTCGGGGTTCTCGGGCAGCAGCTCGATGGTGGTGCGGGTGCGGCGGAAGCGCTTGACGGTGACCTCGTCGCCCAGGCGCGCGACAACGATCTGGCCGTTGCGCGCTTCGCGGCTCTTCTGCACCGCCAGCAGGTCGCCGTCGATGATGCCGGCGTCGCGCATGCTCATGCCCTTGACCTTGAGCAGGTAGTCGGGGCGGCGCGGGAACATCGTGGCCTCGAGCAGGTAGGTCTGTTCGACGTGCTCCTGCGCGAGGATCGGCGAGCCCGCGGCCACGCGGCCCACCAGCGGCAGCGTGAGCTGCGACAGGCTGGGCAGCGGCAGCGAGAACTGCCTGCCGCGCGCCTCGTTGAGCGCGCGCAATGTGTCAGACTTCAGCCGGATGCCGCGCGAAGTGCCGCCCACCAGTTCGATGACGCCCTTGCGGGCCAGCGCCTGGAGGTGTTCCTCCGCCGCGTTGGCCGACTTGAAGCCCAGTTCGTGCGCGATCTCGGCGCGGGTCGGCGGAGCGCCGGTGCGTTCGATCGCGCTCTGCACCAGATCGAGGATCTGTTGCTGGCGGGCGGTGAGCTTCGGCGATTCGACTTCCATGGCGTCCTGTCCGTGAGGAGACTCGCGTCCCGCCGCCGGCATCTGGTTGTTCATACAGGTCTGTATTTTTATCCAAGGTTGCCAAGAATGCAAAGCCCCATGCCGCTTGTCGTGATTCTCGCCACGGGCGGGACGATTGCCGGCTCCGCCGCCGCCAGCACCGACACCACCGGTTATCGCGCCGGCGCGCTGGGCGTCGACGCGCTGATCGCCGCCGTTCCGGCGCTCGCCGAATGCCGGCTCGAGGCGGAATCCGTCGCCGCCATCGACAGCAAGGACATGGACATCGCCACTTGGCAGCGCCTGGCCGAACGCGTGGCGCACCACGTCGCACGTCCCGAGGTGGCGGGTGTCGTGATCACGCACGGCACCGACACGCTGGAGGAGACCGCGTATTTCCTGCACCGTGTGCTGGCGCCCGCCAAGCCCGTGCTGCTCACGGCGGCGATGCGCCCGGCCAGCGCGCTGTCACCCGACGGCCCGGCCAACCTGTTCGACGCGGTGACGCTGGCAGGCACGCCGGGCGCACGCGGCGTGGGCGTCGTCTTCGCCGGCGCGGCCTGGGCCGCGGTGGGGCTGCGCAAGATCCACACGCTGCAGACGGGTGCGTTCGCCGGCAGCGACTGCGGGCCGGTCGCGCGGCTCGAAGGCGGCGTCCTGCGCGTGTTCCGGGCCTGGCCCGAGGAGGGCGACGCGCTGGGGCTCGCGCGCATCTCGGCGGCGCCCGCGGACTGGCCGCGCGTCGAGATCGTGCTGAACCATGCGGGTGCCGATGGGCGGATGGTCGATGCGGCGGTGGCCGCCGGCGCGGCTGGGCTGGTCGTCGCCGGCACCGGCCATGGCAGCCTGAGCAACCGGCTCGAGGAAGCCCTCGCGCGGGCGCGCGCCGCCGGCGTGCGCGTGACGCGGGCCAGCCGCTGCGCGTTCGGGCCGGTGCTGCCGCGCGACGCGGCCGATGCCGAGGCCGCGGGCGAGCTCAGCGCGGTCCAGGCGCGGGTGGAGCTGCAGCTGGCGCTGCTGGCCTGACAGCCGGGTTCACGGTTCTCAGTGGTCGCCGGGCAACGGCTGCGCGTCGTGGGCGAGTTGCTGGCCTTCGGAGACCGCCTTGGCGATCTGGTCGGCGGTGAGCGTGTTGCCCATGCGTTGGGTGACGCTGTCGCCGTTGGCCAGGATCGAGGCCGGCGCGCCGACGAGGCGCTGGCGGCACTCCATGTACGCGACCCAGTAGGTCAGCGCCTTGGCACGATCCTGGACCACGCCCAGGCCGCTCTCGTAGATGTTGACGCGGTTCTCCAGTGAATCGGGGTCGCAGGTGTGCACCCCGGCGGCGAGCGCCGTCTCCACGCGCTGCTTCCACGGCGCGTTCTCGGGCGCGTCGATGTCCGTACTCCCGGTGATGCCCAAGCCGTCCGGACCTTCCTTGAGCATCTCGGTCGCGGCATGGTGGACGCCGGCCAGCGCAGCGCGTTCGAGCCAGCGCAGCCGGCTCTGGATCTGGTCGGAGGCGATGTCGCCGCAGGCCTGCTGCGTGGTCGGCAGCATCTCGCGGTCGCTGGGCAGGATGTGGTGCGCCATCCATCCCTCGTGGTCGCGCGCCCAGATGCAGGCAGTGACGAGCTGGTACGCGGTGAACGACTCGACCGGATCGGCGGAATGGCTGAGACGATCGACCCTTTGCGAGAGCGACTCGTAGCGGTTGGCCGCGGACGGCACCGGCGACGGCGGCGCGGCGGCCACGACGATCGGGGCGAGGCCGGGTTCGGGCAGCGCCTGCACCAGCGCGCTGTCGGGTGCCGGCGGCACGTTACCGGCCGCCGCGGCGCCCTGGTTCATCCCGTAGACCACCGCTCCGCCGACGAGCACGGCCGACAGGGTCGAGGCGAGGAGGACGGAGCGACGCTTGAGCACTGCGGGATGATAGGGGAGGCTTGCGCGACAGGCTTGCGCGAACGCGCCCAGGCCCGCGCGAGGCGGGCCTGTTCGGTGACATTGTCGGCACCCCGCCGCGGGACGCGACGTGGGTGCCTGGAGGGCATCAGACGACGGTGAGCGTGACGTCGATGTTGCCGCGCGTGGCGTTCGAGTACGGGCACACCTTGTGGGCGGCGGCGACCAGCGCCTCGGCGGCGGCCTTGTCCATGCCCGGGATCGAGATGCGCATGTCCACCTTGATGCCGAAGCCGCCGGGGATCGGGCCGATGCCCACGTCCGACGTGATCGACACTTCGCCGGGCAGCGCGATCTTCGGGCCACCGGTCATGCCGAAGGCCACGGCCTTCATCGCGCCGATGAAGCAGGCCGAGTAGCCGGCCGCGAACAGCTGTTCCGGGTTGGTGCCGACAGCGCCGTCGCCGCCGAGTTCCTTGACCGTGGTCAGCTTGACGTCGAGCACGCCGTCGGACGACTTGGCGGTGCCGGTGCGGCCGCCGGTCGCGGTGGCGGTGGCGGTGTAGAGGATCTTTTCGGGTGAGGCCATGAGTTGCTCCTTGGGGTTGGATTGAACGCGACCGTCTGGTCGCAGAGGGGGAAACGGGATCAGTGCTCGGCCTGGCGCGACAACGCGTCGCGCACCGTGGTGAGCTGGCGGGTGAGTTCGACGATCTCGCCGAGCTCGCAGCCGGTGGATCGCGCGATCCGCGGCGGCACGCTGCGCGCCGCGACCTTGAGTTGGCGGCCGGCGGCGGTGAGGCGCACGATGACGCGGCGCTCGTCCACGGAATCGCGTTCGCGGCTCAGTTGCCCCTGGGATTCGAGGCGCTTGAGCAGTGGCGTCAGCGTGCCGGAGTCGAGTGCGAGCTTGTCGCCCAGTGCGCTGACGGTCTGGGCGTCGTCCTCCCACAGCGCCAGCATCACCAGGTACTGCGGATAGGTCAGGCCCAGCGGCGCGAGCAGCGGCTTGTAGACCTTAGTCATCGCGAGCGACGCCGAGTACAGCGCGAAGCACAGCTGCTTGTCGAGCGCGAGCCAGGCATCGGCGCGGGCGTCTGCGGCGGGTGGGGTGGAGGGCTTGGCGCGGGGCATGGGATGAAATGTAGTGCGCATTTAAATTGCGCACAATCAAAATGGGTATTCGATGTCCTTCCTGGATGCTGAAGTGGTTGCTTGACTATTTATCGTCGCGCGAATAAGCTAAAGCAAATGCTTCAGCATCAACCCCTCGATCGCGTCTTCCAGGCGCTCTCGGATCCGTCGCGCCGCGCGATCGTCGACCGACTGTCGCGCAGCGACGCGTCGGTCAGCGAGCTGGCTCAGCCGCTGGCAATGTCGCTCGCGGCCGTCGTGCAGCACGTGCAGTTGCTCGAGGCCAGTGGCCTCATCCGCACGCACAAGACAGGCCGGGTGCGCAACTGCCATCTCGACCGCGACGTGTTGTCGCAGGCCGAGACGTGGCTGTCGCAACGCCGCACGCTGTGGGAGGACAACCTCGATCGGCTGGGCGAGGTGCTGGCGCGGCAGAAGAGCGAGAGGGCGCGTGCCGCCACCCTCGTCGAACCGACGAATACCACCCCGGCGACACCGCGCCGACAAAGGAAACCGACATGACCACACCGCTCTCCGCGCCCATCACGACACACGGCGACTTCTCGATCAACCGTGTCTACGACGCCGCGCCGGCAGACGTCTACGCGGCGTGGTCCGACGTCGCGACCAAGGCGAAATGGTTCATCGGCCCGGAGGGCTGGTCGCAGGTGGAGCGCACGCTGGACCTGCGCGTGGGCGGCACCGAGATCCTGCACGGCCGCTTCGCGGCCACCGGCATGGAGACGCTGTTCACGGCGCGCTACCACCTGGTCGAAGAGGGCGCCCGCCTGGTCTACGCCTACGACATGCACCTGAGCGGTCGCCACCACTCCGTCTCCATCGCCTCCGTCGAATTCATCGGGGACCCGGAAGGCACGCGGCTGCGCTTCACGGAACAGGTGACGTTTGTCGATGGCACCGATGGGCGTGACGGGACCTTGTCGCGCAAGCGGGGAACGGCTGCGCATCTGGAGCGCATTGCTTCTTGCCTTTGAGCTGTTCGTTCGTGTGCGTTGCGTGGCACCTTGATCTGAGCAGGGATGTTGGCAGCGTGCCTGGGTTGCGTGCCGGCTTGGGCTGAGCAAGGGAGGGTGTGGGACTCTGCCTGGCTCGTGTCCCCCCTTGGCCCTGCGGGCCAATTCCTTCCTTAACCTCGCCAGTCAGAGTCCCACACCCTCCCTCGCTGGAGGCGACCTGGCGGTTGGGACAAAGCGGTTCGGCAGTTTTTATATTTAGGAGGGGCATTGACGCGGCCATCGAGGCCGCGCCAATGCCCGCGGCCAGCGCTGACACGGGCCAGCGGGCTTGACGCGAACTTCGGATCGCGGCGCCGGCGCTTCTCGTGAAGGACGAACGCAGCGCCTGCGGCGCTGCGGGCCCGCGATGCCGCGATGCCGCGATGCCGCGAGGATGCAAGGCTGCGTGCCCGCGATGCCGCGAGGTCGCGAGGCCGATCGGTTGCCGGGCAAGGCGTGTCCTCCAAGCGCGGCCGCCGAAGGCGCCGCGCCATCGTCCATCACGAAAAGCGGCTGCCAGCTGGCTGGTGGTTCGCGTCAGGCCCGGCGCCCTGCGGATCGGTTGGCCGCGGGCATCGACGCGGCCTCGATGGCGCGTCGATGCCCCTCACAAATATAAAAACTGTCGCGCAATTTGTCCCAACCGCCAGCCCGATACCAGCGAGGGAGGGTGGGGGACTCTGACTGGCGAGGTTAAGGAAGGAATTGGCCCGCAGGGCCAAGGGGGGACACGAGCCAGGCAGAGTCCCCCACCCTCCCTTGCTCAGCCCAAGCCGGCACGCAACCTCTGCGAACGACCGCGCCCGTCGCAGAGCCCAAGCCGGCACGCAACCTCTGCGAACGACCGCGCCCGTCGCAGAGACCAAGCCGGCACGCAACCTCTGCGAACGACCGCGCCCGTCGCAGAGACCAAGCCGGCACGCAAAGCCCACTCCAAGTCAATTACAACTTCGGAATCCGAATCCGCGAAATCATCAATGAGCCCGACACCGCGAACATCAGCACCAGCGGATGGAAGCGGAAGCCGCCGAAGGTCTGCACCCCCAGCCACAGCCCGTCGCCGATGGCGCCCTGCGCCGCCGCGATGCCCAGCACGACGACCAGCAGCAGCGATGTCGGGATCGGCGTGCCCTCGAAGTACTTCACCTTGTCGCCGCCGTCGGACAGCTTGACCGCGGTGATGTTGTAGCGCGCGAGGCGCGAGACCCCGCACACGACGAAGAACACCAGGACGATGCGGTCGTACAGACCCTGCATGCCGCAACCGTAGGCGATGACCGCCGGCGCGACGCCGAAGGAGATTACGTCGGCCAGCGAGTCGAGTTCGCGCCCGAGCTCCGAGCTCTGCTGGCGCCAGCGTGCGACGCGGCCGTCGAGCACGTCGAAGACCAGCGCCGCCGGTATCAGCCAGCACGCGAAGAAGATGTGGCGCACGTCTCCTGTCTGCAGGAACGTCATGATGGAGAAGAGTGCGCCGACCCCGCAGAACGCGTTGCCCAGCGTGAACCAGTCCGCGAGGTGGAACTCGCGGATCATCGAGAACGGCTTCGGTTTGTCCATGCCCGCAGGATACGGCAGTCCGGCGCGATCACGCGCTCACAGGATCTCGAACACGCTGTAGACCGGCCCGTCGGCGCGCCGTTGTCCTACGCCGACCGCCACCACGTGGTTGAGCCAGTCGTAGCGCGGCGCGGCGGTCTCGAACTGGACGATGGAGCGGAAATAGATCTCCGACGGATCCACCACCTCGCCGCGATCGATGCGCGCGATCACCTCGGGCGTGCCGTGTCGCACGCCGCGGTAGGTCATCGCGATGTGCACGCCGTCGCTGGTCGCGAGGACCAGCCGCACGTCGAGTGCGACGCTGCCGTCGGCCTTCAGCGTCTGCCAGTCGCTGCCGCCGTCCATCACCGTCCCCGACAGCCGCTCGCCGTCGAACGAGCCACCCGTGACGACGCCGATACGGCGGCCGGCCCCGGGCACGGCGATCACGGGCATCGGGCCGCGCACGTCCAGGCGGATCGCCAGCAGTGGACGCGTGCGCAGTTCGCGCAGGCCTGGAGGAAGGGAGTCGGTGATCGGGGTGGACATCGGCGGTCTCCGAAGAGAGGATGACCGCGACGATACGCCACCGACCTCGGCGAATCTGGAAATCGCGCGCCTTCGCCCCGGTCAGGTGGCGAAGGTGGCGACGAGACGCCGAGCGATGTCCCGCCGCGAGCGGACTACAGGTACCAGTTCACGCCGATGCCGCCCTGGTTGCCGTTGGCGCGGAAGCTTGCGCCAGCGCCGTCGTCGAAGCGGTAGCGGATGCCGACATAGCGACCCACGATGCCGAAATTGCGGCTCAGCAGCCACTCGACCTGCACGACGCCGCCGGCGGCGTCCTTGAACTTCGTCGCCGGCGCCGCGACGACGCCATGGCTGCTCAGGTTGACGTTGGTGTCGTAGCGCAGGCCACCGCCGAGGCGCAGGCGATTCGGGATCACGTCGACCATGCCCAGCAGCTCGAACGGAATGCGCTCGAAGCGGAAGTCGCCGTTCTCGCCACCGGCGGTGCTGACGTGATAGCCCACGGTGGCGAGCACCGACAGCGGCAGGGCCGCGGGCCGGATCTCGGCGCCGGCGTACAGATAGGCGGTACCGCCGGCGGTGACCGCGGAGGTCGTGCCATTGGTGTACAGCACGTCGACCAGCTTGTCGCCGCCGAAGGTGCCCATCAGGCCCAGCACGGGGTGCACGGTCACGGATGAAGGGACGGCGGCGGTGTCCTGTGCCTGCGAGAGCACGGGAGCCAGGGCGGCCACGAGGGCGGCCAACAGGATGCGAAGCTTCATGAAAGAGACCACTCTGATTTTCGTTGGTGTGTGGGGATGGCCGCTGCGGCGGCCCGGCCGGCAGGGCGCCGACCTGCATCGCGACAAGTCCTCCCTGCGCGATGTGGAGGAAATTCTAGAAGTCGGCACCCGGCCATCCGGCCGGCGCTTGCTTGCGTCAACCTGACCGCTCGCGAAGCGTGCGGTAGTTCTCGATCCGACGCCACGGGATGACTCGCGCCAACGACATCCTGGGGGCGCAGGTATCAAGGCGTCGAGCACTCCGCAACTGAGCGCGCCCACCCGCCCCCCGGCGCCGAAAACCCGCTGTTCGTCGCAACAGCAGCGCGCGCGGCATAGCGTGTTGCTAGATTCGAACAAATACAACCCGCAGAGACCACCCGGGGACGATTGCCATGCCTGCGCCTGGAGCAACCATCCATGTTCGCCTACGTGACTCAGCGTGAACCCCCTGCGCTGCGCCTGGCCGACACTGCGCAGGCACGCTGGGGCATCCCCATACGCGTGCTCTCGGTGGGCGACGATCCGCTGGTTCACGAAGGCATTCGTGCGCTGCTCAGCGCCGAGAGCGATATCGAGCTCGTTGGCGAGGTCGGAAGCGACGAGTTCGAATCCGTCCAGTTCATGAGCCTGCTGCCTGCCGTGGTACTGATGAGCACCTCGCTGTCAGGGCATGGGAGCGTCAGGGCGATCGCTCGGCTGCAGGCATTCGATCCATGCACCCGCGTCATCGTCATTGCCTCCAGAAGCGCGGACGTGCGTACCCGGAAAGCCATCGGCGCTGGTGCGCACGGCTGTCTCGTGTCGTCCAACGTGCGGCTGGAATTGGCCAAGGCCATCCGAACGGTAGCTTCCGGCCACCGTTTCATTGACGGTGACTCCGCCATCCAGTTCATGGAAAGCAGCACGGAAGAGGATCTGAAGGCGCGCGAGATCCAGGTTCTTGAACTGGTCGCCGCGGGCAAGGCGAACAAGGAGATCGCGTACGAGCTTTCCACGACCGAGGGCACCGTGAAGAACTACATCAAGCGGATCCTCAGCAAGCTGCATGCGTCCGATAGAACGCACGCCGTGGTCATCGGCATTGCGCGGGGAATCATCGAGATCGGCGCGATGCCGGACTGAACCTGTCCGATCCTGCGCGATTTCCTATGTTTTCGGCGATGCCTGCGGCGTGATGGCGAAGCGAACCGCACCACAGGCATCTCCGAAACAACAGGAAGTGCAGCGCGCCCCGCCGATCGGCGAAGAGCCAAAAAAAAGAGGGCGGCCTGTCAGTACCGCCCTGCCAAGATCAAGAGAAGCCTCTCGATCAACCTTTTCGGTCAGAACTTGTAGGTCGCGGAGCCGTAGATGAAGCGGCCGTGCGGATCGTAGTAGGTCGGGTCGTAGCCCGTCTGGAAGTACGTGCCGTTGGTGGTTACAGGGGGCGGCTGGCGGTTGAGCACGTTCTTCAGTCCGAGGCGGAAGAGCATGTTCTTCACGCCGCCGTATTCGCCTTGCAGGTCGTAGGTGGCGAAGGCCGAGACGCGGCGACCCGTGCTGCAGACCGCGGGCGGAGCGTCGGGCGGCGTGTAGTCGCCCGGATCGCAATCGTTGATCGCGGGCGGCGCATCCTTGTAGCTCGACTGGTAGTTCTGCGTCAGCGCCAGGCCGTAGGGCCCGGATTTCCAGTTCACCGTCAGCGCGTGCTTCCAGCGGAAGATCATGCCGCCGGCCGTGATCGCGTTGATGGCGGAGTCCGTCGGATCCGTCGTTCGCCCGACGCTGTGCTGCACCGTGCCGTCGATCGTCGTCAGGTCGTATTTCTGGATCCACGTGCCGGCCAGTTCGGCGCTGAATTGCCCCGCCGCCGTTTGCAATCCGGTCCACCTCACGTCGACGTCGACCCCCGCGGTCAGGACGCCGCCGCTGTTGACATTGTTGGTGACGATGTTGGTGATGTTGCCGGAGCTGTCACGCGTCACCAGCGGCGTGTACACCGGGTTGCCTGCGGCCGCCAGGTTCACCACCGTCTGGGCGTCGAGGGCGATGATCGCGTGATCGACTTTCACATGGTAGTAGTCGACGCTGGCCGACAGGCCCCTGACCGGTTCCATGACCGCGCCCAGCGAGAACTGCTTCGACTTTTCCGGCACCAGGTTCGGATTGCCGCCAACCAGCTGGTTGAACTGACCCGGCGTGCCCGTGACGGGATCGGTGAAGATGTTCGTCGTGGCCGGCGCAAGCGGCGTGTACAGCTCGGGAAGCGAAGGCTCGCGGAAGCCCGTGCCGATGGCGCCCCGGAACGCGATCTGGTCGAGCGGCTTGAACTTCAGGCTCAGCTTCGGGTTCGTGGAAGAGGCGGTGGGGTAGTGGTCGTTGCGAACCGACAGGTCCGCTTCGAGGATCTTCAGGAACGGCGCGTCGATTTCGCCATAGATCGAGTGCGACGTGCGCGACGCGGCGAACGGCAGCACCGCCGCGCCGTAGCCGGAGACGTCGCCGCTCTGGTAGGCCGCGCTGGGCTTCAGGTCGAGCGACTCCTTGCGCAGCGTCACCCCGGCGGCGAACGCCAGCGCACCGCCCGGTAGCTTGGCCAGGTCGTGCTGAACCTTGAGGTCGATCGCATCGGTCGTCAGCGACGACTTGATGATGTTGCCGTTGTAGTTCGTCGCCAGGATCTGGGCGGCCAGCGCCGGCGTCTGGTGCGCCACGAACGGATTGAAGGCGTCGTTGCCGCTCAGCAGTTCCACCAGCTGGGTCTGGTTCTGGTAGCCGCGTTGGGTCGATTCCGATACCGAGCTCTCGTTGTGACCGTAGGACGCGTCGTAGTCCCAGCCCTGGAGAGAACCGGTGAGCCCGGTCACCACATGGTACAGCGTCGATTGATCCGTATGGATGCGGCCGCCGCCGTCCAGCGCGCGGTAGCTGACCGACACCGGGCAGGGGCCGCCATTGCAACTCGTCAACACCTCGGGATGATTGGACGCCGCGATGTAGGTGGCCGGGTAGTAAGGGCTCGACGGATTGATGAGGATGACCGGATCGACGCCGATCTTGTGGAACAGCGGATCGGTGGCCAGGAAGGCCGCGCTGTACGGTGAAGCCTGTTCGCTGAGGACGGTTCTCGCGTTCGACACGAACACTTCCGCGAACCACTCGTTGTCGTCGTTGATGCGGCCGCGCAAGGTGCCCGCGACGTTGACGCGCGTCACGTCCGGCGTCAGCGGCACGAACGGCGAAGGGTTGTAGCGGCAGGTGTTGAGGTTCACGTCGAACGACATGCCGTTCGCCGAGCAATTGTTCGCCGTGCTGCTCGGGCTCGTCGGGCCGAGGATGTTGCCGATTCCGCTGCCGTCCGCGTAGATGCCCCTGCCCTGGTTCAGCGAGGTCAGGATGTTCGGATCGAAGGTGCGGATCGCACCCGTGGCCGTCGCGCTGATGTCGAACAGGCCGTCGTCGCTCCACGCATGGTTGGCGTACTTGCGCTGGTAGCCCTGGATGGCCGCGTCGTGCGCGACGTCGAGCGAGAACATGCCCGCGACGTGATCCGTGTCGATGTTGCCGAAGCCCGCCACCAGCCCGAACTTGCCGCTCTTGCCGCCACCGGAGGTCGTGGGCTTGCCGTAGTAGGCGGTCGCTTCGACGCCGTGGAAATCCTTGCGCAGGATGAAGTTGATGACGCCGGCGACGGCATCGGAGCCGTACACGCCCGACGCGCCATCCTTCAGGATTTCAACGCGATCGATGGCGGACAGGGGGATCGAGTTGATGTCGACCGACGTTCCGTCCGTCGCGTAGTTTGCGATGCGGCGGCCGTTGACGAGCACCAGGGTGCGCTGCGAGCCGAGGCCGCGCAGGCTTGCGGTGGATTCGCCGTAGGTGGACTGGCCGGCGTTCTGTACCGTGTTCGTGCCTCCGGCCGAGGAGTTGGCGGAGATGTGCTGCAGCAACTGTTCGGTGCTGGTGACACCGAGCTTCTCGATCTGTTCGCGAGAAACCGTCTGTACCGGCAGCGCACTTTCGGCATCCACTCTCTTGATCGACGAGCCCGTGATCTCCACGCGCTGCACCGTCGCTCCCTGATCCTGCGTCGATGCCTGCGCCCGCACCAGGGATGGGGTCAAAGAAGCAAGGGCACCAAATGCAGAGAGCATGCAATAGCAGAGCCTGGTTCTCTGAAAGGTAGTTTTCTTCATTGGATGGTGGTGTGTGGGTGAGCTGGTTTCGGGAACTCGGACGACACGTCTGCCAGCGAATGGCCGAGATGGGGCCGTGCTGGCGTCGCCTTCGCCCCGATCAGCGGCCGATGAACTGCGCGACATGCATCTCGAAGGGCTCGTTCGTCTTTCGCTGCAGGGAAAACCACCCCACCCCCGCGTCCCGCCAGGAAGTGAGGCACCGTCTCGTTTGGCGCAATCAGCGCAGCGAAGTCAATTTATCGAGCACACGCGACCGCGAAAAGTCTCGGAGGAGAGGCGTAGCAAGTCTCTTTAGGGATCTTCTGCCCGCATCTGCCGCATCGGACGGCATCGGGCCTTCAACCAGATTCGCGGGCCGCGATCCGGTCCTTGATCGCACTCAACCGCCCGCCTGGCGACCGCGCTTTGCGCGTGCCTGCTCCCATGCGTGCTGCGCCCGACGCCACTCGTCGAGCCGGGCGGCGAGATGCGAATCATCCGGGTGCCAGGGCGTCGCGATGAGCTGGTCGACAAGTATTTCCTGGTCGGGGCCCAGGCGCCCCGGAAACACGGGCTGGAGTGTCACCATCTGGTCACCGCGCGGACCGCGTCGTTCGACCGGGAAGCCCTGACCGGTCAATCGATAGGACAACTGGTCGCGCGTCAATTGCAGTCGTTGCAGTCCGGTCATCGTCGGGATGTCGATCGCCCTGTTGGCCATCCACGCGAAGCCATTGACCGGCACCGTGCAACGAATGGTCCCATCGGGGTCGAGCCCGAAAAGCGCATGGGCGAGGACTTCGACCCGCAGATTCAATTCCACCAGGGGATGGCCCGAGGCATGCCGGCGCCCGCCGACATGCAGCAGGTCGCCGTCGCGAACGCCGTGCGGGACACGAACGCGAATGCTGTACTCGAATGGAGGCTGCTTGCCCCTGCCATCGCAAGCATCGCAGGCCTGCCTTGCATGGCCGTCGCCGCCGCAAGCCGAGCACTGCGTGGAGGTGCCGTACCACCCGAACCACAGGCGCTGGCGCACCGCGCCAAGACCTTCGCACTCGACACAGGCGCCGGCCAGGGTCCGGTAACCGCTTCCGTCGCAGCGTGCGCAGTTTTCGACCAATGTGCCGCGAATGAGCTTGATGCAGCCGGCGAGGGCCTCTTCCAAGGTCAACTGGACGTCGCAATCGATGGTCCGGATCGGCGGGCCCGACCCATCGGTGCCTGGGTCGCCGCGCCGGGCTTTGCTGTCGTCGCCGCGGCTATCGTGGGCGCCGCTGTTTTCGCGGCGGTACGAGCGTGCTGGCCCGGGCGCAGATGCGGCGGGCTCGGTGCCCGCGTCACCCGGATCGTCCGGAGCGCGGCAGCGACGGATCTCATCGAGAGCACGGTTGATCCGCTGCATCCTGCCGATGGCTCCGGCGCTTGTGTTTCGGTCGGGATGCCATTGCGCGGCCAGTCGGCGCCACGCTGCCTTCACTTCGGCAGCGGACGCGCCTGGATCCAGGCCGAGCTCGGCGTATGCGTCATCCACACCAGATTCCACTCTTCGCCTCCTGAGATCCATCGCCCGCGCCGCCGCGCTCGGGGTCGACCTGCCGCCCGTACGTGCTCTCGAGCACCTCGCGCCAGAGCCCACCTGGGCGGCAACCGGACGAATTGCTGCATCGCAGCAAATTATGTTCCCCGGCCATGAGAATCTCCAAGCAATGATTGTGTTGACATCCGGGCAGGGGCCCGTCGATCCCGACCGACCGTTGCGCTCGCGGGCGCTCCTGTGCTCGTGAATGAAGCTCCTTGCCGAGGCGGTTCGGGGCGCTGAGGTTGCGCGGGCGGCGCCGCACCGTGTCAAGCCCCCGGTTGCTCTCGGCCGATCACGAGCAAATGCGCATGGCCGTTGAGCAAAGAGCCCAGTCCGGTGGCACAGTTGAATGTCGGCCGGTGGCATGGTCCGACGTCGGCATCAACAGCCACCGCGACAGATTCGGAGAACCGTCATGGCTAAAACACAAGACGTTACGGAGTACGGCGCTCGTGAGGTTGTGCTGTATGTCGAGGACCATCCGGTCAACGCCGCGCTGATGCGGACCGTCTTCGAGCATCGGCCCGAACTCGAACTGGTGATCGTGGTCGATGGAGCCAGCGCGATGTCTGCCACACAACATCTGCGTCCCGCCCTGCTGCTTCTCGACTTGCGCCTGCCGGATTGTTACGGCACAGAACTTCTGGGACGCATGCGAGCCATCCCTGGCTGGGAGCGCATCCCCGCGATCGCCGTCACTGCCGAGCTCGAATTCAATTCCGCAGGCACCGATTTCATGGACGTCTGGCACAAACCGCTGCGCGTGCCGACGCTATTGGCCCGACTCAATCGCGTGCTGATTCCGCGGCCGGGCCGCAAGCGAACGATCGCCCCACTTTGATTCACGACTCGGATGCGAGCGCAGCATGCCAGGGTGACGCCTGGCTTCGTGTTGTCGATGATCTCGTCGCCGACGCACGGCCTGAGATTGCCTGCGTGAGACGGGGTGCCGATGGCGTGGCCACGTCTAGAATCGGCTCGACCCCACGGCGCCATGTGAATGGATCGAGGATGGCGCGTCCGAGGATCTGACGCGAACGATCCGGACGCGCAAATGATCTACCTGGCCCGAACGTCGCAGTTCGGCCGCAGGAGCGGTCAGCGTTGTAGTCTGCTTTCGGCAACGCATCGAATGACCGTTTCGCATCGGAGTGAGAAGAACTTGGTGAATGAGGCAAGGAGAAGCGGCAACCTGTTGCAGGCGACAAGTCGCCCAACGAGCTTGTCTTGGAGTCGCGGCGTCTGCGCCCTGATTCTTGCAAGCGCCTCAGCGGTGGTGAACGCAGAGCAGGCGGCCGTTGGGCCGGCGGGGACTGCAGGCGAAGTGGCGTCTGCGCCTTCAATCGCCGCTTCGGAGGCGGTCTTCACTGGCTACCACCCTGACCGGACGAGAACCTACTGCTTTCATCCCGCCTATCCAACTGCGGCCGCTGGCGCCGGAGCGACAGGTAGCACTACTTTGGAGATCACGGTAGACGCTACCAGCACTGTGACGCGCGTCGTCGTCGTGAAGAGCGCCGGCGATACGCCTGCGCACAAGTTGCTCGATCAGGCAGCGATTGACGATATCGCTACATGTACGATAAATGCAGCCAGGGGACGTGACGGTCAGCCTGTCAGCACAACGGCCCGGATGACGTTCAATTGGGTGCTGCGATAGTCTGCATTGGCAGCCAGGACGTTTTCCAAATGACTCGTGCACTGAGGTTTGGCGTGATCGGTCTGCCCACACTAGCGCTCGCTGGCTTCTTGGTCTGCTGCGTGAACTACACGAAGCACGTTGAATTCTCTCTCGTTTCGTTTCGTGGCGAAACGACTTTGGACGTGTACGTGGATCGGCTCGGGGTAAGGGGCTTCACCCCGCATGCGGACAATTCGGATATGTATGTCTTCATCTTGCCTGCGGGGCAGGATCACATCACACCGCCGTAAATCCGTGAGTACTTTGTCAACTACAAAGAGCAGGCTCCGGGTTTCATGGAGTCTGGCAGCATCGATCTGAAGATTGATGGCAATGGCTGCGAAATCCGTGTGAATCTGACAAGTGCAGATGGGCGCGCGTTTCCGGCGAATGGCGTGCATCGAGCGCTCAGATGTGGGTTGGACAAAGTTTGAGGCCTTGCGAAGTCCGTTGCGGGCTGGCTTGCGCCTTCTGCGGTAATGTCGCAGTTCGGCCAGAAGCGGTCTCTGGTGACAGACCGCTAACGGGTATGCTCGGACGCGTCTATCGCGTTGGAGCGACGAGAAGGCGCGCAAGCGCGGGTGACCTATGCAAAAAAATCGACTTGTATCAGCCCTGGCGTTCGTCAGCCTTGTCACTAGCATGGGACTATTTGCTTTTGGCATGCATCTGTTCGATAGCCCCTACGTCTGCACATCGAGTTTCATAGCTTCGCTAGCTGCACTGGTAGTCGCATTTCTTCTCATTGGAAGTCTGCGCTGCAACTATTGCGGGAAGAAACTAGAGATAAAGCCATTTCCTTCTCACAATCCACTTCCCAAGTTTTTCTTCTGGACAGGCGCCGAAGCACCATGCAGTCATTGTCATGAGAACGCCTGACAACGGCGGCGCTCGGCCAGGAGCGGACGCTCGCGTGCGGCGGCTTTAGGGTAGGCTTGTGACCCCGGCTGGGCGCGTGCAGCCGGGTCGCCAGCGCCGAAGACGCAGCTCGACCAGGAGCAGCGGGTCGACGGGGACCGCTTTCGTAAAGGGCTTCCCCCTTCAACCTACCTTGCAGATATGCCGCCACCTGTCGATAGCTTCCGTGCCTTTGTCAGCCAACTGGCCGCCCGCCCTGGCAAGTGGGTTGGCCCAAATCCGTCCGTCAGCAAATTCGCAGCGGCAATCGCGGGATACCAGAGCGGCCTGCATGATGCGGGCGTCCTGCATGTTGAGTCCATCTCTAGTTGGCACTTCGGCCAATGGTTGGCCGCCAAATGGCGGGTGTCGCCAGTGGTCGGATGGGACACGCACATTGCGGAGCGCTTTGGCGATGATGAAGCTGGGATCGCCGAAGCAGCGAAGCTCATAGAGCAATGGTTGCATGCCTGCGAGGAGGCCTGATAGCGTCAGGGGCGCCTGTCGGCTGTACCTGCCGGTCGCGACTGGCAGCTTTCGGGAGAGCAATCGAGTCGGCGTGACCGTCATGGTGCGACCGACGCGGAGGACACAGGCCGTCGATGACATGCCAGCACGAACAGCGGCGAGCGAGTCGGCTAAGCTCTCTTCATGAACAGAACGAGCCGAAGCTCGCGCCTGCTGGCGAGTATTGCATTTGCCTTTCCCGCGCTGGCGGCAACGCAGGCGCAAACTGTACAGAGACCGGCCGAAATTCCGAGGGCAAAGGACGCGGCTTCCGCCCCCTACATCGATCCTACGGCGGTCGACGGAGGCATGGTTCCGAATCTGGATAGCTCGAGGCTATCCAAGCCAGTGCGGCTATGTGGCTGGTGGGACAACCCCACGCCCGGAAATGTTTGGCTGAACGACAGAAGCGGCCGATGGACGATCGCCATGCAGGGGATGTATGAAGCCAATGGGGACTGGCCTGCGTTCAAGCCAGGCCAACAAATTCCCAAGGGCGCACCACACGGGTACGGCTGCGCCTGCATCACGGCACGCGTGGATCAAACCTCGAGGTTCGTCTACAGTTTCACCGACGCGAAGGCGCTGCCGCCGAAGGTCTGTCGGGCCGACCCCGGCTTGACGAAGTCCGGCTTCAAGTAGCGGTCTGTTGCTCAGACCCCGAAGGTCGGAGGTCGGCGAAAGCCGGCATTCGAGAACGACTGGTTTCGGCACTGATAGGTGCAGCGAGTTGAGCGACAAAATCGGAGCGAGCATGCCGCCTACAGCCGCCAAGGCAAATCAGAAATTCTTCAACCACTGTAGTATCGGAAGGGCCGCAGAGGCTGCCGAAATGCTGAGACTGGGCACCGACCCGGAGGCGAGGGACACGTATCACCTCACCGGGCTGATCTGGGCCGGCCGCAAGGGAAGAATTGAGGTCGCCGAGGCGCTTCTCAGTTTCGGTGCAAACATCGACGCAGTGGATTTGCGCAAGCGGACGGCCTTGTCGCACGCCGTCGCATACAAGCGAAGGCCGTTCGTGAAGTACCTGATCGAACGCGGCGCCGCGGTCAACCCGGTTGATGTTCATGGCTGGACTCCGTTGGATATCGCCCTGAGCGATCGGGACGAGCAGACCGCGGCGCTTCTGCGATCCCATGGCGGGGTAAGCGGGAAAGGTTCCACGTAGTTGCGACCCGCATGCCGGGACTGACGCACTACATCATTGCGCGGTTCGCAACCGTTGAAGAATGTCGGCTGGGTCTTGATGGGGCCTTGAACGGCAGCTTCGGAGCAGCGCAATCGGACATGCAGACTACCGCTTTGGGGTCGGAAGCGGAAACCCACCCATTGGGCGCCGCCATCACGCGGTCGCTTGAACAGTCACAGCACGCCAAGGCCGTCAGCCTTCCTCGGCCTCGATCAACAGCCGCACGCGCCGCGCCTGTTTCGCCTCGGTCTTGACGACGATGCGCAGCGGCTTGCCGGCGGGCAGCTCGCGGCGGAAGTGGTAGTCCATCGAGTCGGTGTGGCCCGGGTTCTCGGTGGGGGCACGGCGCGTCCACTCGAGGCCGCCGTCCACGTCCACGCGCATGGCGTGATGCGCGCCCGCGCCGACCGGGCTGACGATGAGCCGGCAATCGATCTCGAAACGGCGCGTGCGAAACGAGTCGGCGGGAATCACCAGCGTGGCGACGTCGGCGTCGCCGGCGTCGATGCGCCAGCGCTCGGGCTTGCCGCGCTCGGCGGGGGCGGGCTGCGCGGGAACGGCTTTCTTCATGGCTTGGGACCATAACGCAACAAGGCCTGACCCTTCGTTACGGCGGTGTCACCGCGAGCCGGTAAACTTCGCCGCTTTGCGCGCTCCGACGCCAATGGTTGCCGACTCGACAGTGATTCCGTTTGCGTTCGAACTCAAGGACACCAGCCTGCCGCTGGTCACCTTGGTCCTCCACCAGGCCGATGCCGCCGTCCTCGCCGACGACTTGCGGCAACGCCTGGGCGACACGCCCAATTTCTTCGACGAGGACCCGGTCGTGATCGACCTCGCGCCGCTGCACGGGCACGCGGAGCCGGTCGCGTTCGGCGAGCTCGTGGCCGCGTTGCGCAGGCACCGCATGCGTCCCGCGCTCGTGACCGGCGGCAATGCCGCGCAGATGGCCGACGCGCTGGCCGCGGGGCTGCCTGCCGCGCCCGCGGCCATTCCAACGCCCAAGCCCCGCACGGTCGAGGTGGAGGTGGAGGTGATCCGCGAGGTCGAGCGCGAGGTGCCCGTGCACGTGCCCACGCTCATTGTCGACAAGCCGCTGCGCTCCGGCCAGCAGGCCTACGCGAAGGGCGGCGACCTGATCGTGCAGGGCGCCGTCAACGCCGGCGCCGAGGTGCTGGCCGACGGCAACATCCACGTCTACGGCCCGCTGCGCGGCAAGGCCGTCGCCGG
>Ga0307516_10000362_pt1 | contig 59075 bp, 46 predicted proteins | sample 19_EM_MG_FD_203310 | JGI IMG/M metagenome (GOLD analysis project Ga0307516, IMG submission 203310) | Populus trichocarpa ectomycorrhiza microbial communities from riparian zone in the Pacific Northwest, United States - 19_EM | ecosystem: Host-associated > Plants > Roots > Unclassified | place...
GCAGGCTCCTGCGAAGAGCGGCGAGGCATGAGTCGCACTCAAAAAATTCGGCTCATCCCGCGAGCCGCATGGCCAACAATACGGCTCTTCCGCACCCCTCGACATGTGGATAATCGCCGGCAATGGCTCTCCCGCACACCTCCTCAGCGGCTCTCTTCGGTCGGCATTGGCGCAAGCCAGCGCACTGACCCACCTATTGCGCCCGCCCGGGCGACCCCCACTTGCCGTCTTGCCTTGCCGCTGGCCTTGTTCCGCGGCAGCAGCCGGCACCGAAAACGGGGTGGCGTGACAAACACCCCAAGACATCAAGAGGACCGAGCCCCATGCTGCTGATGATCGACAACTACGATTCGTTCACCTACAACCTCGTCCAATACTTCGGCGAGCTGGGCGAAGAAGTGCGCGTGTTCCGCAACGACGAGATCACGCTCGAAGGCATCGCCGAACTCAAGCCGCAGCGGCTGGTGCTCTCGCCCGGCCCCTGCTCGCCGGCCGAAGCGGGCATCTGCGTGGACGCCATCCGCCGCTTCACCGGCAAGCTGCCCATCCTGGGCGTGTGCCTGGGCCACCAGGCCATCGGCGCGGCGCTGGGCGGGCGCATCGTGCGGGCCCAAGTGCAAATGCACGGCAAGACCAGCCAGCTCGCGCACGACGGCAAGGGCGTGTATTGCGACCTGCCCGAGCGCTTCACGGTGATCCGCTACCACTCGCTGGCCATCGAGCGCGACAGCCTGCCGGCGGAGCTGGAGGTCACCAGCCGCTCAGACGATGGCGAGATCATGGGGGTGCGGCACCGCGGCCTGGCCGGTACCGCCACGCCGCTGGAAGGCGTGCAGTTCCACCCCGAATCCATCCTCACCGAACATGGCCACGCGATGCTGCGCAACTTCGTCGCCGGCCGCTGCTGACCCCCGGAGAACGCACCCATGAGTTCAAGACTTGCCTACACCCGCGCCGCCGCGCTGCCTGCCATGCTGGCCGAGCGCATCGTCATCATCGATGGCGCCATGGGTACCATGATCCAGCGCCACAAGCTCACCGAAAGCGATTTCCGCAGCGAGCGCTTCAAGGACCATGGCAAAGACCTGCGCGGCAACAACGACCTGCTGGTGCTGACCCGCCCAGACGTGGTGGGCGAGATCCACGAGAGCTACCTCGCGGCCGGCGCCGACCTCATCGAAACCAACACCTTCGGCGCCACCTCCATTGCCCAGGAAGACTATGCGCTGGGCCACATCGCGTACGAGCTCAACGTGGCCGCGGCGCAGCTCGCACGTGCCGCCTGCGCCAAGTTCTCCACCGCCGAGCGGCCGCGCTATGCCGCCGGCGCCCTGGGCCCCACGCCGCGCACCGCCAGCATCAGCCCGGACGTCAACGACCCCGGCGCGCGCAACACCAGCTTTGATCAGCTGCGCGCGGCCTACCACGAGCAGGCGCGCGGCCTGCTGGACGGCGGGGCGGACCTGTTCCTGGTCGAAACCATCTTCGACACGCTCAATGCCAAGGCGGCCATCTTCGCGCTCGACGAGCTGATGGAAGAAACCGGCGAGCGCCTGCCGGTGATCATCTCCGGCACGGTGACCGATGCCTCCGGCCGCATCCTCTCGGGCCAGACCGTGGGGGCGTTCTGGCACAGCGTGCGCCACGCACGGCCCATCGCCGTGGGTCTGAACTGCGCGCTGGGCGCGGCACTGATGCGCCCGTACATCGAGGAACTGTCGCGCGTGGCCGACGACACCTACATCTCGTGCTATCCCAACGCCGGCCTGCCCAACCCGATGAGCGAAACCGGCTTCGACGAGACGCCCCCGGTGACCGGCAGCCTGATGGAAGAGTTCGCCCGGGCGGGCTTCCTGAACATTGCCGGCGGCTGCTGCGGCACCACGCCCGAACACATTGCCGAGATCGCGCAGCGCGTGGGCCGCTACCAGCCGCGCTGCCGCAACGAACGCAGCTTCAGCGCGCTGCTTGCGGCGTAGCCGCGTCCGGCCGCGGTGCGGGCGCACGCGCCGGTTCGGTGATGCCGCCGCGCAAGCCTTTGCGAGCCGCCACGCGGATTTCCAGCCCGGTGGAGCTGGACTGGTTCAGCACCGAAAAGCGGGCCGCCGGCACACCGCGTGAAATGAGGTAATCGCGTGCCGCGGCGGCCCGGTCCAGGGCGCGCAGCGCATTGCTGTCGCCTGCATCCGAGGGGCCGACCACCACCACCTGCAAGGTGGTCTTGAGTTTGAGCTGCGCCGCCATGCGGTCCAGCACCGCGGCCAGCGGCTGCTTCACGGCCGAGCGGCCGGCATCGAAACAATAATTCGCTGGCACGGCAACTCGTAACACATTGGGCTCGGTGCGTAACACTTCCACCGGCGTGCCACGCAGATCCTCGTCCATGGCGTGGGCCATTTCTTCCAGCTGGTACGAGGCAAACGCTTCGGGCTGTGTGTTCGGGTCGGGTGCGCCGCCGCCGAACATGCTGCCGATGGCGCCGAGCAGGCCCCCACTGCTGCCCTCCGCGGGCGGTGATGCGGTGGCTTCGGGCGTGGTAGGTGTGCCGGTCGCGGCACCGCTTCCCGGCGCAGGCGCAGGAGGCGAGGCCCGATGGGGCAGCAGGCTGCAGCCGCAGAGCAGGCTCGCGGCCAGGCTGGCAAGCCACCACTGGCGGACTGGATGAAAACTGAACACAGGCAGGGCCCCCCTGGCAAGACGCACCGGCAATCCGCTTGCAGCGGGAACTCCGGCACGAAGCCACAAATGACGACAAGTACCAGCATAGCCGAGGCGGGTGTTTCGCCCCAGGGCCTGCCCTAGAATCGGGGGGCCCTCAAGGAGCGTTGCAAGGGCGTGGTTTTCCCGGTGAGTCCGCGTGTTTGTGGATTCGTCGCTTGAACCGCGCCACCAGGCTTGGGGTCGTGCGCCGTGGGTTCTCCCGGTGCCACACAACGACGCTCACCGGTCCGGCCCAGGTTGCCGCGGTGAGCCTCAGGCCCTCCGCCTTCCTGGGCCGCACGATGGCAGAGAACCAGGTCAATCCATGAACGCTGCTGAGTCTTCCCGTTCCCCGGCCCCCCTGCGCCTGGCGGGGCTCGAACCCGTCACCCTGGGTGCCGGCACCTTGTTCGTCAACATCGGCGAACGCACCAACGTCACCGGCTCCAAGGCCTTTGCCCGGCTCATCCTGAACGGCCAGTTCGAAGAAGCCCTGGCGGTGGCGCGCCAGCAGGTGGAAAACGGCGCGCAGATCATCGACATCAACATGGACGAGGCCATGCTGGACAGCAAGGCGGCCATGGTGCGCTTCCTCAACCTGGTGGCCAGCGAGCCCGAGATCGCCCGCGTGCCCATCATGATCGACTCCTCCAAGTGGGAGGTCATCGAGGCCGGGCTCAAATGCCTGCAGGGCAAAGGCATCGTCAACTCCATCTCGCTCAAGGAAGGCGAGACGCCGTTCCGGCACCAGGCCAAGCTGATCCGCCGCTATGGCGCGGCGGCGGTGGTCATGGCCTTCGACGAACAAGGCCAGGCCGACAGCTTTGCGCGCAAGACCCAGATCTGCGAGCGCGCGTACCGCCTGCTGGTGGACGAACTGGACTTCCCGCCCGAAGACATCATCTTCGACCCCAACATCTTTGCCATCGCCACGGGCATCGAGGAACACGCCAACTACGCGGTCGATTTCATCGAGGCCACCTCGTGGATCAAGACCCACCTGCCGGGTGCCAAGGTCTCCGGCGGCGTGTCCAACGTGAGCTTCAGCTTCCGCGGCAACGAGCCGGTGCGCGAGGCCATCCACACCGTGTTCCTGTACCACGCCATCCAGGCCGGCATGGACATGGGCATCGTCAACGCCGGCATGGTGGGCGTGTACGACGACCTGGATGCCGACCTGCGCGAGCGCGTGGAAGACGTGGTGCTGAACCGCCGTGCTGATTCCACCGAGCGCCTGCTGGAGGTGGCCGAGCACGCCAAGGGTGCGGCCAAGGACGAGACCACCCGGCTGGCCTGGCGCGCGGCGGGCGTCGAAACCCGCCTGGCCCACGCGATGGTGCATGGCATCACCGACTTCATCGTGGCCGACACCGAGGAATGCTGGCAGGCCGTCCGCGCGCGCGGCGGGCGCCCGCTGCACGTGATCGAAGGGCCGCTGATGGCCGGCATGAACACGGTGGGCGACCTGTTCGGCCAGGGCAAGATGTTCCTGCCGCAGGTGGTGAAGTCCGCCCGCGTCATGAAGCAGGCGGTGGCACACCTGGTGCCCTACATCGAAGAAGAAAAAAAGCAGATGCAGGCAGCCGGCAGCGAGGTGCGGGCCAAGGGCAAGATCGTCATCGCTACCGTGAAGGGCGATGTGCACGACATCGGCAAGAACATCGTCACGGTGGTGCTCCAGTGCAACAACTTCGAGGTCGTGAACATGGGCGTGATGGTCCCGTGCCAGGACATCCTCAGCAAGGCCCGGGTCGAAGGCGCCGACATCATCGGCCTGAGCGGCCTGATCACGCCCAGCCTCGAAGAGATGCAGCACGTGGCGGCCGAGATGCAGCGCGACGACTACTTCCGCATCAAGAAGATCCCGCTGCTCATCGGCGGCGCCACCACCAGCCGCGTGCACACCGCGGTGAAGATCGCGCCGCATTACGACGGCCCGGTGGTCTACGTGCCCGATGCCTCGCGCAGCGTGGGCGTGTGCTCGGAGCTGCTGTCCGACGAGCGCGCCACGGCCTACATCGACGACCTCAAGGCCGACTACGTGCGCGTGCGCGAGCAGCACGCCAACAAGAAGCAGGTGCCGCTGGTGAGCCTGGCGCAGGCGCGGGCCAACAAGGCGGTGGTGGACTGGTCGGCCTACGTGCCGCCGGCGCCGCGCTTCCTGGGCCGGCGCGTGTTCCGCAACTACGACCTGGCGGAGCTGGCGCCCTGCATCGACTGGGGCCCGTTCTTCCAGACCTGGGACCTGGCAGGCCCGTTCCCGGCCATCCTGAAGGACGAGATCGTGGGCAGCGAGGCGCAGCGTGTCTTCAGCGACGGCAAGCGCATGCTGCACCGGCTGATGGAGGGCCGCTGGCTGCAGGCCCATGGCGTGATGGGCCTGTACCCCGCCAACACGGTGGGCGACGACGACATCGAGATCTACGCCGACGAGTCGCGCACCGAGGTGCTGATGACCTGGCACGGGCTGCGCCTGCAGACCGAGCGCCCGGTGGTGGACGGCCAGCGCCGGCCCAACCGCTGCCTGGCCGACCACGTGGCGCCCAAGGGCGTGCGGCCCGACTACATCGGCCTGTTCGCGGTCACCGCGGGCCATGGCGTGGACCGCAAGGAGGCGCAGTTCATGGCCGACCTCGACGATTACTCGGCCATCATGCTCAAGGCCCTGGCCGACCGGCTGGCCGAGGCCTTTGCCGAGCGCATGCACCAGCGCGTGCGTACCGAGCTGTGGGCGTATGACCCGGCCGAGTCGCTGGGGCTCGAACAGATGGTGGCTGAAAAGTACCGCGGCATCCGCCCGGCACCGGGCTACCCGGCCTGCCCGGACCACAGCGTCAAGCGCGACATGTTCCGCGTGCTGGGCTGCCAGGACATCGACATGCACCTGACCGAGAGCCTGGCCATGACGCCGGCCGCCAGCGTGAGCGGTTTCTACCTGGCGCATCCCGAGGCCAGGTACTTCAATGTGGGCCGCATCGGCGACGACCAGTTGCGCGATTGGGCCGGCCGCACGTCGCGGGCCGAGGCGGACGCGCGGCGCCTGCTGGCACCGCAGCTCTGACGCAGAGCGTCACCCCGGCCTGGGGGAGCGCCGCAGACACGCGAAGTATCCGGATGTACGCGGATTGAAAGGCCGCGCGGTGTGCGCAACCGCACACCGCGCGGCCTTTGTCCGTGCGGGTTCGCACGCCGCCGCGAGCCGGGCCGCTTTCTGGAATGGAAGCTGCGTATCTGCCTGGGGATGACGCCAATGACCTCAGGAGTATCAAGATGTGGTTGCCCTTGATCCGGCTGGCAGGACCCGGTGCCTGGCTGTGCGCGCGCCGGGGCGCTGCATGGGCTGGTTTGTTTCCCAGCCTGGGCAGGTTGATTGCCGGCCAGGACCTGGGCCTCATGGCGGCACGCTGATTCTTTTTCTGTCCCGATGCCAAGTCCCTTGCGAACCCCCCGCCGCGCCACAAACTATCTGGCCGCGCCGGCGGGTGGGGTTCAATACGCCACGACCTTGCACCGCGTGGTGTTGTGCATGCCGAGTGCTGAAACCCAGCCTGTGCTCCAGGCGAAAGAAAGGATTCCCATGACAACGAACTCTCAAGCGCTGCCTGCCGTGGCGGGCCATGGCAATGTGATCCGGCCGCAAGGCGTGTGGATCGTCGCAGGAGGCCTGGCGGTGGCCGGCCTGGCGCTGGCCGGTTCGCTGGCGTGGCAGGCGGCGACCGGTTCGCCGGCGTCCGCCCAGGCCCAGCCTGAAGAAGTGATCCTGCCGTCCAAGCCCGTGGTGGTGGCCAAGCTCGCCGCGAGCCCCAAGCCTGCGGCGCCTCGGGTGGCGGCAGCGGCGTGCCCCACCTGCGGTGTCATCGAGGCAGTCCAGGCCGTCAAGCGCAAAGGCGAGGGCACGGGCCTGGGCGCGGTGGCCGGCGGCGTGGCCGGGGCGGTGCTGGGCCACCAGGTGGGCAAAGGCCACGGCCGCGACGCCATGACGGTGATCGGCGCAGTGGGCGGCGGCGTGGCGGGCCATGAGATCGAAAAGCAGGCGCGGGCCACCACGGTGTACGAGGTGCGGGTGCGCATGGAAGACGGCACGGTGCGCACGCTGGAGCGCAGCACCGCACCGCCGGTGGGGCAGCGCGTGCGCATGGAAGGCAAGGCCATGACCTTCGTATCCGGCCCGGCCTGAGCGCTGTCTAGGCGGGGCCTGAGCCACCCGCTCGGCGGGTCGCATCGGCACCCGGTGCGGGGTGCCTGCACTTTTCAGGCGCCCGGTAGCGCGCGCCGCAGCTGGATGGCTTCGGCCAGGTGAATCGAGGCGACCTGGGCCTCGCCGGCCAGGTCGGCGATGGTGCGGGCCACCCGCAGCACGCGGTGGAAGCTGCGCGCCGACCAGCCCAGGCGCGCAGAGGCCGTGTGCAGGAACTGCGTGGCCGCTGCATCGATGGCGCAGTGCTCGTCCAGCGCCTGGCCGGCCAGCAGCGCATTGACCAGGCCTTGGCGTGTCCGCTGCACCGCATGCGCCTCGGCCACCCGGGCGGCGATGGTGGCGGTGGGCTCGCCATCGGGCGCGGCGCTGAGCGTTTGCGGCGCCACGGCCAGCACCTCCACCTGCAGGTCGATGCGGTCCAGCAGCGGGCCGCTCAGGCGCGCCTGGTAGCGTGACACCACGTCCGGGCTGCAGCGGCAGGCACGCAACGGCGAGCCCAGGTGGCCGCAAGGGCAGGGGTTCATCGCTGCGACCAGTTGAAAGCGGGCCGGGAACTCGGCCCGCCGCGCCGCCCGCGAAATCGTGATGTGGCCGGTTTCCAGCGGTTCACGCAAAGCCTCCAGTGCCGTGCGATTGAACTCCACCAGTTCATCGAGGAACAGCACGCCATGATGAGCCAGTGAAATTTCCCCAGGCCGCGGCGGCGCGCCGCCGCCCACCAGGGCGGCCGACGAAGCGCTGTGATGCGGCGCCCGCACCACCCGCCGCCCCCAGCGCGACGCGTCGAACTGCCCGGCCAGGCTGAGCACGGCCGCCGATTCGAGCGCCTGCTCGTCGCTCAGCGGCGGCAGCAGGTCGGCAAAACGTTGCGCCAGCATCGACTTGCCCGTGCCCGGCGGCCCGATCAGCAGAAGGCTGTGGCTGCCGGCCGCGGCGATCTCCAGCGCCCGCTTGGCCGCAGCCTGACCCCGCACCTCACGCAGGTCGGCCAGCTTGACCTCGGCCGCCGGCCGCTGCACCGGCACCGTGGGCAGCGTGCTGCCATCCGATCCGGGCAGCAGCGCGGCCACCACGTCCAGCAGGTGCCGGGCGCCCCGCAGCTCCAGCCCTTCCACCAGGGCGGCCTCCTGCGCGCTGGGCAGCGGCAGCACCAGCGTGCGCTTGCACCCGCTGCGCCGCACGGCCGCCGCCATGGCCAGGGCACCCCGCACCGGGCGCAGGTCACCGGCCAGCGACAGCTCACCGGCGAACTCGTGACTGGCCAACTGGGCGGCGCCGATCTGCCCGCTGGCCGCCAGGATGCCCAGTGCGATGGGCAGGTCGAAGCGCCCACTTTCCTTGGGCAGGTCTGCCGGCGCCAGGTTCACCGTGATGCGCTTGTTGTGGGGGAACTCCAGGCCGCTGTTCAGCAAGGCCGCCCGCACCCGCTCCCTCGCTTCCTTGACCTCGGTGTCGGCCAAACCCACCAGCGTGAAGCTGGGCAGGCCGTTGGCCAGATGGACTTCGACCGTGACTTCGGGGGCGTGCAGCCCATCCATGGCACGGCTGAACAGGACGGCAAGGGACATGGGATCAGGGATTTCGCATCAAAGTGCGCGATTGTGCGGGTCCGGCGGCGCCCCGCGGCGGGTTGACCACGCATGTCTGGCGATCGCACCAAGCCTGTGCGACACTGATTGTGCATTGTTGGTGCATCTTCGGTTACGAAAGGCACCAACTCACGCCAGAACGGGGCGCTTACCGCCGGTCGGCCGTGGCACAGAAGCTGCAAAAGCTCACACGAGCAGGCCGTCCCTTCTTCGAACGACTGCACGACACCACCAAAGGAGAGCAGAGCAAATGAGCCAGTTCTTTAGGGTTGCAAGCCTTGTCACGTTCGCCGCTGCAGCGCTTGCGCCTGTTGCCGCCTCGGCCGCTGATGGCGTTTCCTTCAACGTGGGGGCGGTGACTGACTATCGGTACCGCGGCATCTCGCAAAGCCGCCTGGAGCCTGCCGTGCAAGGTGGGGCAGATTTCACCAAGGGTGGCTTCTACGCTGGCGCCTGGGCCTCGACGATCAAGTGGACCAAGGACTCCGGCGGCGGTGGCGATGTCGAAGTCGATCTGTATGGTGGCTACAAGGGCTCGGTCAACAAGGACCTGAGCTTTGACGTGGGCGCGCTGACCTACCAGTACCCAGGCAACAAGCTTGATGACGTGGGCCTCGTCGACGCCACCACCTACGAGGTCTACGGAGCGCTGACTTTCGGTCCCGTCACGGCCAAGTATTCCCACTCGGTGCGCAACCTGTTCGGCAACCCGGACAGCAAGAACAGTGGGTATGCCGACCTCAGCGGAAGCTTCGAGTGGGAAGGACTGTCCCTGGTGCCGCATATCGGATACCAGAACGTCAAGGGCCCCAACAGCGACTTCTCCTACACCGACTACTCATTCACCGTCAGCAAAGACTTCAATGGCCTGGTCGTGAGCGGCGCGCTCGTCGGCACGGACATTGACATCAATCTCGGCGGCGAGAACATCGGCAAGCCCACCTTCGTCCTGGGCGTCAAGTACAACTTCTGAACGTCCAATCAAACGGGAGAACCCCATGAAGATGGTCACTGCCATCATCAAGCCTTTCAAGCTCGACGAAGTGCGCGAGGCACTGTCGGGCATCGGTGTGCAAGGCATCACCGTGACCGAGGTCAAGGGCTTCGGCCGGCAGAAAGGCCACACCGAGCTGTACCGGGGTGCCGAGTACGTGGTCGACTTCCTGCCCAAGGTCAAGATCGAGGCCGCGGTGGACGATGCCGTTGTCGACCGCGTCATCGAGGCCATCGAGGCGGCCGCCCGTACCGGCAAGATCGGCGACGGAAAGATCTTCGTCACCACGCTGGAGCAGGTGCTGCGCATCCGCACCGGAGAAACCGGCAAAGACGCCTTGTAAGCGCCGCCCGGCCTGACATGGCGCGATGGTGCGCCAGGCCCAGGCCGGTCGCGAGGCTGCGTGTCCGGCCTCCGTGAGACCTGAACCCAACAAGGACAGGCCCCTTGAGTGGTACTTGAGCGGCACTGTCCTCGAACGATCTGACAACCCGGGGGATACCCATGAAGAAACTGTTTGCTTGTCTTGCCCTGAGCCTTGCGGCGCTTGGGGTGATGGGCATGGCCGAGTCCGCCCATGCCCAGGCCGCCTCGGAGCCGGCTGCGGCCGCCGCGGCGAGCGCACCCGCTGTTGCGGCTGCAGCGTCTGCCGCCGAGCCGGCCGCATCCGCGGCCGCCGCAGCCCCTGCGCCGGTGCCCAACAAGGGCGACACCGCATGGATGCTGGTGTGCACCGCGCTGGTCATCATGATGTCCATCCCCGGCCTGGCGCTGTTCTATGGCGGCCTGGTGCGCAGCAAGAACATGCTGAGCGTGCTGATGCAGGTGTTCGTCACGTTCTCGATGATCACCGTGCTGTGGGTGATCTACGGGTACAGCCTGGCGTTCACCGAGGGCAACCGGTTCTTCGGGGGGTTCGATCGATTGTTCCTCAAGGGGATCTTCGACCCGGCGTCAGGATCGTTCGCGATGGGGGCCACCTTCAGCAAGGGCGTGTACATCCCCGAGATCGTGTTCGTGGCGTTCCAGGCCACGTTCGCGGCCATCACCTGCTGCCTGATCGTGGGGGCGTTCGCCGAGCGCATCAAGTTCTCGGCCGTGCTGCTGTTCATGGCGCTGTGGTTCACGTTCTCCTACGCGCCGATCGCCCACATGGTGTGGTTCTGGATGGGCCCGGATGCCTACGCGACCAAGGACGTGGTCGATGCGATGAACGCCAAGGCCGGCCTGATCTGGAACTGGGGCGCGCTCGACTTCGCCGGCGGCACGGTGGTGCACATCAACGCCGCGGTTGCCGGCCTGGTGGGGGCCCACCTGGTGGGCAAGCGCATCGGCTACGGCCGTGAAGCCTTCACGCCGCACTCGCTGACGCTCACCATGGTGGGAGCCTCGATGCTGTGGGTGGGCTGGTTCGGCTTCAACGCAGGCTCGGCGCTCGAAGCCGGCAACAGTGCGGCACTGGCCTTCATGAACACGTTCTCCGCCACGGCGGTGGCCGTGTTGGCCTGGTGCATTGGCGAATCGCTGATGAAGGGCAAGGCCTCCATGCTGGGGGCGGCCTCCGGCGCCGTGGCCGGCCTGGTGGCCATCACCCCGGCGGCCGGCAATGTGGGCATCGTGGGTGCCCTGGCGGTGGGCGCGATCGCGGGTTTTGCCTGCCTGTGGGGCGTCAGTGGCCTGAAGAAGCTGCTGGGTGCCGATGACTCGCTGGACGTGTTCGGCGTGCACGGCGTGGGCGGTATCGTCGGCGCGCTGCTGACGGGTGTGTTCAACGCCCAGTCGCTCGGCGGTCCGGGCCTGGTCACCGACTGGGTCACCGTGGCCGTGGGTTCCAACGGCATCGCTGCACAGGTCTGGATCCAGCTCAAGGCCGTGCTCGTGACCGTGGTCTGGTCCGGTGTGGTGGCGTTCATCTCCTTCAAGATCGCCGACATGGTCATCGGGCTGCGTGTCACGGAAGAAGAAGAGCGCGAAGGCCTGGACATTTCCTCACACGGCGAAACGGCATATACCCGCTGAGCCGGTCGGCCCCGGCCATCCGCAAGGACCGCCGGGCCGTTTTCACTCTTGCCAGGGCCGCCGCGTGCGGCCCTTTTTCTCGCCCCGGCCCTGCCCCGCAGACCCGGGGCCTTGCATTTGAGGGGGAATAGCCGCACATCCTTAGAATCCCTTTCCCACCCCGCCTGCCTTGCCGGCACCCCCACCATGGTTCCTCACCTCGTCACCGCCCTGGTCGGGCCGATCAACGAACTGGAGCAGCGCGTCCTGGAGTCCATGCCGGCCATCGAGCGCTGGTTCAGGCTCGAATGGATGGAACACACGCCACCGTTCTACACCTCGGTGGACGTGCGCAACGCGGGCTTCAAGCTGGCGCCGGTGGACACGAACCTCTTCCCCGGCGGCTGGAACAACCTCACCCCCGAGATGCTGCCGCTGGCGGTGCAGGCGGCCATGGCGGCGATCGAGAAGATCTGCCCCGAGGCCAAGAACCTGCTGCTCATCCCCGAGCGCCACACGCGCAACACGTTCTACCTCACCAACGTGCAGCGCCTGACGCAGATCTTCACGCAGGCCGGGCTGAACGTGCGCCTGGGCTCGCTGGACGAGGCGATCAAGGAACCCACCTCGCTGGCCCTGCCCGACGGCAGCTCGCTCACGGTGGAGCCGCTGGTGCGCAGCAAGCGGCGCCTGGGGCTGAAGGACTTCGACCCCTGCACGATCCTGCTCAACAACGACTTGTCCGCCGGCCTGCCCCCGGTGCTGGACAACATCCACGAACAGTACCTGCTGCCGCCGCTGCACGCGGGCTGGGCCGTGCGGCGCAAGAGCAACCACTTCCACAGCTATGAGGAAGTGGCCAAGAAGTTTGCCAAGCTGCTGGGCATGGACCCCTGGCTGATCAACCCCATGTATGCGCAGTGCGGCGAGGTCAACTTCACCCAGGGGACCGGCCTGGAGTGCGTGCAGAGCAATGCCGACGCGCTGATGACGAAGGTGCGGCGCAAGTACAAGGAATACGGCATCAACGAGAAGCCCTTCGTCATCGTCAAGGCCGACAACGGCACCTACGGCATGGGCATCATGACCGTGCGCGATGCCAAGGAGCTTGAGGAGATCGGCCGGCGCACCAAGAACAAGATGAGCGTCATCAAGGACGGCCAGGAGGTCACCGAGGTCATCATCCAGGAGGGTGTGCCCACCTACGAGCGCATGAACGACGCGGTGGCCGAACCGGTGGTCTACATGATGGACCGCTACGTGGTGGGCGGCTTCTACCGCGTGCACGCCGATCGCGGCATCGACGAGAACCTCAACGCGCCGGGCTCGCAGTTCGTGCCGCTGGCCTTTGCCGACAGCCACCACCTGCCCAAGCCGGGCGAGCGGCCGGGCGCCAGTGCCCCCAACCGCTTCTACATGTACGGCGTGATCGGGCGCCTGGCCATGCTGGCGGCCAGCTACGAGCTGGAAGCCACCGACCCGGACGCCGAGATCTACGAGTGAACGAAGCCCCGGCAAGGGGCGTTCCCGGGCGCGGTCGGGGCTGACCGTTCGCCGGCAGGCCCGACCCGGCGCACAATAGCCGCCTCCTTGCCACGGCCCCCGAACGAAGGGGCCTGTTCCCTTGAGTTCTGCCTCTTCTCCGCGCCAAACGCCTGCCGCCGTTGCGGCGCTCACCCTGGGCGCACTGGGTGTCGTCTATGGCGACATCGGCACCAGCCCGCTGTACGCCCTCAAGGAAGTGTTCCACGGCGGCCACGTGCTGCCCACGCCGGACAACATCCTGGGGGTGTTGTCGCTGGTGTTCTGGACCATGACCACGGTGGTGTCGCTCAAATACGTGCTGCTGATCCTGCGGGCAGACAACAATGGCGAGGGCGGCCTGATCGCCATGCTGGCCCTGGCCACCCACGCCGTGAAGGACCAGCCCCGCCTGCGCCAGACCTTGCTGACCGTGGGGATGTTCGGCGCAGCCATCTTCTACGGCGACGGCATCATCACGCCGGCCATCACGGTGCTCAGCGCTGTGGAGGGGCTGGAGGTCTACGCCCCGGGGCTGCACCATTTCGTGGTGCCGATCACGCTGGTGGTGATCACCGGCCTGTTTGCCGTCCAGCGCCTGGGCACCGGCGGCATCGGCAAGGCTTTCGGGCCAATCACGCTGGTGTGGTTCCTGGCCCTGGTGGCGCTCGGTATCCCGCACGTGCTGGCCAACCCCAGCGTGCTGGCGGCCTTGAACCCGGCCTATGCCATCGGCTTTTTCCTGGAGCACAAGGTAGTGGCCTTCCTGGCGCTGGGCGCGGTGGTGCTGGTGGTCACCGGCGGCGAGGCGCTGTATGCCGACATGGGCCACTTCGGCAAGCGGCCGATCCGCATCGCGTGGTATGGCCTGGTGATGCCGGCGCTGGTGATCAACTACTTCGGGCAGGGCGCCATGCTGCTGGATCGGCCCGAGGCCGTCAAGAACCCGTTCTACCTCATGGCCCCCGGCTGGGCCGAGATTCCGCTGCTGCTGCTGGCCACCGCGGCGGCGGTGATCGCCTCGCAGGCGCTCATCACCGCGGCCTTTTCGGTCACCAAGCAGGCCATCCAGCTGGGCCTGCTGCCGCGCATGCGCGTGCTGCATACCTCCGTGCGCGACACCGGGCAGATCTACGTGCCCTTCGTGAACTGGACGCTGTACGCGTTCATCGTGCTGGCAGTGGCCTTGTTCGGCTCGGCGTCCAAGCTGGCGTCGGCCTACGGCATTGCGGTCACGCTCGACATGACCATCACCACGGTCATGACCTTCTTCGTGATCCGGTATGGCTGGAAGTACCCCCTGTGGCTGTGCGTGGCCGCGACGGGCTTCTTCTTCATGATCGACATCACCTTCTTCGCGTCGAACATGCTCAAGCTGTTCGCGGGCGGCTGGTTCCCGCTGGTCATCGGCGTGGGCATGTTCACGCTCATGCTCACGTGGAAGCAGGGCCGCCACCTGATGAGCATGAGCCTGCATGCCGATGCCATCGACCTGAAGAGCTTCCTGCAATCGGTGTTCACCAGCCCGCCCACCCGCGTGGAGGGCACGGCCGTGTTCCTGACCGCCGAGCCGGGCCTCACGCCCAACGCGTTGATGCACAACCTCAAGCACAACAAGGTGCTGCACCGGAGCAACCTGTTCGTCACGGTGCTGCATCACGACGTGCCGTGGATCGGTTTCGACCGGCGCGTGGAACTGCAGCCGCTGGGCCATGAGTGCTGGGCCGTGACCTTGAACTTCGGCTTCAAGAACGACCCCGACGTGCCCGAGGCGTTGAAACTGCTGGAGAGCCAGGGCGTGCCGCTGGAGGACATGGACACCAGCTACTTCCTCAGCCGCGACATCGTCATCCCCACGCTGGGCCGGGGCATGGCCATGTGGCGCGAAAAGCTGTTCGCCGGCATGCACCGCAATGCCTCCGGCGCCGCCGATTTCCTCTACCTGCCCACCAACCGCATCGTGGAGTTGGGGTCCAAGCTGGAGATCTGATCGGCGGTTGATCGGCGGCCTGGGCTTGCGCAGGCAGCGCTGCTAAGCTGTGGCCCGTCGACGTCAGGAGGAACTGCGATGAACGGAATCAGGCTTGCGGCCGCGGTACTGGCCACTGCGGCATGTTGCGCTGCGCAGGCGGCTCCTGCGGCCAAGCAGACGCGCGTCGAGGTGATGTCCGGCAATGACCTGGTCGCGTCGATCCTGGTGCCGCCGCGGGCCCGCGTCCACCCCAAGGCCGAGCGCATGAAATCGGTCACCGAAAGCGGGGCCGTGGTGCTGCGCATGGAAGGGCAGGCCCAGGTCGAGGTGCGCGATGGCGACAAGCTGCTCTTCACGCTCAAGGCCGAACACCTGGTGGTGCGCGAAACCCCGCCGGGCATTGCATCCGGTGGCCCGTCCCGCCCCTCCACGCCGGGGGCCACGTTCATTCTGGGTTGAAGGCGGGCAGCCGCCGCGACAGGGCACACTGGCGTCCTCGCGTCGTCCTCGCGTCGTCCTTGCACCATCCTTGCGTGACCGGCGTCCGCCCCCGCGGCGCAGCCGTCCGCTCCCACCTTCATCCCCGCACCCATGAAACTCCTGTTCATCGCCGACCCGATCGAGTCGTTCAAGGTCTACAAGGACTCCACCTTCGCCATGATGCGCGAGGCCCAGCGGCGCGGACACACGCTGCTGGCCTGCGAGCCGCGGCAGCTGTCGTGGCAGCGCGGCGCCGGCGTGGTGGCCCAGGCGCAGGCCCTCACACTCACCGGCGGTGATGACCCCTGGTACCAGGCGGCCAGCGAGGCCACCCTGCCGCTGCACCAGGTGGACGCGGTGCTGATGCGCAAGGACCCGCCGTTCGACAGCGAATACTTCTACGCCACGCACCTGCTGCAGCAGGCCCAGCGCGAAGGTGCGCGCGTCTTCAACGACCCGGCCGCGCTGCGCAACCACCCGGAAAAGCTGGCGATCCTGGAGTTCCCCCAGTTCATCGCCCCCACGCTGGTGACCCGCGACGCCGCCGACGTGAAAGCCTTTCACGCCGAGCACAAGGACCTGATCCTCAAGCCGCTGGACGGCATGGGCGGCATGGGCATCTTCCGCGTGCGCGAGGACGGCTTGAACCTGGGCTCCATCATCGAGACCCTCAACCGCCACGGCGCCACCACGGTGATGGTGCAGAAGTTCCTGCCGCAGATCAGCGAGGGCGACAAGCGCGTGCTGGTGATCGGCGGCGCGCCGGTGCCCTTTGCGCTGGCGCGCATTCCCCAGGGCAGCGAGGTGCGCGGCAACCTGGCGGCCGGCGGCAAGGGCGTGGCGCGCCCGCTCACCGACCGCGACCGCGAGATCGCCACCACGCTCGGGCCCATCCTGGCCGCGCGCGGGCTGCTGCTGGTGGGCCTGGACGTGATCGGCGACTGCCTCACTGAAATCAACGTCACCAGCCCCACCTGCTTTCAGGAAATCACGCAACAAAGCGGTTTCGACGTCGCAGCGATGTTCATCGACGCCCTTGAACAGGCCCTGGCCTGATCTTGGCCTGACCGACCCGCACACAAAGACCCCATGGCTCTCATTACCCTGAACGACGCCCACCTGGCCTACGGCCACGTCCCCCTGCTCGATGGCACCGGCCTGGCGCTGGAGGCCGGCGAGCGGCTGGCCCTGATCGGGCGCAACGGCACCGGCAAGTCCTCACTGCTCAAGATCCTGGCCGGCCTGGAGCAGGCCGACGATGGTGAACTGCAGGTGCAGCAAGGCCTGCGCCGCTTCTACGTGCCGCAGGAGCCGGTGTTTGCCGAGCAGGTGAGCGTGTTCGACGCCGTCAGCGAACCCCTGGCCGAAGTGCGCACCCTGCGGGCCCGCTTCGAAGCCCATGCCCCCGACGACGACCTGGATGCCATGCAGACCCGCATCGAGGCGCTGGACGGCTGGACCTGGGAGCAGCGCGTCGAGGAAACACTGAACCGCCTGCACCTGGACCCGCAAGCCCGGGTGGCCGATTTGTCCGGCGGCACCCGCAAACGTGTTGCGCTGGCACAAGCGCTGGTCGCGGTGCCCCAGGTGCTGCTGCTGGACGAGCCCACCAACCACCTGGACCTGGACGCCATCGTGTGGCTGCAGGAGCTGATCCAGGGCTTCCGCGGTGCCGTGGTGGTGATCAGCCATGACCGCGCCTTCCTGGACGCGGTGGCCACCCGCATTGCCGAGCTGGACCGCGGCCAGTTGCGCAGCTACCCCGGCAACTTTGCCGCCTTCGAGTTTGCCCGCCAACGCGAGCTGGAGGCCGAGGCGCTGGCCAGTGCCCGCGCCGACAAGCTGCTGGCGCAGGAAGAGGTGTGGGTGCGCAAGGGCGTGGAGGCGCGGCGTACCCGCAGCGTCAGCCGTGTCACGCGCCTGGTGGCCCTGCGCGAAAAGCGCGCCGCACGCCGCGAGGTACTGGGCCGCGTGCGCCTGGACGTGGATTCCGGCGTGCCCAGCGGCAAGATCGTCGCGGCGCTGGAGAACGTGTCGCTGTCGTTCGGCGAAAAAGTCATCGTGCGCGATTTCAGCGCCACCCTGCTGCGCGGCGACAAGGTGGGCCTGATAGGCCCCAACGGCGCCGGCAAGACCACCTTGCTCAAGCTCATGCTGGGTCACCTCCAGCCCGACACCGGCCGCTTGCGCACCGGCACCAACCTCAGCGTGGCCTACTTCGACCAGCTGCGCGAGGTGCTCGATCCCGAGGCCACCCTGGTGGACACCATCAACCCCGGCAGCGAATGGGTCGAGATCGGCAACAGCCGCCGCCACGTGATGAGCTACCTGGGCGACTTCCTGTTCTCCCCGCAGCGCGCCCACTCGCCCGTGAAGAGCCTCTCCGGTGGCGAGCGCAACCGCCTGCTGCTGGCGCGCCTGTTTGCGCGGCCGGCCAATGTGCTGGTGCTGGACGAGCCCACCAACGACCTGGACATCGAGACGCTGGACCTGCTGGAGGAACTGCTGCAGAGCTACGAAGGCACCGTGTTCCTGGTCAGCCACGACCGCCGCTTCGTCGACAACGTGGTCACCAGCACCATCGCCTGGGAAGGCGACACCACGCCCGGCCTGTGGCGTGAATACGAAGGCGGCATCGAGGACTGGCTGCAGCAGCGGGTCCGTTCGCGTGCAGCGGCCGCGCAGGCCGCCCCCCGCGAGGCGCCGGCGCTGCGTGCGGCGCCGGCCAAGCCCGCCGGCACCACGCGCAAGCTCAGCTACAAGGAGCAGCGCGAACTCGGCGAACTGCCCCAGCGCATCGAAGCGCTGGAGGCCGAGCAGAAGCTGCTGGGCGCCGAGCTGGCCGGCACCGCGCTCTACACCGAGACGCCGCAGCGGGTGGCCCAGGTGCAGGCCCGCCATGCACAGATCGAGGCAGACCTGATGGGCCTGCTGGAGCGCTGGGAGACGCTCGCGCGTTGACGTGGGGGGTGCCACGCAGTGCGCCACGTGTAACGCCTGGCGGACTTTTCCGGGCCACTGCGTCTTGGCAAGCAGGGGCGGGCATTGAATGCCTACCCGTGCGGAGGCGTCGCTGCGGCTCATCCAGGTCTTCTGGCATCGAGGCGGGGTGGCCCTTCATCCGGCCGTTGGCCGGTGCAAGCCAATGGCATCCACGAGAGGGCATTTCCCATGAACATTCCCGTCAAAGTACAGAGTCGATCCGGCCTGGCGGCTCTTGCGGTTGAATCGGCGCCTGATGCGGCCATCTCCCTGTTCCCGCCGCTCTGGCCCGACATTCCGGGGCAGACCGCCACGGGTGGCCAGCCGTTCTGGTTCCAGGTGCCGCAGGCCGAGGTCCCGGGCGGCGGCGCCGTGAGCTACAGCGTCGCCGGCACCTCGCCCACGTGGCTGAGCTTCGATGCGGTGTTGCTCACGCTGAGCGGCACGCCGCCCAGGGGGCTGGTGAGCTACGCCATCACGCTGCGGGCGGTCACCGTGGGTACGGTGCTCTACGCCGATGCGACGGTGCAGGTCACGGTGGGCAACTCAGCGCCGGAGTGGGCCACGCTGCCGGACCGCACGGTGGCCAGCCACACCGCCAACTTCAGCCTGACCCTGCCGCCAGCCACGGACAACGAATCGACCGCGGCGCAGCTGGTGTACTTCATCCCTGCGGCGCTGTTGCCACCGGGGCTGAACTTCGATGCAGCCTCGCGCACGATCAGCGGCACGCCCACCATGCCGGGCAGTTATCGCATCACGGCACGGGTCACCGATGCCGAGACGCCGCCTTTGTTCACCGAACGAAGCTTCGTCCTGCAGGTGACCAACACGGGGCCAAGCTGGGACGTCGTGGTGCCCACGCAGACGGCGGTGCGTACCCGGGCCTTCAGCTTCACCGTGCCGGCGGCCGTGGATCCGGAAGGCCAGGCATTGACCTACCGGATGGTGTCGGGGCCGGCATGGCTCAGCGTGGGGGTCGCCTCGCACGTGGTGTCGGGCACGCCTCCGCTGTCAGCGGCTTCGCTGGGTGTGCAGGGCGTGGTGCTGGAGGCGCAAGATCCTTCTGGCGCGGCGGTGAGGTTGTCGTTCAGCGTGAATGTGGTCAACCTGCCGCCCAGCTGGGGCGAGTCGCCTTCCTTGCCGGGTTATGCCGTGCCGGCTGGCAGCCCGGTGGACTACACCCCGCCCGCCGCGCTGGACCCGGAAGGCGAGCCACTGACCTACCGCGTGGTCAGCGGCGCCCTGCCGCCGGGCGTGACGCTCGATGCGTCCAGCGGGCGCATCAGCGGCCCCACGAGCGCGAACCAGATCGCCAACCATGCCGTGGTGCTGCGGGCCACGGATCCCCAAGGGGCGTCCGTCGATCGCACTCTTGCCATTGCACTGCTCAACTCGCCGCCAATCTATGCCGGCGGCCTCAAGGACAACTACCCGGGCTACCAGTCCAACCCGATCACCGTGCTGATCCCGCATAGCGCGTTCAGTGACATCAACGGTGCCGTCAGCTTGTCCGTCGAGGGCGCCACGCCGGGGCTGCTGCCCTACACCGGCACGACCAGTCCCTGGGTGCCCGGCACGTACTTCGAGCCGATGTACTGGGGGCCAAGGCCTGTCCACGGAGCGGCAGACCAGCCGGCCGATCCGGGCAGCCGGCCGATCGGGGTGTTCACCTTCTACAGTCCTTCGGCCGCCCCGGGCACCGTGCTCCCGGTCAAGGTCCGCGCCACCGACACGAATGGCGCGGTGGTATCCCGCACCTTTACCGTCACCGTCATCGCGCTGCCGTCACCTCCGCCGCCCCCGCCGAGGCCTCCGCAGCCCCCCGGGCCCCCGCGTTCAGAGCCCTGACCCAGCCGAGGGCGGGGCGGGGCCGGCGCTCGGCCTCTGGATGCGCTGGCGTGGCACCGGGCGTATCGGCAAACGGTACCGCGCCAGCCAGCCGCGTACCGCGTCTGGCGTTGCGCCTAGCATGCCGACTCCCGCACGAAGGAGTTCCGCATGGATTTGCGTCTCGCCTTGTACGACCTGGCAGCAGCACATCACCTGGAAGGGCCGGCCTTGCAGCGCCTGCTGGGCCTGGCCGGGCTGGAGGGCGCCGAGCCGGCCGACGCGCCACACAAGGCAGCGCATGGCGCCACGGTGCTGGGGGCGGCGCTGGTCGGGCTGGGTGTGATCTGCTGGATCGCCGCCCACTGGGACACGCTGGGCCGCCTGGGCCAGTTCGCGCTGCTGCAGGGGCTGGCGGGGCTCTTGTGTGCCGGGGCCATCCTGCGCCCGGCGCAGGGCGCGCCGCTGGGGCTGCTGGCCTTGCTGGTGATTGGCGGCCTGTTCGCCTACTTTGGCCAGACGTACCAGACCGGTGCCGACCCCTGGCAACTCTTCGCCTTGTGGGCGGGCCTGACCTTGCCACTGGCCTTGGCCGTGCGCAGCGATGCCGTGTGGGCTCCGTGGGCGCTGGTGGCCGTCACCGCCGCGTCGCTGTGGGTGCATGCCCACACGGGCCACCGCTGGCGCATGGAGCCGGGCGACCTGCCGGTGCACCTGGCCGGCTGGAGCGCGGCGCTGCTGCTGGCAGCGGGCTTGGCGCCGCCGCTGCGCCGCTACAGCGGCGCGGGGATCTGGTCGCTGCGGACTGCGCTGACCCTGGCCGTGCTGATGGTCACGGTCACGGCCGCGGGCGGCCTGCTGCAAGAGGAGATCGCGCCCCACTATGGCCTGGGGCTGCTGCTCCTGGCCGTGGCCATGGCCGCGCTGGCCGCGCGCCGCAGCTTTGACGTCTATGGTCTGAGCGTGGCCGCCCTGGGCCTGAACGCCTTGGTCGTGGCTGGTCTGGCGCGCCAGTTGTTCCAGCACTTCCGCGGTGGCGATGCCACCGGCCGGCTGCTGCTCATCGGTCTGGTGGCGGCCGGCCTGCTGGCCGCCACGGTGACGGGCGTGCTGCGCCTGGCCCGCCGCCGGGGCGTGGCCGGGGAGGCGGTATGAGCCTGCCGGCCGACGATGCCCCAGTGAGCCCCGAACGCCTGGACCAGGTGCTTGCCGCCGCCGTGGCCGCCGGCCTGCTGCCGGCCACGGCCCAACCCCCGCCACAGGACACGCGACCGTGGCCTGTGGTCCTGCTCACCGCGCTCGGCGCCTGGCTGGCTGCCGTGCCGTTGCTGGGCGCGGTTGGCCTGTTCCTGGGTGAGTGGATGTTCCAGGGTGCGGCGGTGTACCTGGTCGCGGCAGGCGTACTGGGCTTGGCCGTGGCGGGGCTGCGCCGGCGCGGCCTGCCCCTTTTCCTGGAGCAGTTGGCCGTGCCGGCGCTGCTGGTGGGGGGCAGCCTGCTTGCCTACGCGCTGAGGCGCGACCTGCCGCAGCGCGAGGCCCCGGCCTTGCTGGCCCTGGTGGCCGCAGGCCTGGCGGCGGGCATCCCGCGGCCCTGGATCCGGGTGCTGCTGGGTGCCGGGGCAGCCGTGCTCACTGCCCTGGTCTGTGTGCCGGTGTGGTGGATGCCGGGCAATCCCCTGCCGTTCTGGTGGGCTTGGCACCTGTGCGTGGCGTGCTGGCTGGCCGCGCTGGGCTGGCAGCACCGCATGCTGGCTGTGCCAAGCCCGCCGGTGCACTGGGCCGCCGCGCTGGAGCCGTTCGCGGCGGGCTGGGGCCTGGCCACCCTGGTGGGCTTGGCTTGGTGGTCGGGCATGGCCTTCCTGGTGGGGGCCAGCCTGGGTGGCGGCTGGTTCGGCGTGGTGGCGCATGAGCTGGGCCGGCCCGGCAGCGCCGGAGCCTATCTGGTGCCCCCTCTGCTGTCGGTGGCGCTGATGCTGGCTGCCACGCTGTGGTGGGCGCGCTGCTGGCCCGGTCTGCGCCGGCCGTGGATCGCCGGCCTGGCCCTGGGGGGCCTGCTGCTGGCGTGGTTCCTGCCGGCCCTGGGCGGGGCGGCCCTGATCCTGGCGTGCGGCGCGACCCGCGCGCAATGGCGTCTGGCCGGCGCCGCTGCCGTGGCGGTGGCGTGGATCCTGGGCAGCTTCTACTACACCTTGCAGTGGCCGCTGGCCGCCAAGGCCGGCGTGCTGGTGCTGGCTGGCGCCGTGCTGGCGGTGCTGGCCGGCGTCGTGCAGCGCCAGGCGGCCCGCCCGGCGCCGGCCGGGCCCGCCCTGCCAGCCGCGCGCCGCATGCGGGCCGGCATCGCCCTCAGCGCCGTGGCCGTGCTGGCCGTGGCCAACCTGGGCATCTGGCAGAAGGAAGACCTGATCGCCCACGGCCAACCCGTGTACGTGGCGCTGGCCCCGGTGGACCCGCGCTCGCTGATGCAGGGCGACTACATGCAGCTCAGCTTCCGCCTGCCCGACGACGTGCAGGTGGGCCCCGAAGGCATGTTGTCGGCGAACCGCCCGCGCGTGGTGGCCCGGCGCGACGCACGCGGCGTGGCCACGCTGCTGCGCCTGGACACCGGCGCGGCGCTGGCCGCGGACGAACTGCGCTTCGAGTTGACGCCCAAGAACGGCCACTGGGCACTGGTCACCGATGCCTGGTTCTTCAAGGAGGGGGAGGCCGAACGCTGGGCCCGCGCCCGGTTCGGCGAATTCCGCGTGGACGCCGAGGGCCGTGCCTTGCTGGTGGGCCTGCGCGGGGCGAACTTGCAGGCGCTATGAGCCCGCTTTGGGCATTCACCCGAAGGGCCGGTCCGGCAAGGGGCGATCCAAATGATGACAGGCCCTAAACTCAAATGAACTTCCGGAGGTTGCCCATGACCGCTGCGGACGCTTCTGCTGCCGCCGACTCGCTCCAGCTTGCCGTCATCGGCGCCGGCCCGGTGGGCCTGGCCCTGGCGCTGAATGCGGCGGCCTCCCTGCCCCACGCGAAGATCAGCGTTTTCGATGCACGCGCCTTGGAGCAGGACGTGGCCGCCGACCCGCGCACCTTGGCGCTGTCGCTGGGCAGCGTGCAGGAATTGCAGCGGCTGGGAGTCTGGCCGCCCATGGAGGCGCAGTCCGAGCCCATCCAGGCCGTGCACGTGTCGCAGCAACAGCCGGCGCTGCTGGGGCCTTTGCTGGCCAGGGGCGGCGAGCCCACGGTGCTGATCCGCGCGCAAGACCAGGGCGTGGCGCAACTGGGCGCGGTGGCAAGTTACGGGGCCCTCGTGGCGCCGCTGCAAGCCGCCTGGCTGCAGCGCTGTGCCGACGAGCCGGCCCGCTGCAGCGCGCGCTTCGGCACGCGTGTGACGGCGCTCAAGGCGGTCGAGCGCGGTGTGGAGGTCGATGCTGCGGTGGCCGAACGTTTTGACCTGGCGGTAGTGGCCGAAGGCGGTGTGTTCGCCGACCAGGTCCGCAAGGGGCTGGCGCACGATTACCGGCAGACGGCATGGGTGGGCACCGTCACGCTGGAAGGGGTCCAGCGCGGCACCGCCTACGAGCGCTTCACGCCGCAGGGGCCGGCGGCCCTGCTGCCGCTGCGGCCCACCGACGATGGGGTGCTGCGGGCCGCGCTGGTGTGGTGTGTGCGCAGCGAGGACGACCCGGTGCGCGAACTGAACGACACCCAGCGCGTGGCGGTGCTGAACACCTTGTTCGCGCCGGAGACGGGGCGCATCGTCACGGTTTCGGCCCTCAAGTCGTTTGCGCTGGGGCTGAACGCCGAGCGCACGCTGGTCAGCGGCCGGCAGGTGCGCATCGGCAACGCGGCGCAGACGCTGCATCCGGTGGCGGGGCAGGGCATGAACCTGGGCCTGCGCGATGCGCATGAACTGGTGGAGCGGCTGCGCCGGCATGCAGACATCGACACGGCCTTGCGCCGGGTCGAGTGGCAGCGCGCGCCCGACCGCTGGGCCTTGATCGCCGCGACCGACTTCCTGGCCCGTAGCTTTACGTGGCAACTGCCAGGGCTGACCACGCTGCGGGGGGCCGGCATGGCAGCCTTGCAGCGGGCCACGCCGGTGAAGCGGTGGCTGGCCAGGCAGATGATGTTCGGGTCGCGGTGAAGGGCGGACCCGACTCTGGATCCGCCTACAACACCCGATGCCCCAGCGCCGGCAACTGCCGCCGCACCTGCTCCAGCCTCCCCCTCTGCATCTCCGCCACCACCACCCCGTCACCCTCCGCCTGCACCCCCAGCACCTCCCCCCAGGGGTCAATGACCATCGAGTGCCCGAAGGTGCGCCGGCCGTTTTCATGCCGGCCGCCTTGCGCACTGGCCACCACATAGCATTGGTTCTCCACCGCCCGCGCCCGCAGCAGCAGTTCCCAGTGCGCCAGCCCCGTGGCGTGGGTAAAGGCGGAAGGCACCGCGATCAGGTCGCAAGGTGGCTGCATCAAGCTGCGATACAGCTCCGGAAAGCGCAGGTCGTAGCAGATCGACAACCCCACGCGCCAGGCGCCGCCATCGCGCGCACGGGCCGCGAAAGCCTGTGACGCGGTGCCGGGCCGCAGCGTGGCCGCCTCGTCATAGCGGCGCTCACCATCATCAAAGCGGAACAGGTGGATCTTGTCGTAGCGCGCCACTTGCCGGCCGTCCGGCCCATACACCAGCGAGGTGTTGTGGGCATGGTCCGCAAACCCGGCAATGCGCAGCGGCAGTGTGCCGCCCACCACCCACACGCTCCATTCGCGCGCGATGCCGGCCAAGGTGTCCTGGATCGGCCCCGAACCTTCGGCCTCCGCATGGGCGAGCTTGTCGCGGTCATGCAAGCCCATGAGGCAAAAGTACTCCGGCAGCACCAGCAACTCGGCGCCCGCGCTCACGGCCTGAGCTGCCAGCTCACGCGCCCGCTGCAGGTTGTCGCCCACCCTGGGCGTGGACACCATTTGCAAGGCGGCGATCTTCATGGCGGGGATCCCTCAGGCAGCGACCTGGACCGGCCTATTGTCACCACTGTCACGGGTCACCCCTGTCACTGCGTCGCCGGCATGGCCGGCACATCCCCCGCGCTGGCGCTCGGCACGCGCGAGCCCGCCTTGCGCTCGACCCGCTCCACCTTCGGGTCCGCCCAGGGCCCGGTGATGTGGAACTCGCGCGTATTGGCCTCGATCAGCGGTTTGCGCAGGAACAGCTGGCCCAGGAAGGTGCCCAAGCCCACGGCGGGATTGATGATGGCGTAGGCCAGCGAGGCCGTGCCGGCATTGATCTCCGGCACCACCCACACGCGCAGGTCCTGGGTTTCACGTGCGACGTCGGCCCGGCCCTCCATCAGCACCACGGCCTGCACGCTGCGGATGCGCAGGTTGCGGGTGGAGGCCACGCCCTGGGCGATGGTCACGTCGCCTTCCAGGCTGTCGAAGCTGAAGCCCTCCTGGAACACGTCGCGGAAATCCAGCAGCAGGCGGCGCGGCAAGGCCTGCAGGTTCAGCACGCCCAGCAGCCGCGCCGCACCCGGTTCGGCCTTGAGAAACTGCCCCGCATCCAGCGCCAGCTTCAGGTTGCCGGACAGGCTCGGGTAGTCGGGCGACAGCGGCGAGCCGAACCAGGCGATGTCGCCGGTCAGGCGGCCCTTGCCGCCGCGCAAGGTGCCGCCCAGCCCCATGCGGCTGAGTGTGGCGCCGCTGTCGCTCAGGCTGAGCTGGAACGCCAGGGCCGTGCGCCGCCGCCCGGCAATGCGCGTGGCCGGGTCGGCCACCACGCTCACGGGGGTCCAGGTGCCGGTGGCGGTCAGGTTGGCCTCGGGCGTGTGCAGGTTGAACTTGGACAGCGCCCACTCGCGCGGTGTGCCATCGCCACCGCCACGGTTCACGGCTTCGATTTCCAGCCGCCCGAGCCGCTTGCCACGCAGTTCGAAGTCGTCGATCACCACGTCCAGCGCGGGCACGGAGGTGGTCTGGTCCAGCAGGTTCTCCACCACCGTGGCATCGCTTTGCGGCAGTGACAGGCGGCTGAGCCGCGCGAACACGCGGCCCTCGGTGGCCGTGGCGCCGTCGCGGTACTCGATGCGGCCGCTCATCTGGTCGGCCTCGATCTGCACCCGCCAAGGCAGGGCACCGTCACGCTCGCGCGGTGCCCGGGTCACCGTGGCGTTGACGGCGGTCAGCTTGCGGCCGAAGGCCTGCAGCTCGCGCACTTTCAAGAGGGTGCGGTCCGGCAGCGCCGGGTTGGCGGCCCCACCATGGTCGGCGCCCGCCGGGCGCCCGGGCGTGGGCGCCTCGACCCATTGGCGCCAGGCGTCGAGCGAGGCGCTGGGCAGGTTGACGGCCACCTCCAGGCCGCTGTCGGGTGCCGGCGCGGGCTCGCCCACGCCGATGCCACCGCGCAGGATGCGGGCTTCGGGGCCGGAGAGATCGCGCTGCACCTGTGCCTGCAGCACCGTGCCCAGTTCGATGCGGATCTGGTCGCGCTGCGGGTCGCGCGGCGGCGGCTCTTTGGCGGTGTCCTTGGGAGCGTCCTTGGGTCCGGCAGCGGCCAAGGGGCGCATCTCCACGCGCAGCGGCAGGCTTTGCTCTGCCGTCTTGGCAAACGGCACCGGCAGCGTGCTGCCCAGGCCCACCAGGCTGCTGGTCACCTGCAGCTCGGGCTGGCCGCGCACGATGGCCAGGTTGAGCCGGTAGGCCGTGCTGCCGCTGGTGGAGGCCGCGAAGCGCGTCACCAGGCCCAGTTCCGTGGCGTTGCGCAGCGCCTCGGCACTGGCGATGCCTTCGCCGGTGAGGCGGATGGTGCCGTCGCTCTGCGTGCCTCCTTCGAGGCTGGCATCGCCGCCCAGCGTGCGCAGGGTGGCGCCGCGCACCGAGAAGCCCTGCTCGCTGAACTCCACCCGGCCGCGCAGGTTGGACAAGAGCGGCGTGCCGGGCAGCACGCGCAGTTCGTTGCCGGGCAGTTGCACGGTGCCCCGCACCGTGGTGGTGGCCAGGTCGTGCAAGGGCAGCTTCAGGGCCAGTTGCAGGCTCGCATCGCCTTGGGCGCTGCTCTTGGCCAGCGGGTGCCCGACCCACTCACCCAGCGGCGTGGCCTCGAGGTACTGCAAGGCGTCGGCCAGCAGCCCACGGCCTTGCCCGTCCAGCGTGAGCACGGGGTCGCGCGCGAAGTCCTTCACGCCACCGTTCACGGCGCTGAGCTGGAACAGGCCGCTGCCCACGCCGGCCACGCGGGCTTGCGCGTTGCGGATCTCCATGCCCTGGCGGTCGAAGATCAGCTCGCCGCGCAAGTGCGTGAACGCCGGCCACGGCGAGGGCTGCTGGGCCGTGCCGGGCACGTAGGCGAAGCTGGCGTCCTCCAGCAGCGTGCGGATCTTGAACTCGCTGTCGGCCCGGCCCGCAAACGGGAAATCGGCCAGGTTGCCGCGCACCCGTGCCGTGGTGTTCTTCAGCTGGCCGGCCCGTGCCGCGCCGGCCACATAGTGGCGCGCGGACTCGGGCAGCCCCAGCGGCAGGTAGCGCGCCACGCGGGCGGCGTTGGCGCGTGCCAGTTGCACCTCCAGGTCCACCCAGCCGGGCAGGTAGCCGCTGTGCTGCGGGCCCTGGCCTTTGCCGGTGCGCCATTGGCCATTGAGTTCGCCTTGCACGTCGGCATTGGCAAACCTGGCTTCGCGCACCTGCACTTCCACGTCGGGCAGGGCGGACGCATCGGCATGCGGGGTGATGCGCCACAGCACCTGGGCATCCAGGCGGTCCACGGGCACCAGCGGTTCTTCAAACAGGCCGGGCAGGTCGAGCGCGCCGCGTTCGACGGCGATGCGGGCCTGGCCACCCACCTCGGTGGCCGAAAACTCCACCGCGGCATTGCGCAGGCCGGGGCGGCCCAGGGGCGGCGCTGCCAGGGGCGGCGGCGGGCCCACCAGCGCCGGGTTCACGGCCGGCACGGGCACGACGACCGGCGGGGTGCCTTGCAAGGTGAGGCCGGTCGCCTGGCCCCCGAGCGAGTAGCGCTGGGGCGCTTCCAGCGGGCCGGTCCAGGTCATGCGCAGCGGCTGGATCAGGCCTTGCGGCTTGCCCTGTTCGACCCAGCCCTTCAGCGGCTCGGCCAGCGGCACGCGGCCGGCCAGCTGGGCCAGCACGGCCAGGTCCAGCCGCTGGGCCTGCGCTTCGCCGCCCACCACGGTGCCCGCCGCGTCGCGCTGCAAGGCCAGGAACAGGTCGGAAGCGGGCCAGACCACGCCATCGCCGGTGGTGAAGCGCAACCCATGCACGCTGAGTTCCAGGCGCTCCGCGCCAGGGCTGCCGGATGGGGTGTTGCCGGGTGCGGGTTTGCCGCGCCGGGCCTCGATCAGCGCCACCAGCTGCCGCAGCCGCAGGGGATCGAGCTGCGGGCTGCACTTCATCTGCACGTCTTGCAGCGACACGTCGACGCTGATCGATTCGATGCGCCCGGCATCGATTTCCGCCTTCAACTGCCAGGCACCGCGGCCTTCCTGCAGGTCTACAGGCAGCGTCACGTGGCGCTGCAGCTCGCGCAGGTCGGAGTCGGGCAGCTTGGCTTGCAGGCTGCCGCGCCAATGCCGCCAGTCGCCCTCGCGCGCCAGGGCGCCGTCGGTGATCAGCGGGGCCTTGAAATCGCCGCCCAGCGAGAACCGCGTGCCCCAGGCTTCGGGCGGGGTGGCCTCGATGCGCAGTTCGTGGCTGTTGAGGCGGTTGCGCAGGTCGACCTCCACCGCGCGCAGTTCCAGGATGGGCGCTTGCCGGAACTCATCGGTCCAGCTGAGCGTGCCGCCATGGATGGTGAAGCGGCCCTGGCTGAACAGCCAGTCGGTGGCCCGGGTGTCTTCCGGGCCGGCGCTGCCGGCGCTCAAATCCATGCCGGCCACGTAGATGCGCCCATCGGTGGATCGGCGTGCCTCAAGCCGGGGTTGGTCGATGGTGACTTGGTGGAAACGCGGGGTCCACGAGGTGAATGACCGTGGCAGCAGCGAGGCCGGCGAGAGCGCCAGCTGCACCTGCTGCAAATGCAGCGCATCCTCTCCACGGGCGTCCTTGAAGGCGATTTCCCGCAGCGTCAGCACGCGGTTCCAGTAGCCCGGCCCCACGTCGATGGCGGCGATGCGCACGTCCAGCCCCAGCGCGCGGCTGACCCTCGCCTCGATGAGCGGGCGCCATGAATCCATGCGCGGCAGGACCACCCATTGCAATGCCATCCAGGCCATCAGCAGCATGCTGATGAGCAGCAGCAGCAGCCCCAACAACCCGCGTTTCACCCAGGTCCATGCCCGCGAGGGCGGCGCCACGGGGGTGTGCTTGGCAGGCTGCGGTTTTGACGAAGACCGGGCGGAAACAGGCATGAAGTTCACACAAGCCCTAAGGGAACGGGGCCGTTGACGAGCGTCGGGCAACAAACGCGTTTAGCATAGCCGCACAACACCTCTTGGGTTCTTACTTCGACCTTGGCGCGAGTTCAACGTCACGCTTGGATACCGCTGTGACCGATGCAGCCAGTCTGCCTGTCGCGGCGCCTGATGCAGCGCCCGTCGCCATGGCCGCGCATTCCCGCTTCGTGCAGCGGGTGCGCCGGGTGCATGCCGGGCATCTCACCCTGCTGGCCGCAGGGGTGCCGGAGCGTGCCTGCATCGATGCCCTGATCGACACCTTGCTGGCCGGTGGCCGCGACCTCGCGGCGGCGCTGCGTGTGGCGCGTGCCCTGGTGCTGGAGCGGCTGGCCGTGCTCGATGTCGAGCAGGCCGCCCCCGTGGAAGACGTGACCCGGGTCATGACTGATCTGGCCGAAGCCACGCTCGAGCGTGCCCTGGCCGCCGCGCTGGTGCTGCAGGACGCCCGTTTCGGCGCACCGCTGCACGACGCGGTCGATGCAGCGGCGCCGCGCCAGCGCATCGATTTCTGGATCGTGGGCATGGGCAAGCTGGGTGCGCGCGAACTCAACGTGTCCTCGGACATCGACCTGATCTACGTCTACGAGCGCGATGGCCAGACCGCCGGCCGGGCCGATGGCACCGGCGTGGTCAGCGCGCACGAGTATTTCTCCCAGGTGGCGCGCAGCCTGTATGCGCTCATCGGCGAGGTCACCGACGACGGCTTCGTGTTCCGTGTGGACCTGGCCCTGCGTCCGAACGGCAATGCCGGGCCACCGGTGGTCAGCTTGCCGATGCTGGAAGAGTATTTTGTCGTGCAGGGCCGCGAGTGGGAACGCTTTGCCTGGCTCAAGAGCCGCGTGGTGGCGCCGCGCGCCAGCGTGGCCAGCGGCGTGGCCACGGCGCTGCGCGATGTGGTCACGCCGTTCGTGTACCGGCGCTACCTCGACTACAGCGTGTTCGAGGGCCTGCGGCAACTGCACCAGAAGGTGCGCGACGAGGCCGCCCGCCGGGCCGCGGGGCGGCCGGCGCGGGCCAATGACGTGAAGCTGTCGCGCGGCGGCATCCGCGAAATCGAATTCATCGTGCAACTGCTGCAGGTGGTGCGCGGCGGCCACTTCCCCGAGCTGCGCACCCGCCCCACGCTGAAGGCCTTGCGGCGCCTGGCGGCCGTGGGCGTGATGAAGCCGCAGACCGCCGAGCGGCTGGCGCAGGCATATGAATTCCTGCGCCGCGTCGAGCACCGCATCCAGTTCCTCGACGACCAGCAGACCCACGTGCTGCCCACGGCCGATGCCGACCTGCAGTGGATTGCCCAGTCCATGGGCCTGGCCTGCAGCGACGACACCTGCGCGCTGCTCGACCGCCTGGGCACGCACCGCGAGTTCGTGGCCACCGAATTCGACGCCTTGCTGCACGATGGGCGCGCCCCGGCGCGTGCCAAGAGCGAGGGCTGCACGGGCTGCGGCCGGCCGCCGGTGGCGCTGGACGACCCAGCGCTGACCGAAGGCTGGCCGGCCGCGGTGGCCGAGCGCGTGGCCCGGCTGGTGGCGCAGCCGCGCGCCGCCTTGATCAGCGAAGGTGGCCGGCAGCGCCTGGCGCGCCTGCTGCGGCGCACCTGCGCCCAGGTGGGCCAGGTGGGTGAAGACGCGGTGCTGCGCTTCATCGACTGGATCGAGCCGCTGCTGCGGCGCGACAGCTACCTGGCCCTGCTGGCGGAGCGGCCCGAGGTGCTGGCACGCCTGCTGCGGCTGCTGGGCCTGGCGCGCTGGCCCATGCGCTATCTCATGCAGCACCCCGGCGTGATCGACGAACTGGCCGATCCGCGCCTGCTGCACGAGCGGTTCGACCGCGAGGCCTACCAGCGCGACCTGGACGACCGCCACGAGGCCTGGGTGCGCTCCGGCCAAGCCGACGAAGAGGCCTTGCTCGACACCTTGCGCCGCGCCCACCATGCCGAGGTGTTTCGCACCCTGGTGCGCGACGTGGAAAACGAACTCAGCGTCGAGCAGGTGGCCGACGAGCTGTCGGCGCTCGCCGATGCCACGCTGGACCGGGCCTTGCGCTGGGCCTGGCAGCACCTGAAGCAGCGCCACCGCGAGGCGCCGCAGTTTGCCGTCATCGCCTACGGCAAGCTGGGCGGCAAGGAATTGAGCTACGGCAGCGACCTCGACCTGGTGTTCCTGTTCCACGACGACGACGAGCGTGCGCCCGAGGCCTATGGCGCCTTCGTGCGCAAGCTGATCCCGTGGCTGTCGCTGCGCACCAGTGCCGGCACCTTGTTCGACATCGACACCGCATTGCGGCCCAACGGCAGCTCGGGGATGCTGGTCACCTCGCTGACGGCCTTCGAGCGCTACCAGGAGCAGCGCGGCAGCAACACGGCGTGGACCTGGGAACACCAGGCCATCACGCGTGCGCGCTGGTGTGCCGGTGCGGCCGATCTGGCGGCGCCCTTCGAGGCCGTGCGCCGCCACGTGCTCACCGCCACGCGTGAACCCGCCGCGCTGCGGGCCGAGGTGCGCAGCATGCGCGAGAAGGTGCGTGCCGCGCGCCCGGTGCCGGCGCAGCACTTCGACGTCAAGCACAGCGAAGGCGGCATGATGGACGTCGAGTTCGCCGTGCAGTACCTGGTGCTGGCGCACAGCGCCCGCCATGCGCCGCTGCAGGACAACGCCGGCAACATCGCTCTCTTGCAGCGGGCCGAGGCCGCCGGCCTGCTGAATGCAGGCGTGGGTGCCGCGGCGGCCGATGCCTACCGCGAGCTGCGCCGGGCCCAGCACCGGGCGCGCCTGGACGAGGCTGCCACGCAGGTTCCGGTCGAGCGGCTCGGTGAGCTGGCCGGGCACCGCGACGCCGTGTGCCGGCTGTGGCGCGACGTGTTCGGCCCATGAGGAAACGCCGGGCCGCCCCAAGTTTCCTCATCCCCTCGGGGGGCGGCGGCAACGCCGCCTGGGGGCGCTAGTGATCGCTGCCGGGTGAGTGCCAATTCCCTGTGGCAGGGCCGCCGGGCTTGGCTGGCCGTGACGTGCCTGCTCGCGCTGCCCAGCCTGGCCACCTGGCCCACCCAGGGCCTGGCGCTGCGCGCGCTCAGTTGGCAGCCTGCGCTGGCGCTCTCCGAACCCTGGCGCTGGTGGACCGCCGCGTGGGTGCACCTGAGCCTCAAGCACCTGGTGGCCAACCTCGTGGGGGCGTTGCTGGTGGCTGCGCTGGGCTGGGCGGCGCGGGTGCCGCCGCGCGCGGGCTGGGCCTGGCTGCTGGCCTGGCCCTTGACGCACCTGGGCCTGCTGCTGCAGCCCGGGTTGCAGCGCTATGGCGGCCTGTCCGGCGTGCTGCATGCGGGCGTGGCGGTGGCGGCCGTGCACTTGATGACGCTGCAGGAGCGCCGGGCCCGCCTGCTCGGGGCGGCCATCCTCGCCGGCATGGCCCTCAAGATCGTGCTCGAAGGGCCTTGGCGCGGGCCCTTGATCCACCCGCCCGAGTGGGACATCGCGGTGGCGCCGCTGGCTCACCTGCTGGGCACGGCTTGGGGCTGCGCTTGCGCCTGGGTGTGGCTGCGGAGCAGGCCCCCGCCGCAGCTCGGTCAGAACGTGTAGCCGGCCTGCACCTGGCCGCCGTCCAGCGGCTCCAGCAGCGCCAGCAGGGGCGCCAATTGCGTGTAGCGCATCGCCACGCGCCGCACATAGGCAAAGAAGCGCGGCAGGTCCTGGCTGTACTTGGGCTTGCCGTCGCGGTGCTTCAGGCGGCAGAAGATCCCCAGCACCTTGAGGTGCCGCTGGGTGCCCATCCACTCCAGCGCGCGCCAGAACTCGGCGAAATCCTCCTGCACCGGCAGCGAGGCGGCCCGGGCCGCCTGCCAGTAGCGCACCGCCCAGTCGAGCTCGCGCTCTTCGTCCCAGGAGATGAAGGCGTCGCGCAGCAGCGAGGCCATGTCGTAGGTGATGGGGCCCAGCACGGCATCCTGGAAGTCCAGGATGCCGGGGTTCGGGTCGGCCACCATCAGGTTGCGCGGCATGTAGTCGCGGTGCACAGCCACCCGCGGCTGGGCCAGGGCGCTGTCCAGCAGTGCGCGCGACACGGCCTGCCACTGCGCCTGCTGGGCCGCGTCCCACTGCACGCCGTGCTCGCGTTGCACGCACCAGGTGGGGAACAACTCCAGTTCACGCGTCAGCAAGGCTGCGTCATAGGGCGGCAACCCATGGGCTGAACTGTCGGCCAGCGTGCCGGCCTGCCAGCGCACCAATGCGCTGATCGCGTCAAGCATCAGGCTCTGGATGGTGGCGTCATCGGCCCCATGCAGCACATCGAGGTACAACTCGCGGCCCATGTCACTGAGCAGCATGAACCCCTGCGCCGGGTCCCAGGCCAGCACGCGCGGTGCATTCAGTCCCGCTTGTTTCAGCATGGCCGCCACTTTGACGAAGGGCTTGCAATCTTCCAGCGCGGGCGGTGCGTCCATCACGATCAGGTCGCCCTGCGAGCCGCGCACGCGCAGATAGCGCCGGAAGCTGGCGTCGGCGCTGGCGGGCGCCACGCTGCCCGGATCCAGCCCGTGCGCGGGGGCCAGGTCCGCGAGCCATTGCTCGAACGCCAGGCGGCGAGCCTCATCGGGCCAGGTGATCGATGCAGGAGCGTTCATGCGGCAGACCGGTGGATGGGGTGGGTGACGTTTGGGCGCAGTTTGGGCCGCAGCCGGAGACCCGATGTAGAGCCCGGTTACAGGGGCCCGTGAAATAATCAAAATCATTCTACAAACCGCAGTGCGCTCAGCGTTGCTGCGTGCGTGGGTTGTTTGTCCACCCGCCCTCCTGGGCTCGCACGGTACTCCACTGCTTTTGCGTCGCACTCTTGCTCCCAGCACGGCCCATCGCGCACTGCGTGTGGCCCTATGCATTGCAGTTTCGACGGCGGCAGCCCAATCTGCCCCGCCTCCGGGGGCGGCCACGCCGGTTGCGGGCCCAGCCAGTGCCGCGGCCGCCAGCCAGGCCGCCGCCAGTGCACCCGCGGCGGCGGCGTCCAAGCCTGCCGGTGGGCCGCCCCTGACGTTCGAGGCCGATTCCGTGCGCGGCCGTCTGAACCAGGACACGATCCTGCAAGGCCATGTGGTGCTGCGCCGCGACCCGCTGTCGCTGGCTGCCGACAGGATCGAGTACTCAGCCGCCAACGGCGTGGCGCGCGCACGCGGGGACGTGCGCCTGCAGCAGCGCGGCGATGTGTACACCGGCACCTTCATGCAGGTGGACGTCGACCGCTTCGAGGGTTTCGTCCTGGATCCCACCTACCAGTTCGAGCGCACCCGTGCCGGCGGGCGTGCGCAGCGCATCGACTTCCTGGGTGAGAACCGGGTCAGCGTCACGGCCGCCACCTACACCAGCTGCCCCGCCCCGGAGCCTGGCACCGAAGACCGCGACCTGCCGTGGGAGATGAGCACCAAGCACCTGCGCCTGGATTTCGATGCCAACGAAGGCGTGGCCGAAAACGCGGTGGTGCGCTTCTACGGCGTGCCCATCCTCGCTGCTCCGGTGCTCAGCTTCCCCATCACGGGCGAGCGCAAGTCGGGCTGGCTGCCGCCCAGCGCGGAGCTGTCCAACACGCACGGCTTCGAGGTCGCCGCGCCGTACTACTGGAACATCGCGCCCAATCTGGACGCCACCATCACCCCGGGGGTGTCCACCCGGCGCGGCGGTGCGCTGACCACCGAACTGCGCTACCTGCAGCCGCGTTGGCGCGGCGAGGGCGAGCTTTTCTCCATGCCCGATGACCGGGTGGCAGAGCGCAGCCGTTGGGCTGGGCACTGGGTGCAGGAGGGGCATCTGCCGCTGGACACCCATTACGACTGGCAGTGGTCGCGCGTCTCCGACGATGCCTTCTGGAAGGATGGCCTGCGCGACTCCGACTCCCTCACGCCACGGCTGCTGCCGACCTTTGCGCAGGTGCAGCGGCGTGGCACGGTCACGCTGGGCGGGCTGGACCTGGGCCGCACGCTCTGGTATGCCCGGGTACAGCGCTGGCAGTCGCTGCAGGATCCCCTGGCTCGCTTCGATCCGCCGTATCGCCGCGAGCCGCAGGTGGGGTTGCGCTACGACGGCGAGCGCAGTGGTTTCGAATGGAGCGTCACGAGCGAACTGAACCGCTTCGTGCACGAAAACGGCGATGTGGCACTCGCCAACAAGGTGCAAGGCGCGCGTGCCCATATGCTGGCCTCCGTGGCGCGCCCCTTTGGCGACAGCGGCTGGATGATCACGCCGCGGCTGAGCGTCAATGCCGCCGGCTACGACGTGGACCGCCCGCTGGCGGATGGCCGCACGCGCGCCAAGCGCGCCGTCGGGACCTTCAGCCTGGACAGTGCCTGGAGCTTCGAGCGCGATGCGGTGTGGCGCGGCCGTGCCGTGACCCAGACCCTGGAGCCGCGCCTGCTGTACGTGCGCACGCCGTTCGTCAATCAATCGGCGCTGCCCAACTTCGACAGCGCGGGCATCGACTTCAATGCCACCTCGGTGTTCTCTGAAAACGCGTTTTCCGGCGTGGACCGGGTGTCCGACGCGCACCAGATCACCGCCGGCCTGACCACGCGGCTGATCGACGCCACCACCGGCGCAGAAACGGGCCGCTTCGGCATTGCCCAGCGCTACCTGCTGCGCGACCAGCTCATCACGCCCGACGGCGCGCCGCTGACGCGCCAGTTCTCCGACATCCTGCTGCTGGGCTCCACCACGGCCGCCGAGCACTGGACGCTCGACGGCAGCCTGCAGTACAGCCCCGAGATCGACCGCCTGGAGCGCACCATCGCCAGCGTGCGCTATTCGCCGGGCAAGTTCCGCACGGTCAACGCCACCTACCGCCTGCTGCGCGGCAGCAACGAGCAGGTCGAGATGGGCTGGCAATGGCCGGCCGACTGGCTGCAAGGCCTGTGGCGGCGCAGTGCGTCGGACGGGCGCTGCGGCGGGTCCTTGTACAGCGTCGGGCGGGTCGACTACAACCTGCGCGACAAACGCATCACCGACTCGATCCTGGGCTTCGAGTACGACAGCGGCTGCTGGGTCGGGCGGGTGGTGGCGCAGCGGCAATCCACCGGCGTGAGCGAGGCCACGAACAAGGTGTCCGTGCAATTGGAACTGGTGGGCCTGTCGCGGCTGGCCCTGGGATCGAATCCGCTGCGGCTCTTGAAGGACAATATCCCCGGGTATCAATTGTTACGCGACGACACCAAGGCGTCGCCGGCAGCAGCAGCACCGGGGTCCAGCCCGTCTTCTCCACCATGAGCGAGTCCTTCTCCCACCACGCATTCAGGCGCCTGCTCGGCCGCGTTGTTTTTGCAGGCGCAGCCGCCGCGTCGTTTGCCAGCGGGGCGCAGGAGGCTGCCACCGGTCGCTCCGGCGACTTCATCGTCGCCGTGGTGAACCAGGAACTGGTCACCAACAGCGAGGTGCAGCAGCGCGTGGTGCGGTTCGAGCAGGACGCCGCCCGCAGCCGTGCCAAGGTGCCTCCGCGCGAAGAGTTGCGGCAGCAGGTGCTGGACCAACTCATCGACGAGCGTGCCCAGTTGAGCCTGGCGCGCGAGTACGGCATGCGTGTGGACGAGCCCGAGGTCGACCGGGCCGTGGCCAGCGTTGCAACCCAGAACCAGCTCACCCTGCCGCAACTGCGCGAACGGCTGCAGACCGATGGCCTGGAGTTTTCGCGCTTCCGCAGCAACGTGCGCGACCAGTTGCTGCTCGAGCGCCTGCGCGACCGTGAGCTGTCCGGCCGGGTGCGCGTCAACGACAACGAGATCGAAGACTGGCTCGCCAAGCAGCGCCAGGGCACCAGCACCTCGACCGAATACAACGTGGCGCAGATCCTCATCGCCGTGCCCGAAGGCGTGACGCCCGAGCGCGTGAACCAGTTGCGCGCCCGGGCCGAAACGGCCCTGCAGCGTGCCCGCTCCGGTGAAGACTTCGCGGCGCTGGTGCGCGATCTCTCCACGGCCTCCAAGGAAAACGCGGGCGAGATCGGCTTGCGTCCGTCGAATCGCCTGCCCGACCTGTTCGTCGAGGCGGTGCGCCCGCTGAAGGTCGGCGAGGTCGCGCCCAAGGTCGTGCGCTCCGCGGCCGGGTTCCATGTGCTGCGCCTGGCGGACAAGCGCGAAGGCGGGGCCGCAGTCACGCAGCACCGGGCCCGCCACATCCTGCTGCGCCCCGGCGAAAAGCTCACGCAGCAAGCCGCCATCGACCGCCTGGCCGAGTACAAGCGGCAGGTCGAATCCGGCCGGGCCCGCTTCGAGCAACTCGCGCGTGACCACTCCCAGGACGGCAGTGCGGCCCAGGGCGGCGATCTGGGGTGGGCAGCGCCGGGGCAGTTCGTGCCCGAGTTCGAACAGGCGCTGGTGCGCCTGGAGCCCGGCAACATTTCCGCGCCGCTGGTGTCGCGCTTCGGCGTGCACCTGATCCAGCTGATCGAGCGCCGCCAGGCCCCGGTGGATGTCCGCCAGGTGCGCGAAACCGCGCGCAATGCCTTGCGCGAGCAGAAGATGGACCAGGCCTACGGCGACTGGTCCCGCGAGGTGCGAGCCCGCGCCTACGTGGAGATGCGCGAGCCGCCGCTGTGACCCGCTTGGGCGGCGGACGACGCATCGCGCCGGCTTGGGGGCTCCGTTGAAGCACGCCGCGCGGCGGCGCTTCGGCCAGCACTTCCTGGCCGACACCTCGGTGGTGGACGCGATCGTGCGGGCCATCGATCCCCGCCCTGGCCAGGCGCTGGTGGAAATCGGCCCTGGGCTGGGTGCCATGACGCAGCCGCTGCTGGAGCGCTGCGGTGACTTGGTCGTGATCGAGATCGACCGCGACCTGGCCGCCCGGCTGCGACAGAAGCCGCGGCTCGACGTGATCGAGGCGGACGTGCTGACGGTGGATTTTTCCGCGCTTGCCAGCCGCCTTGCACGGCCCCTGCGGGTGGTGGGCAACCTGCCCTACAACATCTCCACGCCGATCCTGTTCCATCTGCTGGCCCATGCGGGCCATGTGCAGGACCAGCACTTCATGCTGCAGAAGGAAGTGGTGGACCGCATGGGGGCAGTGCCGGGCAACAAGGACTACGGGCGCCTGAGCGTGATGCTGCAGTGGCGCTACGACATCGAGCCCTTGTTCGACGTGGCGCCGGAGTCCTTCGAGCCGCCTCCCCGGGTGCAATCGGCCATTGTGCGGATGCAGCCGCTGCCGGGCGTGGAGGACATTCCAGCCGATGTACTCGGCGAACTGGTGATGGTGGCGTTTTCTCAGCGGCGCAAGCTGCTGCGCCATACGCTGGGTGCATGGCTGGCGCAACGCGGCTGCGCTGCGGACTTCAACCTGCAGCGGCGTGCCGAGGAAGTCAGTGTTGGCGAATACGTGGCGCTCGCCCGCCAAGCGGCGGCACAAACCGGCAAGGCGCCGGAATAAACCAGGCCCGCGCGCCGCAGCGGGCCTGCAAGACTGTGATGCGGCCCTCACTCGGCGCCGGGCCGCCCCAAAAACGGCTGAGCACCCGCTTGCCGGGTGCTCACCTCTCAGGCCGCGTCCAGCCAGGCAGCCGTATCAAATGCGCTGCTCATGAACGCCATGTGCGCGCTGAAGCTCGGTGCTGAACCGGCACTCTTGGTGGCCTTGGTGGCCACCTTCGTGTTTGCTTCTCCGTGGGCTCCATCCGCCCGTTCCCCTTGCCCAAGTTCCGGGGAGCGGGCTACTGAAAAGAATAGAAGCACCTGAATGGGACTTTTCGCTCCGCCCAGAAATCGGCGGCATCCCGGAATACGTCGAGCAATTGTTCCCTCGCCTCTCGGTCGAAGCGTGGGTTGTCAGGCAATTGCTCCAGAACGACCACGAAACCGGGTTGCGATCCCGATTTGTGGACCAGGTCCGTCATGCAGTCGTACAAGGCATCCAGGTTCTTGCCGAAGTGCGCTGGAAACAGGAAAGCCTGCGCGATGCCTTCCAGCACGTCCTGTTTGGACTGTGCCGGGGCGAGATGGGCGTAAAGGAAGTGCTGGTTGAGCTCCTGGGCCGCTTCCAGGAGCTCGTCGACCCGATAGGCTCGGATCGCCTGCACGATGTTGGGACGCATGGTCTGAATAAGCATATTGAACCTCTAGGGGTTTCGATTCCTCGTCGAACTCAGTGCCGAACTTAGCGGGAGATGCGTTAGCGAGAGATGCGCAGAAAGCTCGCATAGTGATCCTGCGTGTAATAGCAGACATCCGGGGTTTTGGGCTCTTGCCCACCGCAGACAATGCGCCGCGCACCTCGGTTCGAGGATCCAGGAGTCGCCACCGTGTACTCTCGGTAATAGCCGCGTGCCTGGCCCGGCAGCTTTCGCTCTCGGTTGCCGAACACCGAGCCGTCTTTCGCGTAAGGAAACGGCCCCCCCGAAAGGATGCGCTGGTGCGTCTCCTGCGCTTGCGCCGGCAATGCTGCCAACGCCACATTCGACGCCGCCGTCGAGGGGGCGGTGCTGGGAGGAACCTCACGTGCAGACACACTGCTTAACGCGAGCGTACCCAGCATCACTCCCGCTGCGGCCGACTTGGCGCTCTTTCGCAGCCACCGGCCAATTTGTCGGCTCAGCTGTCGGCCGAACCCCTGGCCACCCATCTTATTCACGGGTTTTCCCTGAATCATGAAAGCGAAATGCTACCGAATCAGGGCCAAAAGCTCAAGTCGAGTTGCTACATTTCCGTGCACGATGAAGGGCTTGAGCGAACGCTAACTTCCGCTGCATCATCCAAAATCATTAAACAATGGTGATGTCAAGAGCATCCTTGGCTGGCGCCTGAGGGGGTGGCGATGCCGTGTAAATGAGGCGCGCACGGCCCAATCTGCACCGTGCAGGCGCATTCAGGTTGCAATATGTGCGGCCCTTTGGGCGCATCCCCCGCCAACCGGCGGGGGTGGCCGGACGACCCTCGGACGTCTCCGGTCAGCGGGCAGCGTTGGCGTCGGCCACGGTCAGCGCCGTCATGTTGACGATGCGCCGCACGGTGGCGGAAGGCGTGAGCACATGCACGGGCTTGGCCGCGCCTAGCAGTACCGGGCCGATCGCGATGCCGCCGCCTGCGGCGGTCTTGAGCAGGTTGTAGGAGATATTGGCGGCATCGATGTTGGGCAGCACCAGCAGGTTGGCCTCCCCCGTGAGGGTGGAGCGCGGCATCACCTCGGAGCGGTAAGCGGCATCCAGCGCGGCGTCGCCGTGCATTTCGCCGTCTGCCTCGAGCCAGGGCGCGCGGCGTTTCAGCAGGGCCAGGGCCTCGCGCATCTTGATGGCCGAAGGCTGCGTGCTGGCGCCGAAATTGGAGTGCGACAGCAGCGCGGCCTTGGGCCGCACGCCGAAGCGCACCATTTCCTGCGCCGCCATGGCGGTGATCTCAGCGATCTGCTCGGCGGTGGGGTCGTAGTTGACGTGCGTATCCACCATGAACACCTGCCGGTTGGGCAGCATCAGCGTGTTCATGCAGGCGTACGTGGTGACGCCCGCGCGCTTGCCGATGACCTGGTCGATGTAGTGCAGGTGCAAGGAGGTGGTGCCCCAGGTGCCGCACAGCATGCCGTCAACCTCGCCCTTGTGCAGCAGCATGGCGCCGATCAGGGTCAGGCGCCGGCGCATCTCGATCTTGGCCAGTTGTTCGGTCACGCCCTTGCGGTCGGTCAACTGGTGGTAGGTCTGCCAGTAGTCGCGGTAGCGGTGGTCCTGCTCGGTGTTGACGAGGTCGTAGTCGCGCTGGGCATGCAGCCGCAGGCCGAATTTTTCGCAGCGCTGCGCGATCACTTCCGGCCGGCCGATCAGCGTGGGCCGGGCCAGGCCTTCGTCCACCACCACCTGCACCGCGCGCAGCACGCGCTCCTCTTCACCTTCGGCGAAGGCCACGCGCTTGTGCAGCGCGCGCTTGGCCAGCGTGAAGATCGGCTTCATCGTCGTGCCCGAGGCGTAGACGAAAGCCTGCAGCTTGTCGCGGTACGCGTCGTAGTCGGTGATGGGCCGGGTGGCCACGCCGGAATCGACCGCCGCGCGTGCCACGGCGGGGGCGATCTTCATCATCAGGCGCGGGTCGAAGGGCTTGGGGATCAGGTATTCGGGGCCGAAGCTCAGCGTGGCGCCCGCATAGGCCGCGGCCACGACTTCGCTCTGCTCGGCCTGGGCCAGCTCGGCAATGGCATGCACGGCTGCAATCTCCATCTCCACCGTGATCGTGGTGGCGCCGGAGTCCAGCGCACCGCGAAAGATGTAGGGGAAGCACAGCACGTTGTTGACCTGGTTCGGGTAGTCGGTGCGGCCGGTCGCCATGATCACGTCGTCGCGCACGGCCTTGACGTCCTCGGGCATGATCTCCGGGTTGGGGTTGGCCAGCGCAAAAAGCAGCGGCTTGGGGCCCATGCTCTTGACCATGTCCTGCTTGAGCACGCCGCCGGCCGACAGGCCCAGGAAGATGTCTGCGCCCTTGATGACTTCCGCCAGTGTGCGTGCGCTGGTCTTCTGCGCGAACTCAGCCTTGTCCGGGTCCATCAGTTCGGTGCGGCCTTCGTACACCACGCCGGCCAGGTCGGTGACCCAGATGTTCTGGCGCGGCAGGCCCAGCTTCACCAGCAGGCTCAGGCAGGCCAGCGCGGCGGCTCCGGCGCCGGAGACCACCAGCTTCACCTCGCTGATGCTCTTGCCCACCACCTTGAGCCCGTTGAGCATCGCCGCGCCCACCACGATGGCGGTGCCGTGCTGGTCGTCGTGGAACACGGGGATCTTCATGCGCTCGCGCAGGCGTCGCTCCACGTAGAAGCAGTCCGGCGCCTTGATGTCCTCGAGGTTCACGCCGCCGAAGGTGGGTTCCAGCGCGGCGATGAGATCCACCAGCTTGTCGAGGTTGTTCTCCTTGACCTCGATGTCGAACACGTCGATGCCGGCGAACTTCTTGAACAGCACCGCCTTGCCTTCCATCACCGGCTTGGCCGCCAGCGGGCCGATGTCGCCCAGGCCCAATACCGCGGTGCCGTTGGTGATGACCGCCACGAGGTTGCCGCGCGCGGTGTAGCGGTAGGCGTTGGCGGGATCGTTGACGATTTCCTCGCAGGCCGCGGCCACGCCGGGCGAGTAGGCCAGGGCCAGGTCACGCTGGTTGATGAGTTGCTTGGTGGCGGCGATGGCAAGCTTGCCGGGGACCGGGAACTCGTGGTATTCAAGAGCAGCGCGGCGCAACTCGGCGCGTTTTTCCTCGAACGTGGACATGGGTGCTGGGCCTCCGGCCGGTGGTTGGTGCAGGACCGCGGGGGTCCGGTACAGGGTCGGCGATTCTAGGAGCCTGCCAATCCACAATGCGTGTTTCGACACGATTCATGCCGACGGCTTTTTGATTGTTTGGGTTCCCTTGTATGTCGACTCCCAGGCGCCTCGCGCCAGCCTCCGCGGGGCCAAGCCACGGTCCAGAGGCGGCCCGCCGGCAGTGGCTGATGCGTTCTTGCCGCGCTGCAGCAGCCGCGTTGCGATCCCTGGCCACTGCAGTGTCGCCGATCCGGCGTGCGCTGCCATGGATTGCCTTGGTTGCTTTGTTGCTGGTGGCACAAGGGGCGTTGTGGTGGCTGACGCGGCAGCATGAATCCAGTCGGGCGCAGGAGGCGGTGGAGGCCGTCGCCGGGGCCGCTGCGGCCGAGTTGAGCCACGGGCTGGCTCGCGACACCCATTTGCTGCAAGCCTTGCTGTGGCAGGCGCCGCCGCCCGGCCACTGGCCCAGCGGCGTGCAGAGCCTGCTGCGCGAGCGCCGGGAGTTCATGCGCATCGAACTGCGCGGGCCGGATTTCGGCCTGCTGGAGGCGCTCACCTCGCCCTACCATGCGTCGGCGTTCCGCACCGCGGCGCGCAATGACGCGGACGCGCAAGCGGCCTGCCTGCAGGCCACGCGCCAGGCCACGCCCTGGTTTTCGCGGACCTACTTCGTGCCGCTGGGCGATGGTACCGGCGCCGAGGTGGTGGACGTGTGCGTGCCCTGGCAGCAGGGTGGCGTGTCGCGGGGCTGGCTGCTGGGGACCCTGGTGCTGGTGGCGGCCATGGAGCAGGACATCCCGGCTGACGTGCTGCGCAGCCACGAGGTGTCGCTGGTGGAGCCGGACGGCACGCGCCTGGCCCGCAGCGGCCTGCGGCGCGGCGGTGGCCTGTACGTGGCGGAGCACCTGGTGGACCTGGCCGGCCTGCGCCTGCCGCTGCGCGTGGACAGCGTCGCGTCCGGCCCCTACCTGATCCCGACGCTGGCCACCTCGCTGGTGCTGGGCTTGTCGATGGCGCTGGCGGCGGTGGTGATGCTGCTGGTGCGCGACGTGCGCCGACGCGCGGGCGCGGAGCGCCGGTTGGCCGAGGCGCTGGCTTTTCGCCGTGCCATGGAAGACTCGCTGGTGACCGGGCTGCGCGCGCGCGACCTGCAGGGCACCATCACCTACGTGAACCCGGCCTTCTGCGCGATGGTGGGCTTCCGGCCGGAAGAACTGGTCGGGCAGCAGTCGCCGCCCTATTGGCCGCCGGAACTGCTGGCCGAATACGTGCGCCGGCAGGCCTTGCGGCAGGCCGGCGACACGCCGCCCAGCGACGGCTTCGAGACCTTGTTCATGCGGCGTGACGGCGAACGCTTCCCGGTGCGCATCTTCGAGGCACCGCTGGTGGATGGCAACGGCCAGCACACCGGCTGGATGAGCGCCGTGCTCGACGTGGGCGAGCAGCGCCGCGCCGAGGAGTTCTCGCGCCAGCAGCACGAGCGCCTGCAGGCCACGGCCCGGCTGGCCACGCTGGGCGAAATGGCCTCGCTGCTGAGCCACGAGCTGAACCAGCCGCTGTCGGCGATTGCGAGCTACGCCGCCGGTACCCTGAACCTCATGCCGCCCGACGAGCCGCCGGAGGCGCTGGATGCCACCACGCAGACGCTGATCCGCCAGGCCATGGAGCGCGTGGCCGAGCAGGCCGAGCGGGCCGGCCGCGTGATCAAGAGCGTGCATGACTTCGTGCGCCGGCGCGGCCAGTTGCGCGAGACGGTGCCGGCGGACCGCCTGATCGACTCGGTGCTGCCGCTGGTGCGCCTGGCCGCACGCAAGAGCGGCACGCGCATCGAGGTGGACGTGGCCTCGCCGGTGGCGGCGGTCACCTGCGACCGCACGATGGTGGAACAGGTGATCCTGAACCTGGCCCGCAATGCCATCCAGGCCATGGAAGAGGCCACGCCGCAGGCCGAGCGGGCGCTGAGCCTGCGCGTGCGCAGCCTGGATGCGCGCCGCGTCAGCTTCAGCGTGCTCGACCAGGGGCCGGGCATCACGCCGGAGGTGGCGCAGCGCCTGTTCACGCCTTTCTTCACCACCAAGCCCGACGGCATGGGCCTGGGCCTGAGCCTGTGCCGCACGGTCATCGAGCAGCACGGCGGCACCTTGTCCTGGCACAGCCCGCTCACGCCCGCGGGCGGCACGGAGTTCGAGTTCACCTTGGCAGCCAGCCCATGACACGCATCCTTCCTCCTCCCACCGCCGGTGTCGTCTACGTCGTGGACGACGAAGACGTGGTCCGTGATGCCTTGTGCTGGTTGTTCCGCTCGCGCCGGCTGCTGCCGCAGCCGTTCGTCTCGGCCGATGCGTTGTGGGAGGCCGTGCAGGCCGGCGCGGTGCCGGGGGACGGCCCGGCCTGCCTGCTGCTGGACATGCGCATGCCGGGCATGAACGGCATGGCCTTGTTCGAGCGGCTGGTGGAGCGCCGGCTGGCCGCGCGCATGCCGGTGATCTTCCTGACCGGGCATGCGGATGTGAGCACGGCGGTGGCGGCGGTCAAGCGCGGCGCCTTCGATTTCGTCGAGAAACCGTTCTCCGACAACGCGCTGGTCGACCGGGCCGTGCAGGCCCTGGCACTCAGCGCGGCCGCGCTGGACCGGCAGCGTGCGCACGATGCCTTGCAGGCCCGCCTCGCCGCGCTCACCGAGCGCGAGCAGGAGGTCATGACCCTGATCCTGGAGGGCCGGCCGAACAAGCTCATCGCCGATGCGCTGGACATCAGCGTGCGCACGGTGGAGGTCCACCGGGCGCGCGTGTTCGAGAAGATGAACGTCAAGTCTGCCGTCGAGCTGGGCAACGTGTTGCGCTCGCCGCAACCCGACTGATCCACTCATGTGTCCATGCCGATAATGCGGCACGGCATCGGTCGCATGCCTGGGAGCTTTTGAAGATGATTCCTCGCCTGATTGCGGCGCTCGTGCTGGGCCTGGTGGTGCTCGCGTTCATCACCAGTTGCGGCACCATCGAGTCGGGGCACATGGGTGTGCGCACCACGCTGGGCAAGGTCGATGCCGAGGAAGTCGGCCCCGGTCTCTACCTGGGTCTGCCCGGCATCAGCCGGGTGCAGGAGTTCTCGGCCAAGGAGATCGGCCTGGACTTGAACGACCTCACCCCCAAGGCACGCGACAACCTGTCCTTGCGTGACCTGGACGTGACCGTGTTCTACCGCGTGGCCGAGCGCGCCATTGCCGACCTGCACGTCAAATACGCAGCCCAGCACCAGCAGGCCGAGGGCAGCCGCGTGGTGTACCCGGCCTATCAACTGGTGCAGCGCGTGGCGCGCACCGTGGTCTACGAAGAAACCTCCAAGGTCGACAGCCTGGTCATGCACACGCGCCGCGACGAGATCGCGGCCGCCGTGCGCCGCGGTTTGCAGGCCGAACTGGATGCCAACGACAAGGGCGTGTTCCAGGTCACCCGCGTCGTGATCCGCTCCCTGACCACCGACCCGGCCATCGAGAAGGCGATCCAGGAAAGCGTGGCCGCACAGAAGCAACTGGAGACCACCAAGCAGCGCATCCAGATTGCCGAGGCCGAGGCGCAGGTCGAGGTCAAGAAGGCCGAAGGCATTGCGCGCGCCAACCAGATCATCAACCAGAGCCTGACGCGCGAATACCTCCAGCACGAGGCCAACCTGGCCTTGATGAAGTTCGCCGAAAAGGGCGGCACCACCACGGTGGTCATACCGACCAGCATGCAGACGGCCCCGCTCATCAACCTCGGCGGCAAATGAAGGCAGAGCACCCGCAGGGCACTGCCGGACGGCCATCATCCACCCCCGCCCCCCGAGCGCAATCCACCCGCAGCACCATGGCCCTGGGCGAATTCGAACTGATCGCGAAGTACTTCGCCCGGCCGGCCCGCCGCGTGGCGCTGGGCGTGGGCGACGACTGCGCGTTGCTGGCACCGCAGCCCGGCATGCAGCTCGCAGTGTCCATGGACACCTTGGTGGAAGGCCGGCACTTCCTGCCAGACATCGACCCGCGCGTGCTGGGGCGGCTGGCCCTGGCGGTGAACCTCAGCGACTTGGCCGCGTGTGGCGCCCGGCCGTTGGCCTTCATGCTGTCGCTGACCTTGCCGCAGGTGGACGAGGCCTTCCTGGCCGGCTTGTCCGCCGGCATGTTTGCGCTGGCCGAGCGCTACGAGATCGACCTGATGGGCGGCAACACCACGGGCGGGCCGCTCAACATCGCCATCACCGTGTTCGGCGAGGTGCCGCAGGAGATGGCGCTGTTGCGCAGCGGCGCCCGGCCCGGCGACGACCTGTGGGTCAGCGGCACGTTGGGCGATGCGCGCCTGGGGGTGGAGGCGCTGCGCGGGCAGGTGGTGCTTGACGCACCGGCGCAGGCGCAGGCGCGCCAGGCCATGGAGATGCCGCAGCCGCGCGTGTCGCTGGGGCTGGCCTTGCGGGGCATTGCCACCAGTGCCATCGACTTGAGCGATGGCCTGGTGGGCGACCTGGGCCACGTGCTGCGGGCCTCGGGCCGCGGCGCGCCGCTGGGCGCCACGCTGGACGTGGATGCCGTTCCGCGCAGCGCCTTGCTGGCCGCGCAGTCGCGCGAGTGCCAGCACCTGTGCCTGCTGGCGGGTGGTGGCGACTACGAACTGCTCTTCACCAGCCCACCGGCCCGGCGCGAGGCCGTGAAGGCGGCCGCGGGCAGTGCAGGCGTGCCGATCAAGCGCATCGGGCATGTCGAAACGCCGCCGGGCGTGCGCGTGCACGATGGCCGCGGCACGGCGGTGGTGGGCCCCTGGCATTCGTTCGACCATTTCCGCACGTGATGAACTGTCTGCGCGCTGCCATGCACCACACGGCCCGCTTCATCGCCCTCGGCGCGGGCAGTGGGCTCAGCCCCATCGCCCCCGGCACCGCCGGCACCGTGTGGGCCTGGCTCAGCTTCACGGTGCTGAGCTACTGGCTCGGCCCGGTCGCCTGGGGGCTGCTGATTGCGGTGTCCCTGGGGGTGGGCTGGTGGGCCTGCACCCATACGGCCCGTGCCTCGGGCAGCATGGATCCGAGCTTCATCGTGTGGGACGAGATCGTGGCGTTCTGGATCGTGCTGTGGCTGCTCACGCCGGCCGGCTTCTGGACGCAGGCGGCCGCGTTCGGGCTGTTCAGGTTCTTCGATGCGGCCAAGCCGGGGCCAGTGGGCTGGGCCGACCGGCACTTCAAGGCGGCGGGTTGGCGAGGCGGCTTCGGCATCCTGTTCGACGACCTGGTGGCGGCGCTGTGCACGCTGCTGGTCCTGGCCCTGGTGCAGATGATCGGGGCGCGGCTGTGATTGATGCCGCGCAAGTGGCCCGCCTGGCCGATGCCCTGCGCGCACGCGGCTGGAGCCTGGCCACGGCCGAGTCCTGCACCGGCGGCCTGATTGCGGCGGCTTGCACCGACCTGGCCGGCTCCAGCGACTGGTTCGAGCGCGGCTTCGTCACCTACAGCAATGCCGCGAAGCACGACCTGCTGGGCGTGGACGAGGCGCTGATCCGCGCACACGGCGCCGTCAGCCGCCCGGTGGCGTTGGCCATGGCCGCGGGGGCGCTGGCCCGGTCGCGGGCGCAATTGGCAGTGGCCGTGACGGGTGTTGCCGGGCCGGGGGGAGGTTCGGAGGACAAGCCGGTGGGCACGGTGTGGATTGCCACCGCATCGCAGGATGGCGCCGCGCAGGCGCTCAGCTTTCGCTTCGGCGGCGACCGGCGCGCGGTGCGCGAGGCCAGTGTGCAGGAGGCGTTCGCGCTGCTGCTGGCGCGGCTGCAGGCCTGAACCTGCCGCTCAGCCGCTCAGATCATCTCCCGGAAGTCCGTCGTCAGGTCCACGTCTTCCGTATCGGGTGCACGCCATTGCCGGCACCAGGCCGCGAACTCGTCCACCGGCATGGGCTCGGCGATCAGGAAGCCTTGTGCCTGGTCGCAGCGCAGGGCGCCCAGCAGCTTCCAGGCCGCGGCCGTTTCCACGCCTTCGGCCACCACGCTCAGCCCCAGGTTGTGGGCCAGCGCAATGGTGGAGTGCACGATCTTGGCATCATCCAGGTCGTACTCCATGCGCATCACGAAGCTCTTGTCGATCTTGAGTTCGTGCACCGGCAGACGCTTGAGGTACGACAGCGACGAGAAGCCGGTGCCGAAGTCGTCGATCGACAAATGCACGCCCATGTCGGCCAGCATCTTGAGCGTGCGCAGGGCCCGCTGGGGGTCGTCCATCATGGCTGTTTCGGTGATCTCCAGGCTCAGCGCGCTGCCCGGCAACTCGTGGCACTGCAGGGCGTCACGCACACGTGCGGGCAAGTCGTCGCGCAGGTCGCGGGCCGACAGGTTCAGGCTCACGCGCAATGCCAGCCCGGCGTCGTGCAGGTCGCGGGCGGCGCAGGCGGTGGCGTCCAGCACCCAGGCAGTGAGCTGGCGCACAAAACCGGTCTGCTCGGCAAAGGTGATGAAGTCGGCCGGCTGCAGCAGGCCGCGCCGCGGGTGCTGCCAGCGCAGCAAGGCCTCGGCGCCGATGACCTTTTCGCTGCGCAGGTTCACGCGCGGCTGCAGGTACAGGCGCAGCTGCTGCTTGTCCAGTGCCTGGCGCAGCTCGCCCAGCAGGGACAGCGCCGCGGGCGTGGCCGTGTCCATGGTGGATGAGAAGACCTGGAAGCCCAGGTGTTCGCGCTTGGCGACCATCATGGCCATCTCGGCCCGGCCCACCAACAGGTCGGCCTCGCCGCCGTGTTCCGGGCCGATGGCCGCGCCGATCGCCGCGCTCAGGTCGATGCGGTGCTCGTCCAGCCGCACCGGCTTGTCGAACGCGCGCTCGATCTTCTGCCGTGCCACCTGCACGGCCTCGGGTTCCGACTTGGCCAGCAGCACGGCAAAGGTGTCGGCGCCCAGGCGCGCCACCACGTCGTTGTCCTGCTCGTCCTTGCCGTGGGCGCGCACCTCGCTCAGGCGCTTGCCCACCTCGCGCAGCAGGCGGTCGCCGAAGGCGCGCCCCAGGGCCTCGTTGACGAGCCGGAAGCGGTCGAGGTTGAGCAGCAGCACCGCGCAGCCGCCGGGGGCCTGCGTCGAGGGCTTGAAGCGGTGCCCCACCAGGCGCAGGAACTGCTGCCGGTTCGGCAGGTTGGTGAGCGGGTCGGTGTAGGCCAGCTGCGTGATGCGGTTGTCGCGCTCGCGGATGCCGGCGCGCATGCCTTCCAGCGCACTGGCCAGCTCGCACACCTCGTGCGTGGCGGTCACCGAGATCGGCCGTTCGTAGTCGCCGCGGCCCAGCCGGCGTGCGGCCTCGGCCAGCACCGACAGCGGCCGCGTCATGCGCCGCGCCAGCAGGATGCCGCCGGTCACGGTGACCACCGCGCCCAGCACCACCAGCGCAGCCAAGGTGATTTGCAGGCGGCTGAACGGCGCGGCCGCTTCGTCCACGGAGCGCAGGATCACCACCGCCGCTTCCACGCCGAGGCCCGGCATCTCCGCCAGCGGGATGGCGCGGCCCAGCCATTGTTCGCCCACCTGGAACTGCCACTCCCGCCCCGCGGCGGGAATGCGCTCATCCGGTGCCAGGGCTTGCAGGACCGCGGCGGTGCGCCGGGACGGCGGCTGGGTGGTCCAGGCTTCCTGCCAGGGCTCGCCGCGGCGGCGCATCAGCACCGTGAAATTCAGCGCGGTCAGCGTCTGTGCGTCTTCCAGGAGCGCCGGCGGCAAGGGCCCGGCCACCAGCACTTGGCCCTGCGCCTTGGCCGGCGCGCCCACGGTGTTCACCGCCACCCAGTACGGCGCACGCTCCAGCCACACCACCGTGGCCGACAGCGCCGGGTGGCGCGCGGCCAGCTCACGCCAGGCGTCCACCAGCGTGGCGCCTTCCGCGCCCTGCATGAAACGGATCTGCCCGGTGTCGTCCAGCAGCACGAGGCGCAGTGCCGACGTGGCGGGGACTTGTGCGCCGGCGGCCGCAGCCAGGGCGTCCTTGTCCCCGGCGGCCAGGGCAGCCCGCAGCGCGTCGCTGGCGGCCAGCCGCGCCGCGGTGTCCGCCAGCGGGCGGGACAGGTCCTCGGTCAAGCGGCGCCATACGCGCTCGCCCTTGCGCAGCTCCGTGATCAAGGTGCCCTGCGCATTGCGGTCGATGCCATCGCGCAGCACCAGGAAGCTGACCAACTGCACCGTGAGCAGCAGGCCCAGCACCAGCGCGATGATTTGTGCGGCAAGAGTTCGAAGCAAGGGTGGCATGGCTGGTGATGGCCGGCACAGGCTGTGTGCGGCGACCCGTAGGAGTGGGCTGTACGAAGTTGTCGGCGGGACCCTGGGGAACTTGACGGCCGGACCGGTGCCTGAACGCAGGGGGCCCGCATTCAGCGCGGCAGAGTGACATTTGCACGTCGCCAGAGGGGCCAGGGCGGATGCGGGCTGGGCGCCCGCGCCAGGGCGCCGAAGTGCGGTCTTGCGTGCGAGACTACGAACCTTCCCAGGAGACGCCGGAGCCGGCGGATGCCGCCATTGGTGCCGACGATGCAGGTGCCAGTGTCCTGGGGCCTCCAGTCACCTCAGCACGAACCGGGAGCTGCCCGTGAACCCAAGCCGCTGGAATGCCTTGCGCCTGATTGCCCTCTCCTTTGTCGTGCCCTTGCTGGCCTTCGGCCTGGCCTTGCCGGGCAAGGCCTCCGGGCCCGACGGCATTGCCTGGGTGCCCGGCGCCAGCGTGGCCGAGGTCGACCGCGCATTCGAGCAGGCCCGCAGCACCGGCCGGCCGCTCTTCCTGTACTGGGGCGCGCAATGGTGCCCGCCGTGCAACCAGGTCAAGGCCATGGTCTTCAGCCGGGCCGACTTCGTGGCGCAGTCGCGCCACTTCATCGCGGTGCCGCTGGACGGCGACAGCCCCAGTGCGCAGAAGCTGGCGACCCGCTTCAAGGTGCGCGGCTACCCGACCATGATCCTGTTCACGCCGCAGGGCCAGGAACTGACTCGCCTGCCCGGCGAGGTGGACGCGCCGCTGTACGTGCAGTCGCTGGCCGCCGCGATGGCAGGCGGCCGGCCGGTGGCGGACCTGCTGGCCGCTGCCCAGCGCGGCGAGCCGCTCAACGCGGCGCAATGGCGCCAGCTGGCCTGGTACGCCTGGGACACCGACGAGCAGCGCCTGCTGCCCGAGGCGCAGCGCACCCGCGTGCTGCTGCAATTGGCGCGTGCGGCCGCACAGGGCCAGGCGGGCGGCCAGCCGGTGGCAGCGATGCGCCTGCAGCTCAAGGCCGTATTGGCCGCAGCCGACAGCAAGGACACCGCTGCGCTCGATGCTGACGCCCGGTTTGCTGCCGGGGCTGCCTTGCTGCGCCTGCTGGGCGATGGCTCCAGCGCCCGCGAGCAGATGGACCTGGTCACCAACTACGCCAAGGAGCTGGTAGGTGCCTTGAGCCAGCCCGGCACGCCCCAGCGCGTGCAACTGGTGGCTGCCTGGGACCAGGCCGCGCGCCGGCTGCAGGCCGATGCCACGCTCTCGCGCACCGACCGCCTGGGCGCCTTGTACGCGCGTGTGGCGCTGGCCCGGCTGGACGAGGCCGACGACGCCCCCGCGGCCCCTGGCGCGGTGCCGGCGGCACTGCAGGCCGAGGTGCAGGCGCTGGTGCAAACTTTTGCGCGCGATATAGAGCGCGAGAGTACCGCCGGCTACGAACTGCAGACCGTCATCCCCACGGCGGCCGACGTGCTGAAGCGCGCCGGGCTGATGGCGCAGTCCGATGCGCTGCTCAAGGCCCACCTGGCCCAGAGCCCCTCGCCGTACTACCTGATGAGCCAGTTGGCCGGCAACGCCAAGGCGCGCGGCGACAAGGCGGACGCCTTGCAGTGGTACCAGCGTGCCTGGGAAACCTCCAAGGGCCCGGCCACGCGCGTGCAATGGGGCGCCAGCTACATCACGGCCCTGGTGGACCTGGCACCTGAACAATCCGCCCGCATCGAAAAAGCCGCCGCCACCGTGCTGGGCGAGTTGGCCGCCACGCCCGACGCCTTCTACGAGCGCAACGCACGCTCGGTGCAGCGCATCGGCAAGAAGCTGGTGGCCTGGAACGCGCAGGGCCAGTACCGCGCGCCGCTGAGCCGCCTGGCGCGCCGGCTCGCCCCGGTGTGTGCCCAATTGCCCGCCGGCGACGCGCAGCGCAGCGCGTGCGACGGCGTGTTCGCCAAACCCAGCTGATTGACGACGAGGACCCCCCGCATGCCGCGCCCCTTCCTGGAAGAAGCCCACATCCACCCCGACGTGCGCGAGGCCGTCGCCAACCACCAGAGCGACATCCTGCGCGAGGTGCGCGCCGCGGTGACGCAACATCCGGTGGTGGTGATCGGCATGCGCATGAACCCGGTGTGCAAAAAAGCACGCCAGCTGCTGGATGCTGAGTCCATTCCCTACACGTACCTGGAGTACGGCAGTTACCTTAGCGAGTGGCGGCGCCGCAATGCGCTGAAGATGTGGTCCGGCTGGCCGACGTTCCCGATGGTGTTCGTCAGAGGCACGCTGGTCGGTGGCGCGGACGACTTGCAGCGGCTCATGGGCCGGGGCGAGTTTGCGCGCATGGTTTCGTAGCGCCCGGGGTCGGGCGCATCCCCTCAAGCTTTAGGGAAGGCTCATGCCCACTGGCCCCGACATGCGTGCCCTGGAACTGGACCTGCCCGCGTGCCCGCGGGCCCTGGTGCAGTTGTCCCAGCTGCTGAGTTCCGAGGATTCGCCCCTCTCGGCGATCGCCGAGCTGATAGAGAGCGACATGGCGCTGGCCTCGGCCGTGGTGCGCACGGTCAACTCCAGCCTGTTCGGCCTGTCGCGCCGCGTCGGCACGGTGGGCGAGGCGGTGCGCTACCTGGGCACCAGCGAGGTCACGGCCCTCACGTTCGAGATCGGCTTGCGCGCGGCCTTCACGCCCACGCCGGAGCTGGAGTCCTTGTGGGACCGCGCCAGCCGCCGCGGCATGCTGATGGGCCGCAGCGCGCAGGCGCTGGCGCTGGAGGCGCTGCGCGCCCACACCGCCGGCCTGTTTGCGCGCAGCGGCCAGGCGGTGATGCTGTCGCGCGCGGCGATGCCTTACTCTGCCTTGCTGCGCCGGCACGGCAGCGACGAGGCCTTGCTCGCGCAGGCCGAACTCGATGCCTTCGGCCTCACCCACTCGGCCTTGGGCAGCGCCTTGTGCCGCGCCTGGGGCCTGGCCGACGACGTGTCCGAGTACGTGCGCGAGCACGTGCGGCCGGCCTCCGAATGGGGCCGCCATCCGCGTGGCGTGCGTGACCTGCTGGTGCTGGGCGCGGTGGTGGATGCCTTGCTCGACGGCCGCAATGTGCACGAGGTGGCCGAGACCCACAGCGGCTGGATCGCGCTGGAGCCGGAGGATATCGTCAGCGCGGTGATGCCGCACTGGCAACGGCTCAGCGGGGTGCACTGATCCGCCGATCAAGTGGCCGTGGCGGCCGGGCGCCGTTTCCAGCGCCGCCAGGCCGCCCGCGCACCCAGGCCGAGCGCGGCCAGTAGCAACGTCCAAGGCGCCAGGCCCACCACCGCCGAAATCAGCATGGACACGCTGTAGGAGAAGGTGTGGCCCGCGCCCAGCAGGGCGTCGTGCACGGGCGACCACATGCCAGCCTCCAGCACGGCGGCGCGGGCGACAAAGCTCAGGGACACGTGCACCTTGTCGGTCTGGTTGGCCAGCGCCTTGCGGCGCGCGGCCAGGCTGTCGAGTTCGCTTTGCACCCGCACCAGTTCGCGCTCGACCTCGATCAGGTCCTTGAGCTTGGCACCGGGCGAGGCCATCAGCGTGCGCAGGTGGTCGCGGAAGATGGCCATGTTCGCCATGCGCGCCTCGGTGTCGACCACCTCCTCGGTGCGGTCCTCGGTGGTCTTGTCGTGGCGGCCGATCGTGCCCAGCTCGCCCAGGCGGGCCAGGAAGGCGTCCAGGTGCTGCGGCGGCACGCGCGCCACCAGCGTGGCCCGGGCCGGCCGGCGCTCGTCGTCACGCTGCAGGCTGGCGGCCAGCACCTCGCAGTCGGCCGCGGCGCAGGCCTCGTTGGCGCTTCGCCAGGCTGCTTCGACGCCGTCGGTGGCGGTATGGATCTGCAACTCGTGACGCAGTTCCAGGTAGCGCCGCGCGGGCGCTGTGGGGGCTGTGTTCGTGGCACGGTCGCGCGGTGCCTGCCGGGTGGCCGGGGCCTGGGCAACGGCCACCATGGCTTGCGGCGCGCTGTCGCGTTCAGGGGTACTGCCGCTGCAAGCGAGCAGCCCAAGGGGCAAGGCAAGCAGCGCGAGGCGCGGGAGCGTGTGCATGGGGGGTTCCTCTTTTTCCGTGGGGCGACTGTGGCATACCGGCTTCTACGTGGCGCACCGTGAGCCGGGGTCAAGTTGGTTTGCACGTAGGATCCACGTGACCCCATCCCTCCGGTTCGGCACCCATGAGCACCTGGCCCAGCATCACCCTGGCCCGCAGGCATGACGAGGCCCGGCGCCTGCCTTTCGAGATCGACACCCCGCAAGGCCCGGTGTGCGTGGGCAGCGTGGCCCGCGAGGATCTCCAGGTCCTGGAACGCCGGCAACCCACGCTGCACGTGAGCCCGCAGGCCGTGCGCCTGGCCTGCCCGGCCCATGAGCGGAACACCCGTCTGGCCGAAGCGAACGCCTCGCTGCGCGAGGCCGGCCTCATCCGCGGCTGGCGCGATGAAACCTACGCCGTCGTCACCGTGCTGGGCGCCGAGCCGCTGGCCCTGATCGAGCGGGCCGCGTCGCGCTTCTGGGGCACGCTCACCTTCGGCGCGCACTGCAACGCCTATGTGGCCGACCCGCAGGGCCGGCCCACGCACCTGTGGATCGCGCGCCGCTCGTTCAACAAACCCACCGACCCGGGCCTGCTGGACAACCTCATCGGCGGCGGTGTGCCGCATGGCCAGACGCCCTTCGAGGCGCTGGTGCGCGAAGGCTGGGAAGAAGCCGGGCTGGCGCCCGGCGTGGTGGCCGCGGCCACGCCCGGGCGCGTGGTGCACCTCTATCGCGACATCCCCGAAGGCCTGCAGCACGAACACCTGCATGTGTTCGACCTGCGGCTGCCAGCCGACACGGTGCCGCGCAACCAGGACGGCGAGGTGGCCGAGCTGTGGCTTGCTTCCATCGATGATGCCCTGGCGCTGGCCGCCGGCAGCGAGATGACCGTCGATGCCTCGCTGGTGACGCTCGACTTCGCACTGCGCCACGGCCTGCTCGACGATGCGGCGCTGGCCCGGCGCGCGGCCGTGTTGTGGATGGGCAGCACCCGCGGCGGCATCTAAAACGTCGCCCCACCCGTACCTGCATGCCATTCACCGCCATTGAACGGGCCCTTTAACGCCGGTGAACGCGTCCGCAGGCCGTCCGCGCTTAAGCTGCGGCCTGCCGTGCACCGGGGACCTTGTCCCTGACCTTGTCTCGTCAACGAGCCTCAACAAACCCCCAACGAATGCCGTCCATCCCTGCTCCTGCCGCTGTCATCGCTCCCGCCCATCGCTACGGACCCGTGGCCATCGTGTTTCACTGGGTTTTGGCGGCAGCGATTCTTGCTGCATTGGGCGTGGGGCTGTACATGACGGGCCTGCCACTGTCGCCGCAGCGGCTCAAGCTCTTCAACTGGCACAAGTGGGCCGGCATGGCCATCCTGGTGTTGTCTGCGCTGCGGCTGCTGTGGCGCCTGATGCACAAGCCGCCCGCCTTGCCCGCGGCCATCCAGCGCATCATGCCGGCCTGGCAGCGCGCCGCGCACCACGGCACCCACCATGCGCTGTACCTGCTGTTCTTCGCGGTGCCGCTGACGGGCTGGGCCTACAGCTCGTCGGCCGGCTACCCCATCGTGTGGTTCGGTATCCTGCCGCTGCCTGATTTCGTGCCGGTGGACCGGCCCTTGTCAGAGGTGCTCAAGGAAGTGCATGGTTGGCTGGCCTATGCACTGGCAGCCGGGGTGTTCATGCACGTGGGCGCCGCCGTGTGGCATCACTTCGTGGTGCGCGACGGGCTGCTGGGCCGCATGTGGCCAGCGCGCCGGGCCTGATCGTTTTCTTCCCAATCAATCACACACAGGAGTCCGCGATGACCCATTCCTTGTCGGCTGCGCTCGTGCTCGCATCGGTCGTGATCTCGGCCGCACCGGGCCTGGCGCATGCCCAGCAGAAGCTGGTGCCGGCGCAGAGCGAGATCGTGTTCGTGAGCAAGCAGATGGGCGTGCCGGTGGAAGGCCGCTTCAAGAAGTTCGACGCGCAGCTGGCGTTCGATCCCAAGCAGCTGGCCACGTCCAAGATCGGCTTCACGGTCGAGCTGGGCAGCGCCTCGCTGGGTGCGGCCGAAACCGAGGCCGAGCTGGTCAAGCCCGGTTGGTTCAACACCAAGGCGTTCCCGCAGGCCACCTTCCAATCGTCGGCCATCAAGGCCCTGGGCGGCGGCAAGTTCGAAGTGGCCGGCAAGCTGGCCATCAAGGGCAATTCGCGCGATGTGCTGGTGCCCGTCACCCTCACGCAGGCCGGCGGCACCACCACCGCAGCCGGCAACTTTGCCATCAAGCGCCTTGAATACAAGATCGGCGAAGGCGAGTGGAACGATGCCTCGCTGGTGGCCGACGAGGTGCAGATCAAGTTCAAATTCACGCTCACGGGCGTGAACCCCTTGTGATTCCCGATCTCTGATCACCGATCACTTTTTTTCCGTCGCTCTTCCCATCCCAACGACCTTTGGAGTTTGTCCCCATGAAGAAGTCTCTCGTCCTTGCCGCGGTTCTGCTGGCCGCAGGTGCAGGTGTTGCCCAAGCCGAAACCGCCACCTACGGCATCGATCCCACGCACACCTTCGTCAGCTTCGAGGCCAACCACTTCGGCACCTCCACGCTGCGCGGCCGCTTCGACAAGAAGGAAGGCAGCGTGAGCTTCGACCGTGCCGGCAAGACCGGCAAGGCCGAGATCACCATCGACATGAAGTCCGTCAACACCGGCGTGGGCCCGCTGGACAAGCACCTGTCCAGCAAGGACTTCTTCAATGCTGAGCAGTTCCCCACCGCCAAGTTCGTGGGCGACAAGTTCAACTTCACCGGCGACAAGGTGGCCGAGGTCACGGGCACGCTCACGCTGCTGGGCAAGAGCCAGCCGGTCACGCTCAAGGCCGTGAACTTCAACTGCTACACCAACCCGATGTTCAAGCGCGAAGTGTGCGGCGGCGACTTCGAGACCACGCTGGTGCGCAGTGCCTACGGCATGTCGTACGGCCTGCCCGGCATCCCCGACAACATCCGCCTGGTGATCCAGATCGAAGCGATCAAGCAGTGAACGCGGCGCGCCGCGACGCATGAAGGTCCGCATGAAGGTCCAATCTTTTGCACGCGGCGCCTGGCGCGCCGGCCTGGCCGGCGCGGTGCTGGCCCTCACCGGGCTGGGCGCCGCACAGGCCGAGCCGGCGTCCTATGCCCTCGATCCCACGCACACCTTTGCCTACTGGGACGTGCTGCACTTCGGCACCTCCACCATCCGCGGCCGCTTCGGCGGCGTGGAAGGCACCGTCAAGCTGGACCGCGCGGCCCGCACCGGCGAGGTCAGCCTGGCGCTGGACCTGACGACGCTCAATACCGGCATTGCACCCTTCGATGCCAAGTTGCGCAGCAACGAGTTCTTCGACGTGGCCCAGTACCCCAAGGCCTGGTTCGTGGCGCGCCGGCTCGAGTTTGACGGCGACCGCCTCAAGAGCGTCACCGGCGAGCTCACCCTGCACGGCGTGAGCCAGGGCTTGACGCTGGCGGCGAAGAACTTCAACTGCTACGAGCATCCCATGCTCAAGCGCGAGGTCTGCGGCGGCGACTTCGAAGGCACGCTGCGTCGCGGCGAGTTCGGCATGGCCTTCGGCGCACCGCTGGTGGCCGACCGGGTGCGGCTGCTGATCCAGGTGGAAGGCGTCCGCCAGATGCCTTGAAACCGGCGGAGGCGGGCATGCCGCTACAGTGGCGGCATGCCCTCCAGCCCCGCCTTCCAGGCCCTGCACGGACTCACCGTGCTGGAGCGCGGCTGGCTGTCTTCCAACCACGTGCTCATCCCCGATGCCACCGGCGCCACGCTGGTGGACAGCGGCCACTGCGTGCATGCGCCGCAGACCGTGGCCCTGGTGCGGCAGGCGCTGCAAGGCGCGCCGCTGGCGCGTGTGCTCAACACGCACCTGCATTCCGA